>OLNU01002109.1_pt1 | contig 12850 bp, 13 predicted proteins | sample 1672241 | NCBI WGS metagenome assembly OLNU01 (sample SAMEA3136663, study PRJEB25190) | human gut metagenome | biome: human gut; feature: human-associated habitat; material: faeces | place: Austria | collected 2013 | reverse complement strand
CGCCGAAGCGCCGCCTGTGGCGGATGAAGCGAGGTGGTTTCGAGGAAGTGTCCCGGTTTTCACGCCACAACGTGGCTGGAAACCGGCTGACACGACGGTGTAGACTTTCTTTCGCTATTGAAAGAAAGTTACCCGTCGGAGACAATAAAAGAAAGGACACCACCGGGGAGCGAAGCACAAAATTCCGCAAAAAGGATTGACATTTCTCTCATACCTGCTATAATCTGAAAACGGTTTTCATTTTCAAATCTGCGAGGTGACGCATATGACCTATATGACCCGGCAGCAGCAGGCAGTGCTGGACTGCATCGCCGCCTGCCCCGGCGGCTGCGCCACGGCCATGGTGCTGGCGGACCGGCTCCGCAGCGGCGGTCAGTCCGTGGGACTGACCACCGTATACCGTCAGCTGGAGCGGCTGGAGAAGCAGGGGCTGGTCCACAAGCTGGTGACGGACGAGGGGGCCTGCTGGCAGTACTGCGACTGCCACGCCCACCGGGACTGCATCCTCCTGAAGTGCGAGGTGTGCGGGGCCATCCAGCACATGGACTGCGCTCATCTGGGGGAGCTGTATCAGCACGTTTTGCAGCAGCATCATTTCCGCATCAACCCCCGGCGGACGCTGTTTTACGGCCTGTGCGACCGGTGCAGCGGGGAGGAGCAGTCATGAGGCGGCTGCTGGCGGCGGTGCTGGCGGCGGCACTGATGATCCCTGCGGCGGGCTGCACGGCCCGTCCGGCAGAGCCGGAGAGCGGCAAGCTGCGGGTAGTGTGCTCCCTGTTCCCCTACTACGACTTTGTGCGGGCCATTGGCGGGGAGGACGTGGAGGCGGAGCTGCTGGTCCCTGCCGGGCGGGAGACCCACAGCTTCGAGCCAACGCCGCTGGATGTGATCCGGCTGTCGCAGGCGGATGTGTTCGTCTACAACGGCGGGGAGAGCGAGTACTGGGTGGAGGAGATCCTGGACTCCGCCGGGGAAGAGATCCCCTATACTCTGCGGCTTATGGACTATGCCCAGCCGCTGGAGGAGGAGCTGGCGGAGGGGATGCAGGGGGCGGGCCACGACGACCATCATGACCACGACGATCCTCATGACCATGACCACGATGACGGCCATGAGGACGAGGTGGAATATGACGAGCACATCTGGACGTCACCCCGTATTGCCATGGGGCTGTGCCGGGCCATTGCCGAGACGATGCAGAAGGCCGATCCGGAACACGCACAGAACTACGCCCGGCGGCTGGAGACGTATCTGGCAGAGCTGTCGGAGCTGGATCAGGCCTTCACAGAGGTGGTGGCCGACGGCACTCGGCACATGGTGGTGTTCGGGGATCGGTTCCCGCTGCTGTACTTCTGTAAGACCTACGGACTGGAGTACCGGGCGGCCTTCCACGGCTGCGCCGGGGATACGGAGCCGTCGCTGGCTACCCTGAAATATCTCATTGATAAGGTGCAGGAGGAGGGCATCCCGGTGGTGTATACCATCGAGCTCAGCAGCCGGAAGGTGGCGCAGGCCATTGCCGAGACCACCGGGGCCAAGGTGCTGACCTTCCAGTCCTGCCAGACCGTGTCCCGGCAGGACTTCGACGCCGGGGCCACCTACCTGTCGCTGATGCGGCAGAATGTCGCTGCACTGAAGGAGGGACTTGCCTGATGGATAAGGAAACGCTGCTGTCCTGCCGGGACGTGTCGCTGGGCTACGAGGGACACACCGTGTGGGAACATCTGACCTTCTCGGTACATTCGGGGGAATACCTGTGTATCGTGGGGGAAAACGGCTCCGGCAAGTCCACGCTTCTCAAGAGCCTGCTGGGGCTGCTGCCGCCGCTGAAGGGGGTCATCCGGCGAAGTGAGGCCGCCGGGGCGGTGGGCTATCTGCCCCAGCAGACCCAGGCTCAGCGGGATTTTCCCGCCACCGTCAGCGAGGTAGTGCTGTCGGGCTTTCTCAGCGCCCGTGGACGGCGGTTCTTCTACTCCGCCGCCGAGAAGTCGCAGGCGCTGATGCACATGGGCAAGCTGGGGATATTGGAATTGAAGGATCGGTGCTACCGGGAGCTGTCCGGCGGACAGCAGCAGCGGGTGCTGCTGGCACGGGCGCTGTGCGCCGCCCGACGGCTGTTGATCCTGGACGAGCCGGTGACGGGGCTGGACCCTGCCGCCGCACAGGACCTGTACCGGACGCTGGCCTATCTCAACAAAAATGAGGGGCTGGCCATCGTCATGGTGACCCACGACCTGCAGAGCGCCCTGCAATACGCCGACACCGTGCTCTATGCCGGGCAGGGCAAGTGGTTTCACGGCACGACGGCGGAATATCTCGCCTCCCCCTACGGGCGGCGGTTCGGAGGTGAGCGGACATGACGCTGCTGCTGGAGATGTTTACCTATCCCTTTATCGTCCGGGCCTTTGCCGCCGGGGTGCTGCTGTCGCTGTGTGCGGCGCTGCTGGGGGTGCCGCTGGTGCTCAAGCGGTACTCCATGATCGGGGACGGGCTGAGCCATGTGTCCTTCGGGGCGCTGTCCGTGGCGCTGGCCTGCGGCTGGGCGCCGCTGCCGGTATCCATTCCGGTGGTCATCGTGGCGGCGCTGGGGCTGCTGCGAATGACGGAGCGCAGCCGCATGGGAGCCGACGCCGCCATTGCGGTGGTGTCCGCCTCTTCGCTGGCGGTGGGCGTCATCGTCACCAGCCTCACCACCGGCATGACCACGGACGTGGACAGCTATATGTTCGGCTCCATTCTGGCCATGACGCAGGCGGATGTGGTACTCAGCGCCCTGCTGTGCGTGGGGGTGCTGGTGCTGTTCGTGCTGTTTTACCACCGGCTCTTTGCCATCACCTTTGACGAGAACTTCTCCCGTGCCACCGGGGTGAAGGTGGGGCTGTACAACACCCTGCTGTCGGTACTGACGGCTTTGACCATCGTGCTGGGGATGCGGATGATGGGCGCTATGCTCATCTCCAGTCTGGTGATCTTTCCGGCGCTGTCGGCCATGCGGGTGAGAAAAAGCTTCCGGGGCGTGGTGGTGCTGGCGGGGGTGCTGTCGGTGCTGGGCTTCTGCGTGGGACTCACCGGATCGTATCTGCTGAGCACCCCGGTGGGGGCCTCAGTGGTGGTGGTAGACCTGCTGATCTTCCTGCTGTGCTGCGGTGTGCGGCGGGTGCGGGGCTGAGACTTAAAACGCTTTGGGCGGGACGCTGCGGACTGCGGCGTCCCGCTTTCCCGTTGGGGAGAGGAAAAATACCGGCTGAAAAAGCCGGTTTCGACGGAAAATCCCCGGAAAAGCTCTTGCAATCGCTGAAAAATCGTGCTATACTTACTGCATAGTAAGGTAGTATTGACTGGGAGTGGACGATTTGTCCGCTCTTTTTGTTGGTCATTTTTGCATCCTTAAAATACGGCGGACAGGAGGTTCCTATGGCAAAGAAGATCACCGAGCTGGTGGCGGAGGTAGCGGCACCTGTGGCGCAGGAGCAGGGCTGCACCCTGTGGGACGTGGAGTATGTCCGTGAGGCAGGGCAGTGGTACCTGCGGCTGTATCTGGACAAGGAAGGCGGCGTGGACATCCTGGACTGCGAGGCTGTGAGCCGCAAGGTCAGCGACCTGCTGGATGAGCTGGACCCCATCGAGGCAAGCTATATCTTCGAGGTGTCCTCCGCCGGAGCGGAGCGGCCTTTGAAGCGGCCCTCGGACTTTCAGCAGTTCATGGGCAGCCCCGTGCTGCTGAAAACCTATAAGCCCGTCAACGGCCGCAAGGAGTTCGCCGGGAGGCTGGCGGGCTACGACAACGGAGCCGTGGAGCTGGATATGGGCACGGCGCAGCCCCTGCGGTTTGAAAAGCAGGACATTGCGCTGGTGCGCCTGCGTGTGGAATTTTAAGCAACGACAGAAAGAATAGGAGTTACGATCATGAAATGCGATGAGATCTTTGCCGCACTGGCAATGCTGGAAAAGGAGCGGGGCATCCCTCAGGACTTTATGATGAACAAGATCGTTCAGGCCCTGACCACCGCTTATAAGCGGGACCACGAGGGTGTGGAGAACGTGGTGGTGGAGGTCAACGAGGAGAAGCGTGACCTGAAGATGTTCGTGCAGAAGGAGATCGTGGAGGAGGTGGAGAACCCCGGCTCCCAGATCTCTCTGGAGGAGGCCCGGCGCATCTCTGCCAAGTATGAGCTGGGCGGTATGGTGCGCTTCCCGGTGGAGAATGTGGAGTTCGGCCGCATTGCCGCCGGTAACGGCAAGCAGGTCATCATTCAGGGCCTGCGGGAGGCCGAGCACGGCATGATCTACGACGAGTGGGGCTCCAAGCAGCATGAGATCCTCACCGGCACCGTGTCCCGCATCGATCCCCGCAGCGGCAACGTCTATCTCCGCATCGGCACCGGCAACGAGGCCACCGAGGGCATCCTGAGCCTGAATGAGCAGGTCAGCACCGAGAGCTACACCGAGGGGCAGCTGCTGAAGGTGTATCTGGTGGAGGTGCGCCGTGGCACCCGTGGCCCGCAGGTCATGGTGTCCCGGACCCATCCGGGCCTTGTCAAGCGGCTGTTTGAGCTGGAGGTGCCGGAGATCTTCGACGGCACGGTGGAGATCCGCTCCATCGCCCGTGAGGCCGGCAGCCGTACCAAGATGGCGGTGTGGTCCGCCGACGAGAACGTGGATCCCATCGGCGCCTGCGTCGGCCCCCGTGGTCAGCGTGTGGCTGCCATTGTGGAGGAGCTCCACGGCGAGAAGATCGACATCATCAAGTACTCCGAGGACCCCGCCGAGTTCATCGCCGCTGCGCTGGCTCCCTCCGATGTGGAGGAGGTGCGTCTGGCGGACGAGGGCAAGGTGTGCCGGGTCATCGTTCCCGACGACCAGCTGAGTCTGGCTATCGGCAAGGAGGGGCAGAACGCCCGTCTGGCTGCCCGGCTCACCGGGTATAAGATCGACATCAAGCCCGTGTCCCGGGCGGATGAATAAGTTCGTATCCTGAGAGGAGGCCCGTCATGCAGAAGGTGAAGAAGATCCCCCAGCGCCAGTGCGTGGGGTGCCGTACCAAGCGGGATAAAAAGGATCTGCTGCGGATCGTCAAGACCCCGGAGGGGGAGATCGTACTGGACGGCACAGGCAAGAGATCCGGACGGGGCGTGTACGTCTGTCCCGACCCGGAGTGTCTGCGGAAGGCCCGCAAGTCCCGTGGGCTGGAGCGTGCGCTGGAGACGACCATCCCGGCGGAGGTATACGATGGGCTGGAGGCCCGGATGGGGGAGTAATGGAGCATATTTTATCAATGATCGGCCTTGCCAAAAAGGCGGGCCGTGTGGAGATCGGTGAGGAGCCGGTGGGCTCTGCCGCCCGCAGCAAGCACGCACGGGTCATTCTGGTGGCGTCGGATGCGGCGGCCGGCTCTGTGCGCCGGGCGTATGCCTTTGCACAGACGGGGGCCTGCCTGTGTCTGACCATCCCCGCCGACAAGGACGCCTTGGGGCGTGCGCTGGGCCGCAGCAGCTGCGCCATGGCAGCCATCACCGACGTGGGCTTTGCCGACGCCATCGTGAAAAAGCTGGCAGTCATGGATCCGGAGCACTATGAGCAGGCATCCCAGCGGCTGCAGATCAAGGCCCGGCGGGCCATGGAGCGGCGGGAGGAGCAGGCCCGGCACGAGAAGAACCTGCGCCGGGGCAAGAAGCGCACGGCTCCCCCGGAGCCGCCGCAGCCGGTGCAGGAGCCGCCCCGTGAGGCGGCGAAGGAAAAGCCCCGTGAGGCGGCGAAGGAAAAGCCCCGGCGTCCGGGCCGCAGGCGCCCCGCTGCTCCGCAGCAGCGGTTTGCCGGTTCCCGGCCGGTGAAAAAGGGCAAGGGCTCCGGCAGGGATCGGAAAAAATCGTAAGTTTTGTGCTCCGGCACATTTCGTAATCACAAAGATGGAGGTGGCTTTATTTGGGTAGCGTAGGAAACAAATATAGAGTGCATGAGGTGGCGAAGGACTTCGGAGTCCCCACCAAGCAGATCACGGAGATCTTGACCAAGTACGCCGAAACGCCCAAGAACCATATGCAGGTCTTGGAGGATCGGGAGCTGTCTCTGATCTTTGAGTATCTGACCCAGCACAATCAGGTATCCGGGATTCAGGTGATCTTCGCCGAGGGGGCCAAGCCTGCCGAGAAGAAGCAGCAGCCTGCCGCCAAGCCCGCCGAGAAGAAGCCGGAGGGCAAGGGGGAGAGCCGTTCTGCCAAGCAGGAGACCAAGCCCGTCTCCCGTGTGCCTCAGACCAAGGTGGTGGACACCCGCAAGGCCACGGCGGTGAATCTGGATAAGTACGACGAGAAGCTGCAGGACATGGCGGAGGGCCGCACCGGCGGCGGCCGTCGGGCCCAGCAGCAGACCCAGGGCAAGGAGAAGTTCCGCAACGGCGGCAAGCGCCGGGACAACGGTTTTTCCAATAAACGCAAGCAGGAGGAGGCGGATCGTCTGCGCCGCCTGCGGCTGGAGGTCATCAAAAAGACCCCCGTTACCGTGCAGATCCCCGATGAGATCAGCGTGGGCGAGCTGGCCAGCCGCATGAAAAAGACCGGCGCAGAGGTAGTCAAGTGCCTGATGAAAAACGGCGTCATGGCCTCCCTGAGCCAGCTCATCGACTTCGATACCGCCGCCATCATCGCAGAGGAGATGGGCTGCAAGGTGGAGAAGGAGGTAGTGGTCACCATCGAGGAGAAGCTCATCGACGACCACAAGGACAACGAGAAGGATCTGGTACCCCGTGCCCCCGTGGTGGTGGTCATGGGTCATGTGGACCACGGCAAGACCAGCCTGCTGGACTATATCCGCAACGCCCATGTGGCCAGCGGCGAGGCCGGCGGTATCACCCAGCACATCGGCGCCTATCAGGTGCAGATCAACGGCAAGCCCATCACCTTCCTGGATACCCCCGGCCACGAGGCATTTACCTCCATGCGGGCCAGAGGAGCCATGGTGACGGATATCGCCATTCTGGTGGTGGCCGCCGAGGACGGTATCATGCCCCAGACGGTGGAGTCCATCAACCATGCCAAGGCTGCCGGGATCCCCATTATCGTGGCCATCAACAAGATGGATAAGCCGGAGGCCAATCCCGAGCGCATCAAGCAGCAGCTCACCGAGTACGGGCTGGTGTGTGAGGAGTGGGGCGGCGACACCATTGTCTGCCCCATTTCCGCCAAGACCGGTATGGGCGTGGACAATCTGCTGGAGATGCTGACGCTGACCGCCGAGGTGGGTGAGCTGAAGGCCAACCCCAACCGTGCCGCTCAGGGTACGGTCATCGAGGCCCGTCTGGACAAGGGTCGTGGCCCCGTGGCCACGCTGCTGGTGCAGAACGGCACGCTGAAGCAGGGCGATATCATCATCGCCGGTACCTCCGTGGGCCGTGTCCGGGCCATGGTCAGCGACAAGGGCCAGAAGATCACCTCCGCCGGGCCCTCCGTGCCTGTGGAGATCACCGGTCTCAGCGAGGCACCTACCGCCGGCGCCACCTTCAACGCCGTGGCCGATGAGAAGCTGGCCCGTGAGCTGGTGGAGCAGCGCAAGGCCGAGGAGAAGGCCAAGGCCAACGCCCCTGTCACCAAGGTCTCGCTGGAGGATCTGTTCAGCCAGATCCAGGCCGGTGAGATGAAGAACCTGAACCTGATCGTCAAGGCCGATGTTCAGGGCAGCGTGGAGGCTGTGAAGGCATCCCTGGAGAAGCTCAGCAACGACGAGGTGCGTGTCCGTGTTATCCACGGCGGTGTGGGCGCCATCAACGAGTCCGATGTGATGCTGGCCTCTACGTCGCAGGCCATCATCGTGGGCTTCAACGTCCGCCCCGACAACGCCGCCCGTGACTCCGCTGCCCGTGCCAACGTGGATATGCGGATGTACCGTGTCATCTATGATGCCATCAACGAGATCGAGGCCGCTATGAAGGGTATGCTGGCGCCCAAGTTCCGTGAGGTGCTGCTGGGCCATGCCGAGGTGCGCCAGACCTACAAGGTCTCCGGCGTTGGCACCGTGGCAGGCTGCTACGTGCAGGACGGTAAGCTCCAGCGCAAGGACTGTCAGGTCCGGCTGGTCCGGGACGGCATCGTCATCCACGAGGGTGTGCTGGCCTCCCTGCAGCGCTTCAAGGATCAGGCCAAGGAGGTTCTGGCCGGGTACGAGTGCGGCCTGACCATCGAGAAGTTCAACGACATCAAGGAAGGCGATATTGTGGAAGCCTTCACCATGGAGGAAATTCCCCAGTAAAGGGGGGAGTGGCCCGTGGAGAGAGGTGTTCGGCAAGCACCGGCCTTTCTACGGACAGTTCGCAGATGACCGTGGGAAGCCGTGATACCACACAGGAACCGCCGCCGGATGCGCTCTGACTCCGATTTTCCCCGCAACAGACAAACACAAGACCCAGAGGGCGGGCGCTTCGCCCGCCCTCTTTTCCACATCCAACGAAAGGAGAACCGTCTATGTCATCCAACCGCATCGGCCGCATCAACGACGAGATCCAGAAGGAGCTCTCCGCCCTGCTGCGGACCGTCAAGGACCCCCGTGTGACGGATTGTATGCTGACCATTACCCATGTGGACACCACCAGCGATCTGCGCTATGCCCGCATCTATGTCAGCGCCCTGAACTGCCCGGACGAGAAGGGGCTTTTGAAGGGCCTGAAGTCCGCCGCAGGCTATCTGCGCCATGAGCTGGGCAGCCGCATCGATCTGCGCTATACCCCGGAGCTGCAATTTTTTGTGGACGACTCCATCGCCTATGGCGCACACATTCTGGATATGCTGAACCATGTCAAGCCCGCCGATCCCCGGAACGCCGATATCGTGCTGCCGGAGGATCGGGAGGACTGAGGAGGTGTCTGTTATGACCACTGCGGAAGCCGCCGCCTGTCTGGCGGCTATGGATCAGGTGCTGATCCTCACCCATGTCCGCCCCGACGGCGACACCATCGGCTCCGCCGCCGCCCTGTGCTGCGGCTTGCGGGCGCTGGGCAAAACGGCGTATCTGCTGCCCAACCCGGAGCTGACGGCCACCTACGCCCCCTATGCCGCCCCCTATCTGGCGGAGGCGGATTTTGCACCGGCGTATGTGGTCTCCGTGGACATTGCGGCGCTGTCGCTGCTGCCGGAGAACGCCCGGCCCTATCAGGACCGCATTGCTCTGGCCATCGACCACCACCCCTCTCAGGAATTTTTCGCCCGTGAGACGTGTCTGGAGGCGGACAGCGCCGCCTGCGGCGAGATCGTGTACGATATCCTCCGGCAGCTGACGTCCCTGACACCGGAGATGGCTCTGCCGCTGTATGTGGCCATCTCCACGGACACCGGCTGCTTCGTATACTCCAACACCACCCCCCGCAGCCACCGCATCGCAGCCCAGCTGATGGACTGCGGCATCGATGTGGCCCCGGTCAACAAGGCGCTGTTCCGCACCAAGAGCGCCGTGCGTCTGGCTATGGAGGCCCGGATGGTGGCGGATATGGAGCGCTGCGACGCCGGGCGGGTGGTGGTGATGCAGATCCCCCTGTCCCTGCGGCAGGAGCTGCACGCCACCGACGCCGACATCGAGGAGCTAAGCGCTCTGGCGGCGCAGGTGGAGGGGACCGACTGCGGCGTGACCCTGCGGGAACTGCGCCCCGGTACGGTGAAGCTGTCCCTGCGGACCGGCCCCCGTGTCAACGCCACGGAGGTCTGCCGCCTGTTGGGCGGCGGAGGTCACGCCGCAGCGGCGGGAGCCACCGTCAGCGGCACCATGGCTCAGGCGAAGTCCGCCGTGCTGGCGGCCATCGCTCAGGTCATCGGCCCGCTGGCCCCCTGAAAAGGAGCGACTATGGCCAACGGGATCATCATCATCGACAAGCCCGCCGATTGGACCAGCATGGACGTCTGCGCCAAGCTGCGGGGAATACTGAAAACCAAAAAGGTGGGCCACGCCGGGACACTGGATCCCATGGCCACCGGCGTGCTGCCGGTGTTTGTGGGACAGGCTACCCGTGGCGTCAGCTTCGCTGAATCCGGGGACAAGGAGTATCTGGCCGTCCTGCGGCTGGGCCTTGTCACCAATACGCAGGACACCTCCGGGCAGGTGCTGCACCGGACGGAGGAGCTGCCGGACCGGGCGGCGCTGGAGGCGGTGCTGCCACGGTTCACCGGAGAAATTTCCCAGCTGCCGCCTATGTACTCCGCCATCAAGATCGGCGGCAAGAAGCTCTATGAGCTGGCCCGGCAGGGGAAGGAGGTGGAGCGCCGTCCCCGGCCCGTTACCATCCACGCCCTGGAGCTGGTGGAGCAGACGGCCTCCGGCGACTACGTCCTGCGGGTGCGATGCTCCAAGGGTACCTATGTCCGTACCCTGTGCCACGACATTGGGCAGGCGCTGGGCTGCGGCGGCTGCATGGCCGCCCTGCGGCGCACCATGGCGGCGGGCTTTACCCTGTCCGACGCCGTGACGCTGGAGCAGGTGCAGGCGGAGGGCGAGGCCCTGCTGCGGCCGGTGGACTCCCTGTTCCGGGATCGTCCGGCCTATGTGCTGCCCACCCCATGGGCTGTGGCCCGCTGCCGCAACGGCAATCCCGTCTCCGTGTCGGAGCCGCTGCCGGAGGGGGAGTACCGGGTCTACGACCCGGAGGGCGATTTTCTGTGCCTGAGCCGTCTGGAGGGCGGCGTGCTGACCTCCATCAAAAACTTTTTCGGAGCGTGAATGAATTTGGAACGTACTGTCATCGCCCTGGGCTTTTTCGACGGCGTCCACCGGGGCCACGGAGCCCTGCTGCAAAAAACGGTGCAGCGGGCCGGGGAGCTGGGGGCGATCCCCGCCGTCTTTACCTTTGACCGTCCCCCGAAGGAGGTGGTCACCGGACGCCCCATGCCCCTCATCAACTCCCCGGAGGATCGGGCTGATCTGGCCCGGCGCATCTATGGCATTCAGCAGGTGATCCTGGCCCCCTTTGACGAGGCCATGATGACCATGCCGTGGCAGGATTTTATCACGGAGCTGCTGGTAAAGCGCCACGGGGCCGTGCATCTGGTGGCGGGCCACGACTACCACTTCGGCTACAAGAATCAGGGAGATCCCCGGCTTTTGCAGGAAAAATGCCGGGAGCTGGGGCTGGGCTGCGACATCATCCCCAAGGTGGAGCTGGAGGGCGTTACCGTCAGCTCTACCTACATCCGCACGCTGGTGGAGGCCGGGGACGTGGAGCGGGCGGCACTGTTCCTGGGCCACCGCCACTGCCTGACCCAGACCGTGGTCCACGGCCACCGGCTGGGCCGCACGCTGGGCATCCCCACGGTGAACCTCACCTTTCCGCCCCATGTGCTGGCGCCCCGTCGGGGCGTGTACATCACACGGGTCTATCTGCCGGACGGCACGTCGCTGGCGGGGGTCACCAACGTAGGTACCCGCCCCACCGTCTCTGAAGGCACTGCTGTGTCCGTGGAGACCTTCCTGCTGGATTTTGACGGCGATCTCTACGGGAAGCGCATCCGGGTGGAGTTCTGCCAACGCCTGCGGGACGAGCAGAAATTTGATTCGCTGGAGGCGCTGAAGGCGCAGATCCGGGAGAATATCCGCCAGACCCGTGACTATTTTGCCGCCGAGAGTACCCGCGGGTGAGGAGAGGGGCTTACATACTTGCAAACGAGAAGGGAAGTCCTGCGGGGCTTCCCTTCTTTTTGGCGGTGGGGGTGTTTTTTCAAATGTTTGATCGCCTCCGGCGGGTAACTTTTCCCATGAGCTGGAAAAGCGGGCAAAAGAGCCTGCAAGAAAACCATAGCGTACAGCACCGGGGTGTGCTATAATGGCCCAAACGGATCAAAAGGAGGACACCGCCATGCAGCATGAGATCACCACCAGCGCACCGCTTCTGGACGAAAAGGGCAATCTCCGGGAGCCGGGCTACGCCAAGCGCCTGCTGCCCATCTATCGCCGGGCGGACATCAAGGCTCCGGCCGCCCGCATCAAGGAGTGGGACTACTACCTCGTGACCAACGACCATTTTGCCGTGGCGTTGACCATTGCCGACAACGGCTACATGGGGCTGGACTCCGTCTCCTTTTTGCAATTTGATGAGGAGTGGCAGATGACCCGCAGCCCCATGCGGGCCTTTCCCATGGGCCGGACGGGTCTGCCGGAGACCTCCGCCGCCGGAGATACCGCCAGCAGTGGTAAGCGCCATGCGCTGGTGTTCCGCCATGTCCCCGGCGGCCGGGAGCTGACCTTCCGCATGGAGGACTTCCTGAACCGGGACACCATCGAGGGCCACCTGCTGCTGACGCAGGAGCCGGAGGAGTCCATGGTCATCTGCACGCCCTTTGACAAGCCCGGCCACTTCTACTACAACCAGAAGATCAACTGTATGCGGGCTGCCGGGACGGTGCGTATCGGGGGGCAGACATACACCTTTGACCCCGCCGACTCCTTCGGCGTGCTGGACTGGGGACGGGGCGTGTGGACATATCACAACACATGGTACTGGGGCAGCGCCTCCGGGCAGGTGGATGGCGTCCCCTTCGGCTGGAACATCGGCTATGGCTTCGGGGATACCTCCGCCGCCAGCGAGAATATGCTGTTCTACGATGGCAAGGCTCACAAGCTGGGGCAGGTGACCTTCCACATTCCCATGGCGGGGAAACGGGAGGACTATCTGGCCCCGTGGCGCTTTACCTCCGACGACGGGCGGTTCGAGATGGACTTTGCACCCATTCTGGATCGGGCTGCCTGCACGGATGTGAAGCTCATCAAATCCGACCAGCATCAGGTGTTCGGGCGCTTCACCGGCACGGCCCTGCTGGACGACGGCACGCCTGTCCGGGTGAAGGACTTTCTGGGCTTTGCCGAAAAGGTGGAGAACAAGTGG
>OLNU01002106.1_pt1 | contig 12865 bp, 10 predicted proteins | sample 1672241 | NCBI WGS metagenome assembly OLNU01 (sample SAMEA3136663, study PRJEB25190) | human gut metagenome | biome: human gut; feature: human-associated habitat; material: faeces | place: Austria | collected 2013 | reverse complement strand
CGGTTGATCTGGTACGCCAGAAGGGATTCGAACCCCCGACCTTTTGGTTCGTAGCGCTTATGAAACTGTTCCGATAGGTAAAATATCGTGTAAAACCGTCCCGTTTGGGTCGGTTTCTGCCTTTCGGGACGCTAGGAATTGGGAAAATTCAATGGTGAAAAAAGCATTCGGACGGTTAATGGACGGTAAAAATAGGTGATTGCTTTTGCGAACTTAATTATACGCTATCTGCAGTTCATTTTATATAAGGCATGCTTTATTCACAACACCGTAACACTTTCACAGTTATCCTGCAGCACTGAGCGGTCATTGGAGCTCCACAGCACGGCGGTTCCTCGTGCGCGAAGTACCGCAATACAGTGCAGCAATTCCGCTTTAATCTGCTCATCAATGGTATAAAAGGGATAGTCCAATACCAGTAGACCAACCGGTGCAAACATGACACGCAGCAGCACAAGCTGATCCCGCATACGACTGGACAGGTGACGTGGATATACGTCCAACCCTTCCGGATCAAAGCCCATCTCCGCTGCAAAATCACGCAGCGCCAACCGCAGCATTCGACGATTGATCACATCACCGCGTTCACGAAAACGATTCATCGACCGGAATACGATATTCTCTGCCGCTGTCAGATTCTCAAACACGCCCTTCTCCCAAAAGCGCGGTCCTATACAGCAAATCTCATTTGCATGTCGCTGCCGCCAATCAGCTAAATGGTACATCTGGCCGTCCTGCATTGCAATACCTTCCGTCTGCCCCTGCCCGGAAAACATACGGTATATGATACCCCTGCCATTTAAACCGCCGCACAGCACTCCTGCGGCTCGTCCGGTGTATAAATCCACAGAAAACGGCGCTATATCATTATCTATCAGACAGATTTCCTGCAGCGAGAGATACAGCCGCGGCACGGTCCTTTCCTTCGGAGACATCCCCGTTGATGAAATACGCAGGCGCTGATGAATACCATAAGCTGTCATATCCTTCCGCAGACGTTCCCAACATATCATGCCGCCGCGCATCACCGCGATACGATCCGCATATTGCAGCACCTTAGATACACTGGAATTAAATACAATGACCGATACGCCTTCATCCCTCAGCTGATGTAGGAAGGCGGCAAAACGTATCAGTTCGTCCCTGTCAAGACCCTCGCCGGCCTCTCGGCAGATCAACACCTTTGCGCCGCACAACAGTGCACGGCAGATCGAGATTTCCAGCCGCTGCTCGTTTGTCAGACTGCTGCCGCGGGCGTGCGGCTCACAGCCGATGCCATAGTGTTCAAACACTTGTTTGGACAGTACATCTATATTCTTTTGGTGCAAAAATAGATTTTTCCACGAAAATCCGCGCAATACTACCAGATTTTCCGCCGCTGTCATACCATTCACTACGGAAGCTTGATGGGTAATCTCGTAAATTCCCAGCTTGCGGGCTTCGTTCTCCGAACGGTAGCTGACCGGAACGCCATCCAGATAGATTGTGCCCGAAGCCGGGCATAACTTGCCGCACAGTACATCCGCCAGCACAGAGGCGCCGCTTTCGCTGATACCCGTAACACCCAGTATTTCACCCACTCGAAGGGACAGGGAAACATACTCCAGATTCTGTCCGGATGTCTGTGCAGTAACAATCTGCTCCAGATAAAGAATCTCCTGTTCCATGGTTTAATTTCCCCTCATCTGCGGCAGTGTTACGATAACTGTTGTACCGATATCCTGCGTGCTGGCCACATCCACACCGTACTGCATCCCAAAATAAAACTGGATACGTCGGTTGACATTGCGCAGCGCAATACCTGTTGACCGAGAACTGTCTGCTCTGCGTTTAATCGGGCCGCTGCGTTCCCGCAAACTTTTGCGCACACGACGTAGCTCATCTTCCGCAATACCGACACCGTTATCCTCTACTGAAATTTGCAGACGACTTCCTACACTTTCCACACGCATGGTGATTTTACCGCCGTCGATCCGGCGGTTGATACCATGTGACAACGCATTTTCCACCAACGGCTGCAGTGTCATAACGGGCAGACTGCTGTCCATTACGTCTTCATTCTCGATATGCTCCTCATAGGTGAAGCGATCGCCATAGCGATACCGTTGAATGAGCAAATAGTGATGTACATTGTCCAATTCCTGTGCCAGCGTAGCCAGTTCGCCCGGGCTGTTAATGCAGTAGCGGAACAGCATGCCAAGTGCTTCGGCCATCTCTGCTACATCCTCGCTGCCTCGCCGCATAGCGCGGCTGCGGATGATTTCCAGTGTGTTATACAGGAAATGCGGATTGATTTGGTTTTGCAGCGCGTGCAACTCGGCTTCGGTCTTCAGCGCTCGTGAAATAGATACCTCATGCAGCTTGTCAAACACCTGCTCAAGCATTTCCTGATCATCCATGTGTAGCAGACGGTCTTTTTCCTCCGGTTCAAAATAATCCGGATCGCCGTCTGCCAGCATATTTTCCAACGCACGTCGTCTGCCAATATTACACCGCAGTTCCGCTGTATAGCTGATGGTCATCGCCAGCAGAGCTGTCGTGATACCGCATATTGGTATAATGCCACGTCTGCCGAGCGTGCACAGCATTCCTGTCATGACACCCAGCAACAGCACAAAGCCGCCCGCAAATAGCCATACACTTCGTTGATTGCGAATCTCTTTCCAATACTTCATGGTGCTTCCAGCCTTACGAATAGAATTTACGGTACTCAGACGGAGTAACCGTAGTTTCCTTTACAAAAATCTTGTTGAAAAACTTGATATCGCGGTAGCCTACTTTCTCAGCAATATCTGCAATGCGCATCTTTGAGGTCTTCAGTAGCTTCTTCGCCTGTTCAATGCGGATATGCTGCAAATACTCGACAAATCCAACACCGGTCTCGGTCTTGAACAGCGTGCTGAAATACGATGTGCTCAGGCACACATGCTTTGCTACCTGCGCCAGAGAGATGCTCTCTGCATAATGCTGTGTCACAAAGTTCTTTGCCTGTCGAATCACATTATTCTCCCGATTTTGCACAAACTGACGGCAGTTCTCAAGCATCTGCGCTGTCAGCTCCACAAAACGTGTTGCAAGTTCTTCGCAGGAATAACCGCTGCACAGTACGTCAAACGGCTCCAGCAGCCGAGGTGCCCGGGCCTGCTCATCACGCGGCAGCCGTTCTGCCGCATCATTGAGGCAGGACAGCATCTGCTCCAGCAGAAAACAGCGGCTGCCTGGTACGGTATTCTCGCTTTCCCACTTGCTCCATACCCGGCGAATGAGGGCAGCGGCACTGTCCGTATTCATGTGCTCCACCGCATCACTCAGCGAATTTTCCCACTCACCGGTATAAAACATAACGATTTCCCGCAATGCAGCATCGGTCTGTTCATTGAACACCAGCACCGAGCTTTGCCGCTTTTCTAGACGCCACTTGAGCGCTGTTTTCGCCTGCTCTACCGCAGTCGGAATATTTTCGGTATCGCCGTCCAACAGCTTACTTGCTGCACCGGTCAAATGGATCAGATGATTGACGCTGTTCAGGCTGCGAATCTCCTGTCTAATAGCACGGAGCAGCGTCTCGCTTTCGGATTCAGCCTGCTCTGCGGAATAGGACAGCAGGCATACTGTATCCAGATGATCAGAAAACGCCGCTAGCAGAGTGCTGTGCTCTTGTGCAAGCGCTCGAATGTGCTCGAGCGTATCGCTCGCCTGATTGACCAGTGAACCGGCCTCATCGGACGATGCAGTAAAATTGCTGTCAATGCAAAAGGTCACACACTGCAGTTTTGTGTTATTCAGCACAAACAACTCACCGCCATGCCGTTGGGAACGTGTCGGCGTATGTCCGGTCTCCCATACAGTATGCACGTATTGCTCCCGCAGGGTATCCATACTCTCCTGCAGTTCATTCTGTACACGGGCTGCCTGCTGCCGCTGCTCGGCTCGCTCGCCCAGTTCATGATCCAGTTTTTCGAGTGCTCGGTTCAGTTCGGCTTGCTTGAGCGGCTTGAGCAAGTAATCCCATACGCCGAAACGCAGTGCTGTCTGCGCGTATTGGAACTCGGTATAGCCGCTCATCACAATAAAATTTATAGCCGGGAATTCCTGCTTGGCGCGTTCGATCAGTTCCAGTCCGGTCATGCCCGGCATACAAATATCCGTAATGACAACATCTGGATGGAGTTCCTCTATCTTTTTCAACAGTTCTATGCCATTGCACGCTTCACCGACTATCTCTGCACCGGGATAGGTGATTAGCGCACGGCATAACTCAACAATATCAAATTCATCATCCGCAATGATAATCCTCAACATGGCGATTCCCCATTCTCTCTTTGCGCGGGTGTTCTCTTCTTCTGATAATAGAGTACCACAAAATTTCTCACGATTCAAATTTTTACGGCAGGTTCAAAAGATACCCCCTGTGAATCCAAAAAACGACCTGTTCTATCTGTCCGCCAGTCTGCTATACTGGTTACAGTGAGAGAACCCTACTGGCATTCTCTTCTTTAACACAGCAAAGGAGTTTTGCGTTATGGGAAAAACCGCTATCCCATCTGTTTTTCCGGCAGAGGGTACTTACGAGCTGTCCACACTTCATGTAAATCTTTCTTGCGCGGCATCGCATGCCGTAATCCATTACACCATTGACGGTACCGAACCGACAGCAGACAGCCCGATTTACCACCGTGAGGCAGGTCTGATTCCGGTCAAGCACACAGATGGAGCAGAATCTATTACCATCCGCGCTTTTGCACAGGCAGACGGTCTGCAGCCAAGCGATACTGTTGCGTTTACCTACCGTTTTGCCTGCCGCCCCAAGGGCGTATTCAGCCATTCACTGCTGCGTGAACCGTCGGATACGGCTGCCGGTCTCATCCGTATTGAGGATTTCGATCTCGATCGTATGTATCTCATCATCGGTCAAAAACGCGCTGCACTGATTGACGCTGGCTGGGACTATGACGGTGATCTTCCGGCGCTATGTCACGCGCTCACCGGCGGTCTTCCGGTCGATCTGCTCATTGCACACGGTCATCCCGACCATGTTGCACAAGCTGGAAAATTTATTGAATACGGCTGCAAGGTCTATGCTCCCTATGCTGACAAATCTATGAAGCAATTGGACTGCGGATTGGACTTTACCCATATTGAGGATTTGAAAGACGGCATGCGCTTTGACCTCGGCGGCACCGTACTGCAAATCTATGCTACGCCCGGACATACTCCCGGCAGCGTTGTTATTTTAGATGAAAACACCGGTGATCTGTTTGCATCCGATTCGTTTGGCAGCAATCGCCGTGAAATTCCGGACAGTGCATGGCTCCAGCTGAGCGGATACTCGCTGGAAAGCTGTCTGCGCTCTCTGGAGGCTTTTCTTGATGCCGCAGGCAATAAATGCAAACGCATTTTCACCGGTCACAACGCAGAAATGATGGACGCCCAACAATATTTGTCCACCTTGCGCAAAGCTATGCACAACGCTGTGGATAACGGTGCAGCCTGTCTTTTTCCCTCTCTGCGCAGCGCAGCCGAGTCGTTCGGCTCTGGCTCTATTGCCGTAGAAGGTGACTGGCGGCATGATCCGATCTGGGCTGCGGCTAATCTGCAATTCCTGTACGATACCGACACACAACAGGATCCACCACGTTATGCACCCGGCTTTGATCCAACGATCAAAACCGTACTTTGATATCATTCCCCACATCTTTCATCTCATCTCTCTTCTCTGCCGCCGATCGGTTCTCCGGTCGGCGGTTCTTCTTTGCGCGAGAGAATATGGGATGATTTTTACGTCTCTCTGCCAACTTCGAAAAAACACCCCCATAAATCAAAAAATACCCGCATTGGAAAATCGATTAGAAACCGGTATGCTTATATCATCAAAAAGAAACATGGGAGGGAAAACGATGAAACGTGAATATTGTCTGGATATCGACGGCAACGTATATACCATTGGTGATCTGAATATGTTTCTTGACAATAAGGAGCCAATCTCCTATCCGGCAGCTGACTCACAGAATCCGACTAGGCCCTTCTTTACCGGAACTATCCGGCAGGAAGTCGAGGTAAACGGCGTAAAGCGTTCGTTCCTTCTGTATATTCCGCAGCATTATCCCATTTCGGGTGCAGGCATTTTCCTCTATCCGGATGACGACATATCCGCTGAAGATTATCTGGAAAATAGCGGCTGGAAGCCGGTTGCCGAGCAGACCAATGCCGCATTGATCGTGCTTGAATCCCGTCCCGGCGGCTGGAATAAAAAAGATATTCAAAGCGAAATCAGTTATAGCGAAGCGGTTTTCAAAAAATCCATTGCCCGCGTGTATTTCAGCATGAACGAAGCCACCTACTACTGCATGGGTTTTGGAAACGGCGCTTACGTTGCAGCAGCATATGCTATGCTCAACTCGGCACTGTTTGCAGCCATCGCTTTGAATGGAAACTACGATCTGCATCCAGATTTAATGGCACAGCTCCGCAGCATTCGCTCTGACCGAGACGCAAACAAGTCCAAACTGGATGTGGCGATGCCGACCTGGCTGATTGGAAAAGCTACTCCTCTGTTGGACAGCCTGAAACGTGCAGCCGATGTCAGCGACGAACAGCTTTACAATGATGCTGCATACATCTATCGTCAAAATCTCAAGCAGTATTTCGACCAGCCGAACGGTCTGCCGATGGTGGAAATCTGGCACACCGAACCTGGTCGATGGAATCCCGAAGCAGATGAAAAATACCGTCGCATGGCAGAATTTGTGCTTCGATTTAAACGGTGGTTGAGCACCGGCAACGGCGATTTCCGACCCGCTCGGACATGGCAGGACATGAGACTTCACCGCTTCACCGCCGAGATAGACAACAGACAGCGCGAATGGTTCGTATACGAGCCTACGGCACTCCGTGCCGGAAAGCTGCTGCCGTTGGTACTGGCCATTCATGGATACAGCTGCACCGGCGAACTGTTTGCAGAAAACAGCAGTTGGCACGAGTTAGCCGAACGGCGTGGTTTTCTTCTGGTTTATGTTTCCGCTTTTCCCGATAACGGCATCAGTGGTGGACACACCGTGCCGCTTCCTTCGTGGAATGCGCTGAATATCCACGCGCAAACCGATGATGTGAAATACATTGACTATGTACTGAGCAGTGTTAAAAACTCCTATCCGGTTGACTCTGAACGTGTTTACGTTTCCGGTCACTCCAATGGCTCTCTGCTGACGCAGCGACTGATGGAGGAACGACCGCTTGCATTTGCAGCCTTCGGACCACAGGGCGCACCCTATCATATGGGATTGGACGGTACTGCTGTTGATCGTACTATCCACAAGGATGGCATCATCCGTCCGGTATGGCTGATGATGGGTGCCGAGGATATCGGTGATCAGGACAAGTTGGACTGCGGCTCGATCAACGACCGTTTTCTCGATATGATGTGTGAGCTGAACGATCTCGATCGCACAGGTGGCATTGACCGTGAAAACGGCAAGTATCATACCCGCACCTTTGTGAACGCAGAGCGCGTTCCGCTGGTAAAGTTCACCGGCATCACAGACACGCCGCATACCTATACTCCGGAATTTGCCCAGCTTTACTGGGATACGTTTTTCTGCCATTTCCGCCGAAAATCCGACGGAATGATCATTTATACAGACTAAGCGCTTTTAGAGAAAAAGATTGGAGGGATTCCTATTAGCACGATACTGGAAATGCGGGACATCACGAAATCGTTCCCGGGTGTGAAAGCCCTCGACGGCGTGAACCTGAAAGTGGAAAAGGGTACTGTCCACGCACTAATGGGAGAAAACGGCGCAGGCAAATCTACACTGATGAAAATCCTGTTCGGTCAACAGCCTCCTGACAGCGGTACGATCCTGTTTAACGGACAGGAAGTCCACTTCAAATCAGTAAAGGAAGCGGTAAACGCGGGCATCTCGATGATCTATCAGGAACTCAGCCCGATCAAGGAACTTTCCATTGCGGAAAATGTATTCGTCGGCCGCTATCCGAAAACCAGAGCGGGTGCGATCGACTGGAAAACCATGTACGATTCTTGCCAGAAGATCTTTGACCGCTGGGGACTCAATTACAATCCTCGCACCAAGATCAAGATGCTCAAAACTGCAGATATTCAGATGATCGAAATCATCAAGGCTATCTCGTTTAACGCACAGCTTGTTATCATGGACGAACCGACTTCCTCCATCTCTCAGAACGAGATCGAGATGCTGTACGACTTCATCCGTGCTCTCAAGCGTGAACACATCACCATTATTATCATCACGCACAAGCTGGATGAGGTATACACCATCGCAGATGAAGTTACCGTCCTCCGTGATGGTCAGTATATCGGCGCCAAGCCGATTGGTGAACTCAGCCGTCCCGAGCTGATCAAGATGATGGTAGGCCGCGAAATGACCAACCTGTTCCCGCCCAAGGACATCGGCTACGGCGATGTTCTGCTGGAGGTCAAAAACCTCAATAACGGTGCCAAGGTAAAGGACATCTCCTTCCAGCTGCACAAGGGCGAAATCCTCGGCTTCGCTGGTATCGTTGGCGCCGGCCGTACCGAGACCATGCGTTCGATTTTCGGACTTGATCCATGTGAGTCCGGCGAGATATACTTAGAAGGTCAGCAAATCAAAATCCGCTGTGTACGCGATGCCATTAAGCACGATATTGTAATGGCGACCGAAAGCCGTAAGGACGACGGTCTGGTGCTCTGCCGCTCGGTAGAGGAGAACATCATGCTGCCGTCGCTGTACCGTCGTTCCAAGGGCGGTATCCTGGATGTAAAGAAAGAGCACGAAATCGCAGATTCTGCTTCCAAGCGTCTGTCGGTTAAGACCAGTTCGCTGTCCACTATGGCAAACTTCCTGTCCGGCGGCAATCAGCAGAAGCTGATCCTGTGCAAGTGGCTGCTGATGGATCCCAAAGTGCTCATCCTCGATGAACCGACCCGAGGTATCGATATCGGTGCAAAATGGGAGATTTACAACATCATTATTGATCTGGCAAAGCAAGGGGTAGGCGTAATTCTTGTTTCGTCTGAAATGGAGGAAGTCATCAACCTGTCCGACCGCGTGATGGTCATGTGTGAGGGACAGATCAACGGCTGCCTGCATAAAGAAGACGGCATTACGCAGGAAAAGATCATGACTCTGGCATCGGAGGTTCAAAAATGAATAAGAAAAAAGAAGGATTGTTCAAAGGCGCATCTGTTGCGGAACTATACAGTAAATTCGGTGTTGTACTGATTCTGATCCTCTGCCTGATCATCGGCACCATCCTTTCGCCGGAATTCCTTACCGGTTCCAACCTGATGAGCGTAGCGCGAAATGTCGGCGTTTACGCAATCATTGCACTCGGCATGACCCGACTGCTAATTGGCGGCGGTGTTGACCTTTCCGCTGGCTCCAACGTAGCATTCTGCAGCGTTATTGTTGCGGTTATCTACGCACAGACCGGCAGCACGCTGATGGCCGTTATTGCTGCTATCCTCTGCGGTATGATCATCGGCGCGATCAACGGTTACTTTGCAAGTTACATCGGCCTGATGCCCTTTATCGTTACACTAGCCACCCAGATGACGGTTCGCGGTCTTGCCTATCTGGTAGCAGGCGGTGCTCCTGTTTATGGTGTCAGCAGTTCGATTATCTTCCTCGGTCAGGGCAATGTCGGTGGATTCCCAATGCTGCTGATCGTTGTACTGGTTGCAACCGCAATCATGCTGTTCGTTATGACCCGCACTTCGCACGGCCGCTATCTGTACGCCATCGGCGGTAACCCGGAAGCGGCAAGCGCATCCGGTATCAACGTAAAGCGTCAAGTGTTTGTTAACTACATTATCATGGGTCTGATGTGTGCCTTTGCCGGCATCCTGTATGCAGGCCGTACCAACAGTGGTCTGCCGGCAGGCGGCGTAAACTTCGAGTTTGAGGCCATCATCGGCAGCGTACTCGGCGGCACCAGCATGGCAGGCGGCATCGGCAACGTGGCTATGTCCATCGTAGGTATTTATGTTGTAGGTATTATCAACAATGTTATGAACCTGTGCAGTGTCAACGCATTCTGGCAGCAGGTTGTAAAGGGTATCGTTATTCTGATCGCGGTACTGCTCGATATCTTCACTCGCAATGCGATTATGAAATCCACGAAAAAGCGTTAAACCGCTTGTATACGGATTTTATGATAGAACCATGAGAAAGAGAACGGAGGAAAAAGAATGAAAAAGAGATTACTGGCGACATTATTAGCAGCAAGCGTAGCACTCTCCCTGGCAGCATGCGGACGAGGTGGCAGCTCCTCCGGCGGTGACTCCGCAGACGGTGAGCAGGCGCTGAACAAGCTCGGCTATATCTCTGCTGCATGGAGCGATGATTACTGCAAGCGTCTGAACGATGCCATCGTTGAACACGGTCCGGAATATGGCTTTGAGGTTGAGGCACTGAACGCCAGCCCGAACGGCATGATGGACGTTACCGGCTATATTGAAGCCACTGAAGCACTGGCCCAGAAGAACATTGACGCTATTCTCTGTCAGCCGCTGTTCTCCGTGCCGGATATGCTGATGCAGTTCCAGCAGAAGGATGTTAAGGTTGGCTTTGTCAACATCGTACCGCAGATTTCGGATTCCAGCAAGGATCTTGATTTCTGCTACGCGGGCAGCTCGGAGGAAGCAATCGGTGCTCAGCTGGCGGAAGCTATGTCCCCCGGCTTGAAGGATGGCGCAAAAATCTGTGTTATCTGCCTGCCGTATGGTCAGGACAACGCCGCAGGCCGCCTGAAGGGCCTGCAGGACTGGTTCGCGGCAAACCGCCCGGACGTTGAAATTCTCGAGGTCAACTATGTAGAGCGCAACGAGGCTACTCTCGCACAGAGTATTTTCGAAGACTGGATCCAGAAGTATGGTGTCGGCGGCTTTGACGGCGTAGCAACGCAGAGCTCGATGCAGACCCAGGGCATTGTCGAGAGCATGAAGGCCATCGGTCTGGATGCGACCAACTTCACGCTCGGCGGCATTTCCGCTTCTAGCAGCGACTGGATCAAGGAAGGCACCGAATACTGCGACCTGTATCAGGATCCGGATCTGGAAGCAACCACCGCGCTTGATATGATGCGCCACATGGTAGATGGCACCACGAACGAACTCGAGTTCCTGGACGGCGCACCGACCAAGAACTTCGTAAACGTTCCGATGACTACCCTGAATGCCGATAACGCGGATGAGTATACCTCGGATGCGCTGGCAGCAAAGTAAGCAGTCTCCTCTTCTTTATATAAAGCCTCATGCGAAGAGACGCGGCACTATGTGCCGCGTCTCAGTTTGTCGAGAAACCCGGTTGCGCATTAAGCTACAATTGGGTTTCTATCATATTTAGAACAAGCCAAAAGCAAGAAACGGAAATAATCCTTCCATTTCCATATCGCTAACTTTTTCAAATTCATAGCAGCAAACTTAAACTTCACCCAGTTTGTCACCTGAGCCAAGCCTCTGTACTGTGTATAATGCATAAAGCGTTTGAACGATTTCCTTCTGTACAAGATTTGATTATGCACTCAGATCAGGGCTGGCAGTACTAGCACGCATTTTACCGGAGCGAACTTCAAAAGTATGGAATTATTCAACCTATGTCCCGAAAGGGCAACTACTATGACAACTGCATTATGGAGACCTTCTTCGGTAGGCTGAAAAATGAAATGTTCTATGGCTTAGAGAAGGATTATCCCCGCCGTAGGCGCCAGCCAGATTCCCTTGAGTGTCTCAGCGAAGGATTTCTTCTCTTTCTGCGGCACATAGGCCAGAATATTCCGCATGAAATGCACCTTGCAGCGCTGCCATGAGGCGCCGGGAAAGGACTCACGAATTGCCGAAACCAACCCAGAGTGAGCATCGGAAATGATAAGCCTGGGCGTAGACAGACCACGGTCCTTCAAATTCTGAAACAGCACTCCATAGGAACTCTTGGATTCTTCGGCCATAGGTTCAACGGCGATGATATCTCGATGTCCATTTTTGTCCACACCGCATACGATAAGTATCGCCATGCTGACAATTCTTCCATCTACTCGAACTTTTTCGTACAGTGCATCCACCCAGAGAACCGGGTATACTGTATCAGCAAGGGAGTGATTACGGAACTCCTCGACCTGCTCATTCAGCCCTTTTGTCATCTCACTGACCTAGCTTCTGGATAGATTTTCAATGCCGAGGCTATGTGCCAATTCCTCCATTTTTCGAGTGGAAACGCCTTGCACAAAGGCTTCCTGAACCACCTGTACGAGCATCGCTTCACTGCGCTTGCGCTCCGTGACGAAGAACGAAATGTAGCCGCCCTGACGAACCTTGGGCACCATGAGGTACATCGTGCCCATTCGGGTATCCAGACGGCGAGGACGATAACCGCTGCGGTAGCCGCTTCTTCCGTCTGTGCGCTGGCTTTTCTCTGCTCCCAGCTGCTGATTGACCTCTGCCTCCATCAGTTCTGTGCACAGCCATTCCAGCATGCTCAGCATCGGATCCGGCTGCGTCACACATTGCAGTAGCAATTCTGTCAGATTTGTGGTATTCTCTTTGTGAGCCATTAGGGTCTCTACTTTATATCATGATTTTTTCGACAACCATCATTTTACAGAAGCCCTGATGGCTTGTCTATTGCCTATTTGTTTTTGCGAACTTGATTATACGCTATCGATTTGAAAAACCACTTTTAACAAAAGAGAGATAGAACAAAAGCCTCAGACGATAAAATGTCTGAGGCTTTTGCTATGTCCGCATGGACGGTAAATAGACGGTAAAAATTTTTTCTTCGATTTCTATTTGTACAGAAAATAAGAAAAACCGGTCATTTCTTACGAAATAACCGGTTGATCTGGTACG
>OLNU01002093.1_pt1 | contig 12917 bp, 9 predicted proteins | sample 1672241 | NCBI WGS metagenome assembly OLNU01 (sample SAMEA3136663, study PRJEB25190) | human gut metagenome | biome: human gut; feature: human-associated habitat; material: faeces | place: Austria | collected 2013 | reverse complement strand
GTGCATTTTTCTTTCAGCAATGAGTCATCAATCGTTGTGGGTGAAGATAAAATTCCCGATGTTACATTGTTCAAAATGTTATCGCTACTCCCTATCGTGGCTGTGCCAGTGGTAGTAGTGGCTGCGCTATCTGTAGATGTAAGGGTCGAGGCTTTTGTTGTTGATTTACCTATACTGGAAGTATCTTCATAAACAGAATCAAGGGTAACGCCATCCGGCAAAATTGCCTTTTCTATCAGTTCATCTACATCCAGATCATATACGATCGGAAATACATATGTTACTTGCGCAAGGCCTTCGCCTCTTACTTCTTTCCTGATCTCGCCGTTTGAATCTCTTTCGAAATCTGAACCATACATCAGATTACCATAAGGGTGCGTAGAATTTCTTGTCGTCCTTGCCTTTGTTAGCATATTGGTTAGGTCATTATAGGCCGTTAAGCCTTCTACCTGATCTGTGTCATTGCCCTGATAGTATTTAAATGCATCATCTCCCAATCCGTTCTTTGTGGATACAGAATATCCGCTGTATATAAGCACCATGTTCTGATTATCCGTCTGTTCTGAGGGTGCTGTATAGTTGGACGTATCGAGTTTCCAACCGTTTCTCTGTGCCTCTCGGGACAGATCGTTATATGCAGCCGTCTTGCCCTGGTCTAGCTGATCAATGATCATTTCACGGCATTCATCGGCCTTGTTTTCCATTTCTTTATAGCTATCTTCAGAATTCTTGTTATCCGAGAAGTCTACACCAGAAGACGCTGATTCAGGGTCATTCTGATGTAACAGAGAATTGCTTATTAGACTGGGCATAAAATAAAGCAGTCCTCCAAAAAAGACTGCAATACCTAAACCTGCTGCAATATATAATTTAATCGGCAAAGGTATGAAGGCAAACAGCTTTTTTGCCCCTTTGGCTGCAGCTTTTCCTTTTTTTACAGCTTTTTTCGCAGTGCCCACCGTCTTTTTCGCAGTTCGTGCTGCATTTTTAGCACTATTTGCAGCATTCTTTACTCCAGAATAACTGTCCTGTAGTCCCTGCTGCAGATCGTTGTTTCCTGCCATATATCAATTTCTCACTTTCTGTGGGTGAAATAATAAGAAGAGGTTATACAAATCATAACCTCTTCTACCATTTAACGATTTATTTATTGCCATTTACCCGATTTTGTGCTGCCTGATACATTTTAGGCTTATTCACAGGTGCAGGAGCACTGCTGGCTGCAGTCAGCTTTGGTGTGGCAAATACACCCTTGGCTCTGCCATTCGAATCCAGAGTCACTTTACGGCTATTGGGCATGAATGTTTCGGCCTGATTTTTCGGCATCATATTGTAAACCGAACCATTCGAAGCCTGGATGCGTTGTACATTTTGTGCATTTTCGGATACATTCCACATTGCGGCTGCACCAACTGAATATTCTTGCCCGTTGATAGTAACATCAAATCGTCCATTTCCGTAGTCTTTGCATGCTGTCACATCGCCCATTTGCTGGAGGGCCTGGAAGTCATGAGCAGGATCAGATGCACTCGACAAAGCCGGACCAGTAGTTGCTGCCGTAATATCAGACACATTATAACTCATGTCACCAATTTGTTCAGTCGACGAATTGAGTGCAGGATCGGAATTATACATTTGGGCGCTGGAATATTCCTTTGCCTCAACAATATTACCATTGCTATCCACACGTTGAGTCTGCCATACACCAGGAGCAACTTCCTTAGCCGAACAGCCTTCTTGTTTGTTGAATTCGGCCATTTTCTTTTCCATTGCGGGATTTGCGGTATTGAAGGCTGCTGCACCATCACCGGTAGCAGCAGCAAACATCTTCATTTGTTCACCGTTTTCACCGGTCATAGTAATAACTCGTCCTTGTGTTGTATTCGGATCAATGTTCGTATGTCCCTTCATATCCGGATCCAGCGAACTCATGGTAACCTCTGCAGTCTTTCCTGTCTTATCATCTGTCCATTGCATCGAGAATGTACCATCTTCATTGGCTTTAAAGGTGGTTTTGTCAAAATTACCGCCCAGTGTAGTGCCATTCAAATCGGTGTTTTTAATAAAGCTCTCGCCACCTTTATGGCCTTCGAGCTTATCCAATTCACCTTTCTTCAGGTTTTGGTTCATAGCATTAGCGAAAGTGCTCGTTTTTGCATGTCCACTCTCATCGAATTGAGCATGTTTATCAGCCACTCTCTGCCTAATAGCACCCGCACCTTTAGTTGCAAGGTTCTTTGCGCCCTTTGCCATACCTATGGTCTTACCTGTTACATTCTTTGCGGAGGAAACGGTCCGCTGTACGCCCATAGCTGCGGCGACCATAGCGCCCGCCAAGCCTCGCCCAGTTTGAGCTGCACTAAGACCAAGCGTATTGAGATAACTGTCTACGCGAGTTGCAACAGCAAGAATACCATGCATCATCAGAACCCAAACGATAACAACTGTTCCGAGATTATAGGTTGACATTATTCCTGCTTGGGCCTTTACTTGCTGGTTATATGTTTCTATAAGTCCGTCATAGCTATTTAATCCCATCATAAATAATCGAAAAAATATGACGTTGCATACCATAAGAAACAACTGGCTACCCACCATACGAACCCAAGAACCAAAGATGTTGCTCGTCGATCGACTTCCTAACATCGAGAATGCAAATGGACATGTATAGTACAGGATGCCTAAAACGATATATCGCTCTGCCATTTCGATAAGATACATAATAAATTGATACACCAACATGAGCAGAAGAAACAGCGTCAGCAGTAGGGCGCCTATTGACCCTGCGGTGCTTGTAGCGCCTCCGGAACCTCCCCCGGACATTGCAGTAGTCATTTTTTCTGAAACGCCTGAGAAATCAATAGCTGTATCTGCGCCTTCAGTCAGCTTTGCATTCAAAAGGGCGCCGTATATAATGTTGAAAAACCCTTCAAAAAAATAAATAATCGGTCGCCCAGCATATATAAGGCAACCAGCTATGATAGTCCATGCTGTAAGGCCTAACGGAGTATCATTAGCTCCCTGTGCCAAAAACATCATTTTAGCCAGCTGCCATACATAGTTTATCAAAAGAAAGGCGATAGCGATAATGACAAAATATTGATAGAAATTTCCAATAGATGAAAAAACCAAATCAAAGAACGATTTGCCACTACCTACATCCATTGTTAATAATCCAAGGATACTGTTACCGAACGTATCAGCTATATACGCAGTAGCATCCACAAGGATATTAACGAGTTTTTCCACAAACCAATCCAAATTTATCTATCCCCCTTTGTCTTCCTATAAGCAGTTTTTAGAATGTTTGAGGTATTGGCAGGATTAACGCTCCTGCGTCGCAATGCTTCTTGCATTGTTTTATCCAAATCAATTTTACGTGCAAACGTAGGATTGCCCTGCGCACCACGAGTGACAAATACCTTGTTAATAGACTCAGCGCTAAAGTCATCCACTTTTGCCATGATATAGTCCGCACCATTATTGGCATATGCATGTGATAGTGGACCTAATTCAGCCTGTTCGGTTAATGCAGTGCTCAGGATTGGGGACATCACGTACTTTTCCCCATCCTTCTCTAATTGGATTTGGTCTGCTGTACCGCCAACCATCTTATACCCATCGAGGGATGTCCCTCTGAATTGGGAGTCAAGCCATGTTTGCATCTTGCTTGCATCTGTTGGTACGGTCGTATTCTCGCACGTTGCTGTAATATTTCCCGCCGCATCTCGAGGAACAGGAACATTGTATCTCCAATAATCCATATCACCAACTCGAGTTTTGACGGCATTCAAGCTCGCATCAGGTGTATAGCTGCATGCAGGGACCCATTCTGTCATCATGCCCAATCCAGCATCATTGGTATATGTAGTGCGATATGCACCTGTCAGCTCGTTGCCATCACGTACATGCCGCACTTGTCCTTCGCCGAGTCCAATTCCATATTCTCTTGCAAAGGCAGCTTCTGCAGCACTGCTTTGCGCCAAATACGACCATGCATTTGGGCCTGTAGCAAGAAGAACGAACTTGCCTTGAGAAGGCACATCTATTACTCGCCCACCATGAGCCTCAGCAAAACCTGCAGGCAAATTTTCTAGTGGAGCAAAAGCAATGGTTAGCATTTTACCATCTTTGTCTGGTGCAGTGTCGAGAATCGCAATACCATCTTTTATATCCAAATTGGATAGGTCGAATTTTTCCTGCTTTAGCTTATTGTCACCTAGCGCATCTAACAAAGCTCTAGCTGCTGCCGATGCAGTTTTTCCATCCTTCAGAGGAGATTTATTGCCAGTCTTTCTTCGCAGAGATTGAGCAACATCTCCAAAATCCACGCCACCAGGAGCGCCTCTCTTAGAAAGCGGCGAAGAAACTACTCCTTGGCGGCCAGAGAACATTCTGCCAAAAAATCCGCTGGATTGTCCTTTGCTTCGACCTCGAAAAGATCCAAAGGGATTGATTGCGCCAATGTCAATAGCATCCATAACCATAGAGGCCATCATTCCGGCACCAGTCTCAGCAGTGCTAAATCCCATCGTATTAAGATAACTATCAAATTGGCCTGCTACATAAAGTAATCCAAATTCAACAATACACCAGGTAACAACTATCGCTATTTTTGATGCCGAACTATTTTCTGCACCGATTGATGCGATTGCATCTGAGAATCCGGTTACAGATTTCAGAAATAGTGCAAGAAAGAATACATTCATAACCATTAAAAACAGTGTTGAAGCCACCATACGAATATAGGCTTTGAATGAATTTCGCATGGATTTTGTGGTGATAAAACAACAAGCCAGAGGACTGAATATCAGCAATGTGCCGAGCACCAAGTATCTTTGTGCCACTTCCAAAATAAACATAAAGAATTTCCATGCTATCATTAGAAGTAGGAGCAACAGGAGAATCGATGTCATCAATCCTTCCATTTGAGCTCCAAACTTTGATGCAGATCCATCTGCTACGAATGTATTAGCAGCGGATGCAAATTTTTCAAAATCTACTTCTGCTGGAACCATACTGAGGAGTCCAGAGTAGAAAACCAAGAAAATCTTTTCCGCTTGCACTACAAGAAAAGGAGCGCAACAAGATAACACACCTGCTACAAATGCACCCGTAATAACTGACAGAGGAGTTTCATTAGCCTGCGGATTGATAATAATTTTAGCTAAAGAGGATACGAGAATAATAAGGATAAATGCTATCGATATCGTTCTCAAAAAAGGTATTAAACCTGAATAACCTTTCAATATCAATTCGAATATGCTACCGCCAGTGCCAATGTCTGGTTTAAAAAGCATTACCGCACTATTAGCTATGGTCGTCATCATATAGCAAAGAGCATTTATTATTACATCTATGATAGCTGCAATAAAAGATACAAGTGGCGCGACCGCTAATGATGTGATGAAATTAAGAACTGAGCCAAAAAACTCGACAATGCTTTTTACGCCATTAACGAACCAAGTAGCTGCGGTGGTTATACCATCCCAGACTTTTTCCAAAGCATGTTGTACTCTGGAAAAAATAGAAGATGCGAAAGAGCGAAGGCTGAACAATGCAAGATAGTGCGGCTTATTGAAATGAAAAAAAACTTTCAAATCATGCCCTTTCTGGGGGGATATTCCCCTGTTCATATAAAGAGGATCACCCTCGCAACGCCGAGGAGAGCGCACGAGGGTGATCTTCACTGTATAATGATTTTGTTTTAGCCGCCTTTTTTAATAGTGCTAATACCAGTAGACATACCCTTGGTCGCCCCCTGGATAATTTTAAAAATCAGGCCTACACAATTTAAACCAATATAGCAGACGATGATACGTACAATCCAGTCCGTAGCTTGTGCTGCTTTCTGCGGGTTTCCGGCCATGCGGACACCAAAAGCAATAAGCAAAGCCAATGCAGCGGCAGCGGTAATGACCTTAAAGGCAGTGTCGTAAATGTTTCCCAAAGCCTGACCGATTTGGTTACCAAATGTGGCAACATCGCCGACCGAAGCATTACCAGAAGCAAATGCCAGAGAAGTCAATGCTGCCATAGCACCAACAGTAGAAGAAATTCCGAAAGTTTTCTTCATCAACGACTTATGCTTGTTCAGAGAAATCTGCATATCGATCATCTGAGTTTCCAGCGCTTTCTGACAGCGCGAAAGGATTTTAGGCATTTCAATCCTCCCCCTTTCTTAAAATTGAGTTTTGAACCTGTCTCATGTGGAAAAGATACTCCTCTATCTCCTAGTCCCATGAAAACAGGCTCATATAAGCACATCAAACAAATAATGTGCTTATATGAGCCTGTTTTGCTTTTCGGATACAAAAATCCGATTTGGAAAACAAAAAGAGCATGTAAAACATGCTCTTTCGCCTACTTACAGTTTTTCATACTATAATTATAACACATTATTTTTTATATACAATTACCGACTTGTTCTATTTTGTTCTACTTGTGTTCTACTTGTGTTCTACTTGTGTTCTCATTTTATATAAAAAATCGGTATACCCTATAACAGATATACCGATCGTATGTTTAAAAATGCTTCACCATGTCTATGCTAACTTCGTCATCAAACATTTGCCGCAAGTACGATAAGATTTGAGTCAATTCAGCCTGATTATTAGCATATCCAAAGATATTCTTCGTCAATTCCTTCTCAGCGTTCTTCATTCTTCCGTAATAGACGGCCACGCCGCCGTAGTGGAATTTCTTCATCGTTTCTCGAACAGCCGGCTTGCGTTCGCCTGAAATATAAACAAAGTCCAACAGCCTGCAGGCCTCGGGATCTTCTTTTTCAAGCATGCGCATCCCCAAGCGAACAGCATCTAATGCAGCGCTGAGCCTACGTCCCGTTGCAATCTGAGGTCTGTATGTCCTTTCGAAACGCTGCTCCTCGCTGACACTCATCAATTCCAAGCGAGATGACAGTTGCTCAAAGAAACGAGTTCCCTCTTCCCCCGCAGTTGTATCCTGACGTATCTTCTCTTTGAAATCCTCTAGGAAAACCTCGTAATCGCTTACTAAATGGCGATACATCTTCAGAAGACTATGAACGTTCTTATAGTTCTCTTGTCTTTCGATTTGTATGCGTACTGCCTTGGCGTGATCAGGAATGTCTGTGTCCACAATAACACCAGCTCGTTCCAAATACTCACGGATCATGTTTTCAGCCTCGGATTTTTTTATTTCTTTGGCTGCATTACTTTGTGGGCCATCCTTCTGCATCTCTGCTCCCCCCTGTAATCACATAAGTTCTTATTTGCCTTTTTACAATGAATAAGCAAATGCTCTTTTGTATTATTCGTACAATATATTTGCATTTTGAATTATACAGTTATGCTTTGAATATGTCAAGTATAAGGGTAGAACAAAACAGGAATGTTTGCTGTTCTTTTCATTTTATTTCCGTACTATATTACAATCTGAATATTTGTGCGCTTAATATATTGTGGATGCTTTGTTTTATCTCTATACAGTCATATTTTCTTTGTGAATAAAAGGGAAGAGACCTTAGCAGCCTCTCCCCTTCCCTTCTATGAATTTTTTTCGCATCGCCATAAATGGTTCAGATGTAACATAGTCATCCAATCCTTTATAGGTTGAATCCCATTGCAAGGTACTATGTTCATAACCAGCATCATCGAGCATAGACCTCAATCGATCTAGTTGCTTTGCAACCTCCTTATTGGTGGCTGCATCCATATCATAGGCAATGTATATCTTCCGCATGCCAATGCTTTTTAGCTCTCGCACTACCTGAGGAACATTCTTAAGAGCATTTACGCCCGGAACAGCAATTACATTTACTCCTGTAATTGCATTCACAATATATGCTTTCAATGGCCCTTCTATAAGAATCACATCAAACGGGTCAAAATGACCAACTTGGACATTTTGTTTTTTTGCCTCACCAACTTTGGCAATTCGATCTGTGTAATCCTCTCCTGCCCAGTTAATCCATGGCTGGCACGCTGTACCACCAGTATAGTTCTTGCTCGAAAAATACCCGTATTTCGGGATATGTCGATCATCGCTTGGGTGGTCATAGCGAACCTGAAAACCCTGGATCATTCCATATGCATTGCGCAGAGGAATAAGAAACCCATCATCTACTACTTTAGAAAGAGTCCATTTTCCGTTTTTTGCAATGCAAAATCCTGGAACGCCCTCCAATTTGTAGCCAGATGTAGACAATCGGTTCGCCATCCCGAGTGAATCAATGGTTCGGCGCAGAGATTTAAAACCTATACGGTCGATATCTTCATCGCTGAGTCCCCTGCCCCGCAGATCTGCGCGGTGCTTTTCACTCAAAGTCATAAAACTTAACATCTTATTGTATGTCTCGTTTTTTACTCGAATGGGGGCATGAACATTGCTGTCATCCGACAAATCATCTTCTGCCTTATCAGAAATGATACTGGTAGGTGTAAAAGAACCAAGTTGGCCAGCTTTTACTCTTTCAACAACTTCTGAATAAGGCCAATGCGTATATGCCGCAATGAACTTATATACTCCGCCTCGGAAATCGCAGCGATTACATCCGAACACGTTCTTTGCGAAATCCAAATTGAGTGTTCTTCTTTTGGTCCGGTGCTGCGGAGAGCACATCGGACACATAATGTCTGCGGTTTTGCGATTTGTATCGACTAGAGGGCCATCATTTAGATCAATGTGGATCCCCAGGCGTCGAACAGCTTCGCTTAAACTGATAATGCTTTCTGTACCCACAACACAATATCCCCTTTCTAAAAATATATCCCAGAAAGCAAACGCTCTCTGGGATATATTATAACATATTTAACTAAATGTCCAAGTTGGTCATTTAGTTATTACTTGTCTTTCTCTGCCTTCAGAGCTTCCAGCTCTTTCTTGAACTGCTCCTGCAGATCATCGGCGTTGATAATGCCCTTACGCAGGCCGTCCTCGATGGTCTGAATAGCCTTCAGGCCTTCTTCGTTCAGGAACGTGCGGCTCTCACCACGCGCCAACTTCTTGACGATGTTCCGAGCGATGGACGGGCAGTCCAGAACCAGAACGCCAAGTGGCTTCTTGCTGTACAGCGCCCAGCGAGATACCATGCCGTTCTTTTCGTCGCCTGCCTTTAAATCAGCGGCGTACGACGGATCCAGTTCGCACAGGACCTGCGCAGCTTCCAGAACTGCTTCACGAGTCAGTTCATCAGAAGAAGCAGCATCTTCTGAGGCATGTTCAACATTGACATCCTCTACGATTTCCGGCTGGCTTTCTTCATGAGAAGACTCCGGCTGAGTTTCTTCAACCGGTTCTTCCGTTTCAACCGGAGTGGAAGGGGTCTCAGCAACTTCTGCGGTCTCCGGAATAGGTGCCTCTACATCTGTCTCTGCCGATACGTCTTCGGCTACGGCCATTTCGGCCTCAGCCGGCGCAACGGCCGGCACGGTTTCCGGCTCGACAGAAGGCATTTCAATCTGGCCCGGAAGAGGATCCAGATGTTCCACGGTTTCCTCCGACGGAGCAATCGCAGTCTTTTTCTTGCGACCACGGCGCTTAATCGGAGCTTCCTGTGCTGGCTCAACCACATCTGCAGTTTCGCTATCATCAGCTTCTTCAGAGGCAACGGACGAAACCGGTGCAACAACAGGCTTCGCTCCGCCGGCCAAGTATGCCAGCATATCCTGCACAGCCTGGGTCTGAACCTCGCGTACATCTTTCGCCGAAATGGCGGACAGCCGCTCTACCGAGGCTTCTTCACCATCCTGCATGAGCATGGCCATCTTTACCAGTACATACTGATCATTAAACTCCTCGACGGATGCGTTGATTCTCTTAATGTTCATTTGTTATTACTCCTTTTGTTTTATAATATGGGGTGAATGTCCAACTTGGTTATTTGCGTGTTTTGCAACACCTCCAAATAAGAAATTTATATATAAAAATATGCCAAGAAGAATGTAAATCTTCTTGGCATATGAAATCGTAAAAATAAACAGTGAAGGGGAAACCTTCGAAACAAACTTTCAGCACGGAGCTGATAGAGGGACTTTATGAATATAGTATAAATGTAAACTGGAATTAAGTCAAGAGGGGAGCGATAAAATACGATGTGAAAATATAACTTTACAAACACACAAGCAAATGTTCAACTTGCTTGTGCGTAAAGGGTAGGGGAATTAGAGAGCAATGACCAAGTTGGTTGTTAAAGCAGGAGGTAGGAAAGTATGGTTGAATAACCAAGTTGGTTATTTTTATGCTTTCTTAAGCATAATTCATTTCTCGAAGGCATAACATATATATCAGAAACGTAGGGCATGGTAGGAATTCATATAAATAGTGAATAACCAAGTTGGTTATTTTACTTTTTAGCAGGTGGGGCAACCGTCCTCGACACTCTATGGTATTTCCCATTTACAATTTTTCAACGAATTAGTGAATGATTTGTATTGACACTTATATGCAGCGGTGATATAATGAACTCACAAACAAGAGCAACAAACATCTATACAAGGGGTGAGTACCATTAAAATCATTACTATTGTAAGCTACAAGGGTGGAACCGGTAAAACAACCACCGCCAAGAATATGGCGACTATCCTTGCTCAAAAGTATGACGCGAAGGTACTGTGCATCGATCTTGATGCCAGTGGTAACCTTTCCTCCTACTTTGGCTGCAAAAAGGAAGAAGATCAGCTGTGTGGGCTGCATCGCTTGCTTTTGGACAGCAATGTTAGCGCATCTGATGTTATCCAACACACCAAATACGCCAACATTGACATTATCGACTCCAATGACACGGTTACAAAAGCCGATATTGCAATGAAATCGGATTATGTATCACCGCAGCAGTTCCACCTGCGCGACAAACTGCAGTCTATTCAGGATCAATATGACTACGTTATCATGGATTCTCCTCCGACTGAAAATCTGGTCGTAATCAATGCTATGGCTGCTTCAAGGGATCTGATTGCTCCGTGCAATGTGGAACAAGATTCTTATAATGGCGTTTTTAGAGTTGTAAAAGCAGTCTCTAATGTGCGCCAGTACAATCCTGCATTAACATTTCGTGGTATCTTGCTTACGCAAATCCAGCGAAATAGCACCGATAAGCAGGGTGTTGAAAAAGGTATTGCTGATCTTCCGAAATTCAACACCTATATCCGGCATTCCGTACAGGTCAAGAACGCGAACTTCAATCGTCTTACTTTAGCTGAACAGGATAAAAACTGCAAGCCGGTAAAGGATTATGAGAATTTTGTTGCCGAATACCTTGGATTGCCGGCTGTGCACCCAGAAGCGCCGTATGTAAAAAAGAAAATGTTCAACTTGGGCATTCGCTAACTAAAGGAATAGTAGAGGTGATATTGTGGCTAAGAAAGTAAATGTAATGGCAGCGTTGGAAGTAAACAACGCTTCACTTCTTAATAAGACATCGCAGTCTTTGGCTATTCAGACGGACCAGATTTACTGGCTTCCGCGTGAGAAAGTACATCCCCATCCCGCAGAGGAAAATATCTATGATACCTCGGAGTTTTGTATTCCGAATGAGACTTCTGCCGATGACTCTATGGGTTCCGATGTGGATGATGGCGAGCATAAAGATAGATATGCCGAACTGCGAGCACTTGCAGAGGATATTGCTCGTAGAGGTATTCAGACTCCGCTGAAGGTATACGCTCGTGATGATGGCGAATATGTACTCATTGGCGGTCATAGGCGCCGAGCAGCCAACGAGTTGGCTATTAAACTCTACCCTGAGTATCGTGAAAAAGGGAGCAAACTTCCTTGTATTATCAAACCGGCTTACGATCCCAATAAGCAATATGAAGCCATTGAGGATATGATCCTGGATAACCTCCAGAGAGAAAAGTCGGACTATGATAAGGTCCGTGAAACTGCAATGTATCATGAGTGCTTGAGTCAGCGTAAGCAGAGTGGCGAAGATATTAAAATCCGCCAAACAATCATCAAACACCTCGGTCGCAGTGATAGTGAGATTACCCGACACCTACTTATCATGAAAGACCTTATTCCGGGGCTTCTTGAATATTTCAAGCAGGACCTTATAGCTCAAACTGTAGCCTATGAGATTGCAAAGAAGGAAGTTCCGTTCCAGCGCTTCCTCCTCGACGATAGCACATGGGATAAACACACAAAATTATCTCTTCGAGATGTTCGTATCATTGAGGATAAGTATCAGGATGCTTTGCGAGAAGATAATACCGAAGATGCATCCGTCGAGCCGTTCAACGCCGCAAATGATGATGACTCTACGATTTCCGAGGCGTCCGACTACGATGTTGAAGCAGCGGCTGGCGATGACATTACCGATATTCCTGAGCAGCCCCCGGTTTCCGTAAAGGAGCATCCTCGTAAAGTGCCAATTCGTGATATTGGTTCGGGCCTGACTATGATGAATACATCGCTTTCCCGCATCAATACGGTTCTGAGCGAAGATAATCTCTCGAACCTGAAAACACGGGAAAAAGATAAAATCTTGCGGAAAATTGAAAAGCAGACAGCCTCTCTCGCAGCCCTTTTAGATGAACTTGAGGAATTAGGGCTGGATAAGAAAGAGGTGATGAGAAAGCATGGCGTATAAGCAAGTCTATTTTTCCGCCCGCTTATCCGAACAGATGTTAAAAGGATTGGACAAGGTTTCCGCACAAATAGATAATTCTACGCGTGCGGAAGTTGCGTCATATTTAGTCCAAAAATATTTGCAGCATCCGGTTTTTTATGAAAGTCGTTCGATTTTAGCATTACGAATGCCCCTCATGCATCCTCTCGCTTTTCAGATAAGTGAGCATTCCTTAGATCGCTTAAAAGAGATAGCCCAACAACATAATTCAAGTGTGGCAGCTATCGTCCGAATCGCTATTTATGAAGGGTTGATGTCTCATGAAACGTCTTAAAGAGAAGGAAGAATTAAAAAGACTCTCTGTCAACGA
>OLNU01002092.1_pt1 | contig 12917 bp, 11 predicted proteins | sample 1672241 | NCBI WGS metagenome assembly OLNU01 (sample SAMEA3136663, study PRJEB25190) | human gut metagenome | biome: human gut; feature: human-associated habitat; material: faeces | place: Austria | collected 2013 | reverse complement strand
GGGTGCAGGGCAGAGCCCTGCCGGAGTCCAGAGGCAGAGCCTCTGGCGCCTCCCCATAAAAAATGCGACTGCCAGCGCAGCCGCATGATACGTTGGTCAGATGTAGTCGGAAATGTAGGGGGCTTCATGCAGCAGCGCGTGGTCAAGACGGGCAATCGCTTCGTCAGAGCCTGTGATGCGCCCGATGCGCGCTAACTTTGCGGCGGTCTTGTAGCCGATGAGCAGGGTCGAGAGCGTCGCGATGCTCATACGCAGCTCGTAATCCGGGTCGCGGTCGGTCAGCGTGCAGTTCCCGCCCTCGAACCAGACGCGGAACGGGCGGTTGTTCCACGGCAGAAAGGCATCATCAATATCCAAATCGAAGCAGACGCCCTTTTCCTCCGGCGAACAGTGGTAGAGGTGCAGAAACTCTTCCACATCGACGATGCGCCCCATGATGTACGGGCGAATCATCTCGCGGATATCGCCGTCATCCATCTCAAAGGCAATCGGCTCGTTGAAGTAGGAGTTGCCGCGCACCTCGTCAATCATCGAGTCATGCGCACGGATGTATTCCCACAAGCCTTCATGCGCCTCACGGTTGATGTAAATCATTTCCTTGATGTGCATGATATCATCCTTGATGAGATAAACCATGTAGCCCATCGGGGTAGCGTGCTGGTCGTAGTAGACGGCGACGACGGTGTCATCCTCGTCCCAGCGCCAGTATTCCTCCCACGCCAGCGAGTTGCGGAACAGGCACCCGTGGGTGCTGCTGGCAAAGCGCGTGTGGAGGTTCATAAAGTCCTTGTTCTCCCAGTTGACACGGCGGACATAGCCGGGCGCTTTCGCCTTGGATGGGATTTGCCTGTCCTTGACGGTGAAGGAGATTTTGTTGGAGATGATTTCCCAGCCGAAGCGGCGGTAGAGCGGGATGGAGTAAGGGAACAGCATCCCGAAGGGCTGTTTGCGCTCCCGCATGTGTACCAGCGCTTGGTACATCAGGCGCTTCATGATGCCGTGCCCGGTGTATTCCGGGTAGGTGCAGACGCTGGTGACGAACCCGATGGGGTACACCGAGTCGTAGATATTCGCCTTCAAGGGGTAGACGGCAATCTGTGAAATGAGGGTTTCGCGGTCAAAACAGCCCAGCACGTCCGCGCGCTTGAGCACGGGGCACTTGGACTGCTTGATTTCCTCGTCCTTCCAGCCGGTGTCGAACAGTTCTTGCTCCGTCACCTGAAAGGCATAGCGAAGCAGGGCGTTGTACTGGTCAAGGTCATCGGTCGTCAGCGGTCGTATCTGATAGCCCTGCGGCAAATCCATGCTTTGTTCCATGTAGGGAAACACCTCCTGCGTTACACTGAAATTGTAACGCGAAACGCCGGTGAAGTCAAGGGGAAAAGCGCTGCCGGACTTTTTCAAAATGCGAAGGTTGCACAAATGCGCTTCCTATGCTATAATAAAATGTCCACGGAATGTTCATTAGCGGACATTCCGCGTTCAGACACTTTGCGAATATACCGGGGCGCGCAGGCTGCTCCGTTTTGAAACATTGCAGCAGGAGGTGAGCCGGCACTATGCCGGATACCATGTTCATGAAAGAACGAATGCTCATCACGGGCGGTCACGCGCTTCAGGGAACGGTACACATCAGCGGCGGTAAAAACACGGCAGTGGCGGTCATTCCCGCAACGCTGCTGTGCGACGAACCCTGCACCATTGAGAATCTGCCGGATATTTCGGATGTTCATGCGCTGGTGGATATTCTTTGCAGCCTTGGCGCAAAGGTGGATTACGAGCCGAACCGCTTCATGACCGTTGACCCGCGCCCGGCGGAAGGCTGGCAGGTCTCCTACCGCGATTCGCAGCGCCTGCGCGCAAGCTACTACCTGCTGGGTGCGCTGCTGGGGCGGCGTGGTCAGGCGGAGGTATACCAGCCCGGCGGATGCGAAATCGGGTCGCGCCCGATTGACCAGCACCTCAAGGGCTTCCGGATGCTGGGCGCAAATGTAGAACAAATGGGCGGGCGCATCAAGGCGAAAGCGGACGTGCTGACGGGCACGGACGTTGTTTTTGACTGCGTATCTGTCGGCGCGACGATTAACGTGATGCTCGCCGCTGCCAAGGCACACGGCACGACCATTATCTACAATGCCGCCAAGGAGCCGCATGTCGTGGATTTGGCGAACTTCCTGAACTCGATGGGCGCGCGCGTCAAGGGCGCGGGCACGGATGTTATCCGCATCTTCGGGCGCGATTATCTCCACGGCGCGAACTACACCGTCATCCCTGACCAGATTGAGACGGGCACGCTGATGATTGCGGCGGCGGCGACGCACGGCGATGTGGAACTGACAGGCTGCATTCCGACGCATATGGAAGCGCTGTCGGCGAAGCTGCTGGAAATGGGCGCGCGCGTGACGGAATCCGACGATACCCTGCGTGTGCGCGGAACGCTGTGTGGCTACCGCGGCGTGAACATCAAGACGCAGGTGTATCCGGGCTTCCCGACTGACCTGCAGCAGCCGATGAGTACGCTGCTGACGACAGCGATGGGACAGTCCATCGTCCGCGAAACCATCTTTGAATCGCGGCTGAAGCATCTGACCGAAATTGGGCATATGGGCGCACACGTTCAATTCGTGGACAACGCGACGGCGATTATCGAGGGCGTGCCGGAGCTGTACGGCGCACCGGTAACAGCCACCGACCTGCGCGCGGGTGCGGCGCTGGTGATTGCGGGCCTGATGGCGCGCGGCGTGACGGAAATCTACGAGCCGGAGTACATCGACCGCGGCTATGAGCATCTGGAGGACAAGCTGTGCTCGCTGGGCGCGGAAATCCGGCGCGAGAAGTTCGAGTGACGGGGTTCCGAAGGATGACCATGAACTGTTCAAAATTCATGGCTTCGGATATTGATATATGCCAGGCAGCATCACATCCCTTGCTGTTGGATGCGCTGACTGCGACGGCTCCATGAATCAGGCGCTTGGCTGCTGATTCCGTGGGACAACCTGCGTGCCTTCGAGTGAATTAGAGTGTGTTTCTAAATTCACCCGGCAGCATTTTCGGCATCTTTTCTTGCACTTCTGCGTCTTCAAACCTCGATTTACCGCCAGTAAACCTTCGGTTTTCATCCTTGAATTGCAAGAAAATCTGCTCGAAACTGCACCGGTCTCATTTTAGAAACACACTCTAGGATAGCAAAACAGCCGCAGAGCAAACAGGAGGTGTTGGCGATGCGGAATCCATTTGGCGTATTGGGGTTGGAAGCGTCTGCCGACGCGGATCAGGTGCGCGCAGCATATCGCAAATTGGTAAAAACTTGCCATCCCGATAAATTTCAGGACGAAACGGAACGAAAAGCCGCGCAGGAAAAAATGATTACGCTGAATCTGGCGTATGAGGAAGCGATGAAGCTCGCGGTCAACCGGACGACGGCATCCGCTGCCTTCAACCGCGAACTTGACCAGCAGGATGCGCTGACACTGGCGGCAAAGATGCTCCGGCAGGATAATCCTGAAGCGGCACTGCGGCAGCTCCTGCGCGCATCCACCCGCGACAGTGCATGGTACGCCATGCAGGGCAAAGTGCTCATGGCACTGGAACAGTACGAATCGGCACACCAGTCCTACCGCGAGGCGATTCGCCGCGAGCCGAACAACAACCTGTACCGGCAGGGGGCGCTGGACGCGGCGGTGGCGCTGAAAAAGTCGCGGACACCGTGGGGGCGCATTCAGAAGCTGATTCGCCGCTGGAAAAAGGAACACGGAGGGGGAAAAAGATGAAAAGGCTGCTGTCGCTGCTGCTCTGCGCGGTACTGGCGCTGTTCTGCGCGACGACCGCACAGGCGGCCGGCGTGTCCATCACACTTACGGCATCGGAATACGCGCTGCATTATGCCTTTGATGCGGGCGCGCAAGACCCGTTCGTCATCCTCGAATACACAACGCCCGCCGAAAAAGGCTGGATGATGCTGTACAGCGCGGACGGGCATTTTGAGGGCGATGTTTCCCTTGCCTACTCCGGCGCGGGCGGCAAAACGAGCGTTGCGCTGACCTCGGCGCGCACGACGGGCAGCATCGGCAAAGCATCGACGACGCTTCCGAAGGCTGCGGATTATCAGAAGCCGACCGGGAAAAGCAACGCGAAAGTGACGGATTTCGTGCTGACGGAAACGCCGGAAGGCTTCCACTACGCGTTCAACGCCGCCGGGACGGACTACATGCTCCTCTACTGGCGAAGCAAGGAACAGACCGTCACCCAGCCGGTTTACCCGGACGAAAACGGGCATTACGAGGGCGACGTCGTCAGTGAATTGACCTTCGCGCGGACGCAGTTCACCGTGCAGGTGAAAAGCGGATCGGGCAGCATGAAGAAGGAAGCGACCGTGCGTAAAGGCTACCAGGCGCCGGAAGCGCCGCAGCGGCAGGAGGGGCGCTTGAGCGGCGTGACCGTCTGCATTGACGCGGGGCATCAGGAAAACGGACGCTTCGTCAATGAGCCGATTGGGCCGGGGCTGACTGGTTCGACCAGCGGCAAGGGCGGCATGGCACAGGGAACCAAGACGAATCGCCGCGAGAGCATCGTCTGCCTGGAAATTGGGATGCTCCTGCGCGACGAGCTGCTTCGGCAGGGCGCGAACGTCATCATGACGCGCGAAGATCAGACGACGTTCCACACGAACATCGAGCGCTGTGAAATCGCGGAAGCGGGCGGCGCGCAGATTATGCTCCGCCTGCACTGCAACAACTCCAGCAACCGCAGCAAGCGCGGCATACAGGTTTACGGCCCGCTGAACAGCGACTATGCCAAAGCGGTTGCGGATGCGGACACCTACCGCGAAATGGGGCAGAAGCTGCTGGACGCGATGAAAACGCGTGTCGGGATGACGCTGGCGAACTCCACGGGCATGGTGCGGCTGAACGACAACTATGTCGGCAACAACTGGGCGAAGATGATGTGCTTCCTTGTGGAGATGGGGTATTTATCGAATCCGGCGGAGGAATATCTGCTGGTGACGCCGGTGTATCAGCAATGGCTGGCGGAAGGCATGGCGGACGGGGTGTATGAGATTGCGGTCGCCCGCGGGTGGGTGCAAGCGCAGTAAGGAAGGAATTTCGCCTCTGCGGAGGCGACAAGGGGGCTTTGCGGTCGCCCCCTTGACCCCTTCGCCCGTCGCCCTCCGGATGTTAGTATATGGCAGTGCTGCTTAGGAGAACGAAAGGCACACTAACTATATAACAGCTGCGATAAAAACCAACAAACATCAGTGGGGATGCGAAGGAGTCCAGAGGGCGATCGCAAAGCCCTCTGGTCGCTCCCGCAGGAGCGAAACCCTGTATAAACATGCGGACACAGCATGAGTGTGTCACCAACCGAATCGCGCGGAAGGGTCAAGGGAGGAACTCCCTTGGGGAAAGGAAAACGTATGAAACGGAAACTGCTGCTGATGCTGCTGTGCGCGGCGCTGGGATTGGGCGCGGCGCAGGCGGAGGTGTACCGGGTGGAGAGTGAAGCGGATGTGCCGGCGGATTGGGCGGAGAAGGATACGCTGCGTCTGACCTGCATTGACACGAACCGCTCAGACGCGATGGTGCTGCAATCCGGCGGGGAAGCCATGATGGTGGACGGCGGCGAAGGGCGCTATCGCAGGCGCGTGTATGCGACGCTGGATGGATATGGCATCACGGAACTGAAGTATCTGCTCAACACGCACTGCGACGATGACCACCTGCACGGCTTCATCTACCTTATGTATTCCGATTTGTATCAGGTGGATGCGTTCCTGTCGCCCAACACCACGACGTATGTGGACGAAGAGGGCTACCATCAGCAGGCGGTCAAAGCGACGGGGACGAAGAACATCCCCTATGTGCAGATTGGCGACGGCGACGAAGAACATCCCCTATGTGCAGATTGGCGACGGCGACGAATTGACGCTGGGCAACGCAAAGCTGACGATTTTCCGCTGCCCTCTGCCGACAGGGCAGAACAACCGCAGTGCCGCCTGCATGGTGCAGTTCGGGGATTCGCGGGCGTTCCTGACCGGCGATATTGACAACGAGACGATGCAGTGGTACGCCGCGACGTATGGCGAAAAACTCCGCTGCGATATTCTCAAAGCGCCTCATCACGGGTTGGCGACGATTCCGGACAGCTTTGTGGAGCAGACACAGCCGCAGGTGCTGTTCGTCCCGAACCGCTCCGCCCTCAGCACAAAGGTGACGGCGGGCTGGGTGAAGAACCACATGCCGGGCGCGGCGCTCTACTTCTCCGGCGACGGCACGGTTACGATGCTGACCGACGGCACGGACTGGTATATCTGGCAGGAACCGAACTACGTTGATCCGCAATAAGGAGGGGCTGCTGATGAAACGCATGATGCGTCTGCTGTCGCTGGCGCTGTGCCTGATGCTGGTGCAGCAGACGGCGTTTGCCGCGATTCCGGAGGATTATGTCGTCCGCCACGGCGACCGCGAATCCAAAAAAATCGCTATCACGGTGGATGACGGCTGGAACATGGATGCTGTGTATAAAATCCACGAATTGAGCATTGAACTTGATTTTCCGGTGACGTGGTTTATCGTCGGCAAGCTGTTCTGCGCGGAAGACCGTGAACTGTGGGAAGACGCGCTGGCACACGGCGATGAGTTCGGCAGCCATACATGGAAGCACGCGCAATTGCTGGAATACTCCGAGTCCAGCGCGGATGCGCAGGTGCGCCTGTCGCAGGAGCGCGTGGACGAGGTGCTGGGCTACCACTATCCTCTGCGGCTGCTGCGCCCGCCGTTCGGGCACTATATGAACTCCGAGAAGAACTTCCTGCCGATTTTCTATGCGCACGGCGTGGAGAAGGTCGTCCTGTGGGATGTGGCGCAGACCGAACCTTATCAGGCGTTCCGCGATACCCAGAACGGCTCGATTTTGCTGTATCACGCGCGAATGGCGGACTATGAGTGCCTGAAAACGCTGATTCCCATGCTGCGCGACGCGGGATTCGAGTTCGTGACGGTTTCTGATTTGCTGGGGCTTGAACCGCTGGTGCTGGACAAGCCCAACGATGCGGAAGCGACCGATGCGCCCGAAGCGACAAAGCCCCCGGAAACGACGAAAGCGCCGGCAGTGACGAAAGCCCCGATGCCGACGAATCCGCCGAAGCCAACGAATCCGCCGAAGCCGACGGAAGCGCCGAAGCCGACGGACGTGCCGGAGCCAACGGAAGCCCCGAATCCGACGGATGTGCCGGAGCCAACGGAAGCCCCGAAGCCAACGGAAGTGCCGGAGCCAACGGAAGCCCCGAAGCCAACGGAAGCACCGAATCCGACGGATGTGCTGGAGCCAACGGATGTGCCGGAGCCAACGGACGTGCCAGAAGCGACGGACGTACCGAAGCCGACGGAAGCGCCGGAAATAGCGAATCCGCCGGAAAAAACGGAATAAGCAAACAGCTCCCTGATGGCAGCAAAAATCTGCTTCATTGGGGAGCTGAATTTTTGTCTAAAAACGGAAATTTGTACATTTGTCGTATTATATAAAAACGGGTCAGGGGAAAATGCTTCCCTTGACCCGTATTCGGTTACTTATCCGCCGGACGGTGCGTTGCTTCCCAATTGTCATAGTCATCCAGGAAACTGTATTCCTTTTCGCCGATTTTCCAGCCCGGCATGGTGTCCAGACTGACGGCGTGAATCGCGCTGAAGACGTTCTTCTCTACATCGGGGTTCGTCTCCCGAAGCGTTTTCAGCAGCTGCTTGATTTCCGCGCGCTTCGAGTTGCCGATGCCATCGCCGCTTTTGTCGCGCTCTTCGGTCAGGCGGCAGGCGCAGGCGATAAAGTGCAGGGCGTTGAAATCGCGCCAAGCGCAGATGTCCTCCTCATGGATGCAGTACATTGGGCGAATCAGCTCCATGCCGGGAAAATTGCGGCTGTGCAGTTTCGGCAGCATGGCCTGCAGCTGGGCGCCGTAGAACATCCCCATAACGGTCGTCTCCACAACATCGTTGAAGTGATGCCCAAGTGCGATTTTGTTGCAGCCCATTTCCTGCGCACGGTCGTAAAGGAAACCGCGGCGCATCCGGGCGCAGAGGTAGCAGGGATTTCGCTCGGCGATTTTCGTTGTCTCGAAAATGCTGCTGTCAAAAATGCGGATGGGGATTTCCATCAGGGCGGCATTGTCGATGATACGCTGGCGGTTTTCGGCATTGTAGCCGGGATCCATGACGAGAAACTCCGTCTCGAAGGGAATGTCGGTGTGGCGCTGCAGCAGCTGCATCATTTTCGCCAGCAGCATGGAGTCCTTGCCGCCGGAGATGCACACAGCGATGTGGTCGCCGGGAGCAATCATCTTGTACTGCTTGATGCCGCGGACGAACGGCCGCCAGAGCGGTTTGCGGAAATCGGAGAGGATGCTGCGCTCGATGCGTGCAGCAGGGGATAGGGTACGCGGCATAGGGCGTACCTCCTTTGTCGAGTGAATTGGTGTGTTTACCGCGTCTATTGTAGCATACTTTCCTGCGTTTGTCATGGAGAAAATTCGCCGATACCGCATACTGTTTCCGGATCGTTCAGTCCTGTCCATCCTCATTTTTCTTCGGCGTGATGCGCGATAAGACTGGATTGCGATAATAACCATCGGGGTCAAGCTGCATGGTTTTCATAAGCGCCGCCGCATCCAGTTCCGCATTGTCCAGCCCATCGTACATTTCAACAGGCTGACCGCCGCAGTTTGACCAAAGATGGCTGTGATTGTTCAATTCACAGAGGCGGTTCGCGAATGTTTCAAACTGCGGCTTGGTAAATTGAATGCCGGCTTCTTCAAGCAACTCCACATAGTAAGAAAATTGATCACAGACAAACGACAGCAGAATCCCGCGCTGGATTTTTTCCATGATGCGCTGCAAGTATGGCTTGTTTGCTTCTTCGGAAACTGCTTTTTTGCGCCACGCCGCCTTATAATCGTCATACTCCCAGTGGTCATCTTTTGTCCAGAATACAACCTCTGACAACGCCTTGCCGCGCAGAGGCGTGCCGTCGGGCGCAGTGGTTTTGGCGTCCGGAGCGACATGGAGGTTTGCCAGAAAGAAGCGGAGAGAACGCGCTTCTGGCGTTTCCCAGAAATAATTCGGGTCGGCATACGCATAGAACGCATCGCGTGCGGGAACGACACAGGGCTTATCGTCCTGATAGCTCAGCAGCTTGTAATACTCATTCAAGCCCCAAATGTTCGGGTAAATCAGCATTCTATGAACCAGCTCGGCATCCTGAATGCTGATGGACGTCTCCTCTTCGTACAGGTCAGGCAGCAGCATGATGGCATAGGCATGCTTTTCAACGCGCACAATTTCCGCAAAGGAAAAGAAATCCTTGCGGAGAATCTTTTTCTTGGCAGTCAATTCCGGCTCAACATGCTGAAAAAGCTCCCATGCGTGCCAGAGTGTCATCGTCCCATAAAGATTGGCACAGGCATCAAAGAAACGGTGGAGGAGGCCAAGACGCGCTTGCCCTTCTGCGGTGCTGTTGTCAAGTCGATGATGGGTGTCGGTGGCAAGCCGTGTGTATAGGCGCGAGAGTTCTGTTTTGCTGACGGGTTTGGGCATTTTGACGCTCATGCGGATTCCTCCCTTCAAGCGGAAAAACAACTGCTTTCATCGGCGATTATAACACGAAATCACGATGGGGGCAAAGGGAATTTTCTTTTTTGCAAAAGCGGTGGAAAATGCGGATTTTCCCTTGACGGACAGGGCGAATTTTGCTACAATAAACCTTTGGCTGAGGGGCATTTTCCTCTCGGCCTCATAGGGGACTGATACTATTTCTGGATTCACCTGCGCCATTTGCTTGCGCCTTTTCATCCGGAAATAGTATGAATACGGAAAGGAAAGCAATATGTCAGATAAACAGGAACAGCAGAACACGGAACGCAGCCGGATGCTGGGCACGATGGAGATGCGCAAGCTCGTGCCGACGGTGTCCGTACCGATTATGGTGTCGATGCTGGTGCAGGCACTGTATAATATCGTCGATGGGATTTTCGTCGGGCAGTATTCGCCGGATGCGCTGACGGCCGTCAACCTCGCTATGCCGATGCAGATGCTGATGATTGCTGTTTCGACCGGCATGGGTACGGGCATCAACAGCTTGATTTCACGCCGGCTTGGCGAAAAGCGCCCGCATGATGCGCGCGATGCCGCCCGCCACGGCATCCTGATTGAGGTCGTCGGCTGGCTGCTGTTCGTTATCGTCGGGCTGTTCTTCGCCCGCGCGTATATCGGCATGACGAACCCGAAGGCGGAAGTGCTGGAAATGGGCACACTGTACCTGCGCATCGTCTGCACGCTCAGTTTGGGACAGTTCATGTCCATTTGCTTTGAACGCATGATGCAGGCGACGGGCAACACAACGCTGTCGATGATTACCCAGCTGTCCGGCGCAGTGACGAACATCATCCTTGACCCGATTCTGATTTTCAGCTGCCAAATGGGTATCGCCGGCGCGGCGGTTGCGACGGTTATCGGTCAGGTTGTGAGCTGCACCGTCGGTTTCACCCTGAATCAGTGGAAAAACCGGGAACTGCGCCTGACGCATGAGGGCTTCCGTTTCGACTGGAAGACGGTGCAGAATATCCTCGTCGTTGGCATTCCGTCCACCATCATGCAGGCGATTTCCTCCGTCTGCACAACGCTGATGAACATGATTCTGGCAGGCTTTGGCGATATTTATGTGAACGTTCTGGGCGTATATTTCAAGCTCCAGTCGTTTGTCTTTATGCCGGTGTTCGGGCTGTGCAACGGCATGGTACCGATTGTGGGCTACAACTTCGGCGCGCAGAAGAAAAAGCGCGTCTACGAGTGCGTCCGCGTGTGTCTGGTGTATGCGCTGGTGATTATGGCGGTCGGCGCGCTGCTGTTCCTTGCTGTGCCGAACCTGCTGATGATGCCGTTCGACTCCTCGGCGGACAAGGCGCTGACGGCGGAAGGCTGCGTCGCCCTGCGGATTATCTGCTCGCACTTCCTGATTGCGGCGGCGGGCATTACGCTCAGCACGGTTTTCCAGGCGGTCGGCCGCGGCACATACAGCCTGATTATGAGCCTGTGCCGCCAGCTGATTGTGCTGCTGCCCGCGGCGTGGGCGCTGTCCCTTATCGGCCCGAACGCCATCTGGTGGGCGTTCCCGATTGCGGAAATCGTCTCGCTGACGATTTGCCTGCTGCTCTACCGCAAGTGCGACCGCGAACTGATTGCGCCGCTGCCGGAAGAATAACGGTATTTATACTATTTCCAGATTCAACTGTGCCATCTGCTTGCGAATTTTCATCTGGAAATAGTATTAGGCAACACCGCCCGACGCGCCGCCGAGCTGCGCGGTGCTGCCATTATAGAAGAATCGCCCGATGCGCGGGAAATGCTCCGCACGCATCGGGCGATTTCTTTATCATGACTGCATTTTGCAAGGAACTACGATATCCCTTGTCAGATGTACAATTCAGACTGTCAAAGACGCCGCTTCGCGCAACAGTGAAGCGGCGTCAAGCACATGCAAGAGAGCAGTAAAGCATGGCATCAGGCGTTTTTTCTTTTCTATGTTCGTTTTTCACGGACTTGCGCAATCGCTGTACAGATGCTATAATATTGTCACAGTGATTAAGCAGACTGGAACGGGAAAGAAGTTCCGTATCCTTTTGTGACAGATGGAACGCTGACAGCAACGAATGTCGTTCTGTCAAGAACCACAAAATGAATAGTAAGGATACGTTAAAACAAGGGAGGCAAGACCTATGAAACCGTATTGCATGATCAGCAATGCAAAGACCTTCGCTTTCTCCGCAGAAAATCCCACAGGAGCCAGAGCGGGCGGTTCCAAAGGAGGAGACTGCACCAAGCTCAGTCCGACCGTGGCGATTCGCGCAGGGGAGACGGTGACGCTGGTGGACACCGACGGTCCCGGAATGATCCAGAGCATTTGGTTTACCGGCTACGTTGGACACAGTTTCGTGATTCGCATGTACTGGGACAACTGCGAATATCCTTCCGTGGAAGCGCCCATTTCCGCATTTTTCGGAACCGCATACGATGAGAATTTTGTGGACAGGGATGGAAAATACGCGGTGCTCAACTCCGCACAAATCCTGGTGGCTCCCGGACGGGGATTGAACTGCTACTGGGAGATGCCTTTCAAAAAGCACTGCCGGATCACCATGGAAAACCGCGGCGAAAAGGATCAGAGCCTGTATTATATCATTACCGGCTGTCACTGTGAGGTGCCTGACGAGATCGGATATTTCCACGCTTCCTACCGTCAGGAGCATCCCGTTCAGAAGGGGCGTTCCTACACCATTATCGATGGCATTCAGGGAAAAGGTCAGTTCGTGGGCGTGACCCTGGCCACCGGAATGAACGGAAACAACACCTGCTGGGTGGAAGGCGAAGCCAGAATGTACATAGACGATGATAAATATCCTTCCATTCACTATACAGGCACAGAGGATTATTTCTGCGGCTCCTACGGCTTTGGAAATGATGTGCAGATTAAATCCTATCAGACTTACAGCGGTCTCTACAGCGGAATGTACGCCATTTACGGTGATAACCGTGCATTTTACAACGGTCAGCAGAGATTTCTGCTGTACCGCTTCCACGTCGCTGACCCGATCCACTTTGAAACCGGATTTCGCATGACGCTGGACAACATGGGATGGACTGGACCGCGGTACGACGACTATACTTCCTGCGCATACTGGTATCAGACGCTGCCGTCCGCGCCGCTGAAACCGCTGCCGTCGGACAAAGAGATGATCATGAAGTGACCGCCGCAGGCTAATGGGTGAAAAGCATTACAAAAAATCCAGGGTGTCAAGCAAAAGCGCTTGACACCCTGTTGACTTTAGGTAACACCGCACAAATGAGGTGGTCGGCTGGCGAATGGATTTTTCGTCA
>OLNU01002088.1_pt1 | contig 12931 bp, 10 predicted proteins | sample 1672241 | NCBI WGS metagenome assembly OLNU01 (sample SAMEA3136663, study PRJEB25190) | human gut metagenome | biome: human gut; feature: human-associated habitat; material: faeces | place: Austria | collected 2013 | reverse complement strand
GTCTTGTCAGTCCATGGATCTTGATATCCATCTGGATTGCTGTGATACCGTCATGAGTTCCGGCTACCTTGAAGTCCATATCTCCGAAGAAGTCTTCAAGTCCCTGGATATCTGTCAGAACGATGTAATCATCATCTGTATCGCCCGTTACCAGACCACAGGAAATACCAGCTACCGGTTTTTTGATCGGTACACCGGCTGCCATCAGAGACATTGTGGATGCACAGATACTTGCCTGAGAAGTAGAACCATTGGATTCAAATGTCTCAGATACAGTACGGATCGCATATGGGAATTCCTCTTCGCTTGGAAGTACAGGAACTAATGCTCTTTCAGCAAGTGCACCATGTCCGATCTCACGACGTCCCGGTCCTCTGGATGGTTTTGTCTCACCTACAGAATAGGACGGGAAATTGTAGTGATGCATATATCTCTTTGAAGTTTCAAATTCGTCAAGTCCGTCAAGCTTCTGTGCTTCTGCAAGAGGAGCCAGAGTTGTGATGGTACAGATCTGTGTCTGTCCACGTGTGAACATAGCAGAACCATGTACTCTCGGGATAATATCTGTCTCTGCTGCCAGAGGACGGATCTGAGTAATGGCACGACCATCAGGACGTTTGTGGTCTTTTAAGATCATCTTGCGGACAGTCTTCTTCTGGTACTGATATACAGCCTCGCCCAGAACTGCAAGCCACTCTTCCTTGTCGGCAAAAGCTTCTTTCAGTTTCTCTGTTACCTGACGGATATTTTCTTCTCTTGTCTGTTTATCGTCAGAGAATACGGCAACTTCCATTTCTGCCGGAGGTACGATTTCTTTGATCGCTGCGAAGAGTTCTTCCGGAACTGCACATGATTCGTAGCTGTGTTTCGGTTTTCCGCATTCTTCTACGATCTTATCGATAAATTTGATGATCTCCTGGTTTACTTCATGAGCTTTATAGATAGCTTCGATCATCTTGTCTTCCGGAACTTCTTTTGCGCCGGCTTCGATCATGATTACTTTCTCTCTTGTGGAAGCTACTGTAAGCTGAAGGTCAGATACATCTTTCTGTGCCATGGTAGGGTTGATGATATATTCACCATTGATCAGACCAACCTGTGTGGTAGCACATGGACCATCAAACGGAATATCGGAAATGCAGGTTGCAATAGAGGAACCAAGCATAGCCGGAATCTCCGGATTACACTCAGGATCAACAGACATAACCATGTTTACCAGTGTTACGTCGTTTCTGTAGTCCTTCGGAAACAGAGGACGCATTGGTCTGTCGATCACGCGGGAAGTAAGGATTGCATGCTCGCTTGCTTTTCCTTCCCTCTTGTTAAATCCTCCTGGGATTTTGCCTACTGCATACATTTTCTCTTCATATTCAACGCTTAACGGGAAGAAATCAATTCCTTCTCTTGGCTCTTTGGATGCTGTTGCTGTAGATAAAACTGTAGTATCACCATAGTGCATTAATGCTGCACCGTTTGCCTGTTTTGCAACACGGTTGATATCTACTGTCAAGGTTCTTCCGGCTAATTCCATGGAATAACTTTTGTACATATGTTCATTCTCCTTTTTTCATATTCTGGTTATTATTTTTTCAAATCTTTCTGTGAATTTTTGCCTTCCCCCCAATCAGGACAGATATTCCTGTATCAGACGGCAATTTTCAAATTTACATGGTATTACAATGTCACATTAAAACAGGAGTCCGAAACAACTGAAAAAACTACTTTTTCAGTTATTTTGCAAAATAATCTTTTCAGTAGTCTCGGAAATAACTCCTGCTGCGTTTCATAGTTTCTGAATATGCATTGCATACACATTAAAACAACAATTCCACTTGCATAAAAAGGGAGGCGGATGGAAATCCGCCCCCTTCCGCATACTAAAAGGCTATTATTTTCTTAAGCCTAATTTTTCAATCAGTGCACGGTATCTTTCGATGTCTGTTTTCTTCAGGTAAGCTAACAGTCCACGTCTCTGACCTACCATTTTCAGAAGACCACGTCTGGAGTGATGATCTTTATGGTTGCTCTGTAAATGCTCTGTAAGTTCCTGAATTCTTGCTGTAAGAACTGCTACCTGTACTTCCGGTGATCCTGTATCGCCTTCAGTTCTTGCATATTCTTTCATGATCGCTGCTTTCTTTTCTTTTGAAATCATTGTGATTTCCTCCTGTATTCTATAATTATTATTGATTGACCGCCACACATTAAGAGATGGTCGGAGCGTCCGGTCCCTGAACATGGGCTAAATTCACCTTGGTTAGTATAGCACATTGATTCTGGTGTGTAAACCTCTTTTTTACAAAGTTTCAAAATATTCCTGTCCCTTCACAGCATCCCTCTCCAGCTGTGCCTTCAGTGCCTCCAGCGAAGAAAACTTCTGTTCAGGTCTGAGGAATTTTTTGAAATCTACCTTGCAGTATTCCCCATACAGATCTTCATTGCAGTCAAACAGATATGTTTCCACACCAATAAACTTCTCGCCGCCAACAGTAGGCTTATGACCTACATTGGTAATTCCCTGATAACTTCTGTCTCTGAAATGGGATACTGTGATATAAACCCCGTTTGGAGGCATCAGTTTCTCTACCGGAGGGATCAGGTTGGTGGTCGGAAGCAGATATTTATGTCCCATTCCACGTCCATGTTCAACGATTCCTTCTACTGAGAAATCTGTTCCCATAAGGAAACGGAATTTTTCCATATTTCCTCTGTTCAGTTCTTCCCTGACAAAGGTACTACTAATCTTACGGCGTCCGTCCATTTCTTTTGGCAGGACTTCCGTATGAAATCCATATTTCTTTCCGAACTCTTTGAGCATGGCAGGAGTTCCTTTCCGCTCATAGCCAAAACGGAAATCCTCTCCAACTGCCACATAGGAAACCTGCAGATCTCCTATCAGTATTTCTTTTATAAAATTCTCTGCTTTCATGTGCCGTATTTTCTCTGTGAGCGGACATTCCAACAGTATATCCACTCCCATTTCTTCCAATATACGACATCTCTCTTCCTTTGTGAGGATTGTTCTTGAGGCAGTTCCAAGCGCAAGTACAACCGCCTGTGCACCTTCCTGTTTCTGCTCAATAATTTTCTCAACCAGTTTCTGATGTCCGCGGTGTATGCCGTCAAACTTCCCAAGTGTTACCGCACTGTGTGAAATTCTGGGAAAATCATTCTCAATCCTTAAATATTCCATCATGTCTCCTAAAACATTTTTACAGGGAAATACCTGTTTCTTTTCTCGTCCCACTGGTAAACTCCGGCAAAACTGCCTTCACTGCTGCACATACGGATCCATCCGTTTTTCTCCTGTGCATCGACCAGTGCCTGTACAAGAGGATTTCCATTAGCCAGAAGTCTGTCCCCTTCTTTTGTACAGCATACCCTTGGATACTCTGCAAGAATCTCCTCAATACCGAGGATTTTACTCTCTATGGTTCCTTCCTGCACTGCCTCTTCTGTCTGCGCCAGGGTAATGGCATCATCCAGTGTAAATCTGCCCACCTTTGTCCGCAAAAGACTTTCCATGGCAGCTCCACAGCCCAGCTTTTCCCCTATATCATGGCACAGAGTACGGATATAGGTTCCCTTGCTGCAGGTCACACGAAAACGCACCAGCGGAAAACTGATATCCAGAATTTCTATCTCATAAAAATGTACAGGTCTTGGTTTACGCTCCACAGTCTTGCCCTCTCTGGCAAGTTCATAGAGTTTCTTTCCATTGACCTTCAGTGCTGAATACATTGGCGGCACCTGCATATAGTCTCCCACAAAAGAACTGACCACTGTGCAAAGCTCTTCTTCTGTAACGGAAAGCTCTGTAGTCTGTGAGAGAACAGTTCCGCTCATATCCTGGGTATCCGTAACAACACCCAGACGCATCACTGCCTCATAAGTTTTCTCTTTATCTGTGATCATATCCACCAGACGGGTTGCTTTTCCCAGAGCCACCGGGAGCACTCCTTCTGCATCCGGATCAAGAGTTCCGGTATGTCCGATTTTCTTCATATGAAGGATTCCCCTAAGCTTTGCCACCACATCATGGGAAGTGAATCCTTTTTCCTTACGGATTACAATTACTCCATCCATCAGACTTCCTGCTCCTGAAACTGTTTGCAGATCTGTTCTGTCACATTGTTGATCACATCATACACAGAACCCTGAAGATCACATCCTGCTGCTCTCATATGACCGCCGCCGCCAAAATATACTGCAATCTTGCTTACATCCACATTTCCATTGGAACGCAGGGAAACTTTGAAAGACTGAGTTTCCACTTCATAGATAAACATGGCAACTTCCACTCCCGCTGTAAGGCGAAGCTGACTGACGATACCGTCCAGATCCTTGCCATCCACACCATAGAACTCCATGTCTCTTTTTTTAAGATATCCGATAATACATTTTCCATCCAGAAGCAGGATACTCTCTGCAAGAACACGCCCCATTACCTGATTCTGCACATAAGTTTTCTGATAGAAAGATTCGTCAATGATCTTACTGAAATTGAATCCTGTCTTCATCAGTTCCCCGGCAATACGCATGGTCTCCGGTGAAGTTGAAGAGTACTGAAATACCCCTGTGTCATGAACCATTCCCGTATAGATCGGCACTGCAATGGTACGGACCACTTTCTCAGGATCAAAAAGCCCATAGAGAACTTCACAGGCAGAGCTTACCTCTCCCCTGATATGATTCACCTGTGCAAATCCGGAATTACTGATATGATGGTCAATACATGCTGTTCTTTTTGCAGTGTCAAAGTATGGACCTGCAATGGCAAGTCTGTCTCTTGCACTTACATCACAGGTAACAAAAAGGTCATACTCTTTGTCACCGTCCAGCTCTGTTTTAATCTCATCCATACAGTCAATATGTCCGAAAACAGGTTTGGGATTATCCAGGTACACATCTGCCTGAATTTCCGGATAATAGGTTTTTACATATAAATATAACGCCATACAGGAACCAACGCAGTCACCATCCGGACGGATATGTCCGCCGATTCCCATTGTTTTCACACCTTCCAGTATTTCCGCAATATTTTCCATGTTCTCATCCTCTTTTAATTCTCATCCTGCTCCTCATCCTGTCTGTGGGAGTTGCTGTCTTTCTTGGTAACATCATCAATAAGCTTTGACATATTTACACCATACTCAATAGATTCGTCCAGGATAAAACGGATCTCCGGTGTATTTCTCAGGTTTAAATTACGCGCCAGCTGGCGTCTGATGTAGCCTTCTGCACTGTTCAGACCTTTGATCGTCGCTTCCTTTGCTTCTTTTTCACCCAGCACACTGATATATGCTCTGCAGGTTTTCAGATCAGGAGCCACTTCTACAGCCATGACAGAAGTCATCGGATGAATACGCGGGTCCTTGATCTCGTTGCGGATAATGGTGCTGAGTTCCTTCTGGACTTCCCCATTGATCCGGGTATTCTTAATACTGTTTTTTCTCATTTTAAGTTTTACTCCTATATATCCGGCAATTCTGTCAAATACTGTGAGCAATCCGGATCATCGACTATCCTGATCACATTATTTTCTGAATTACCACAATCAAGTCAAGGTGCGCACCACACTGTACCTGACACTATGAATCGCGCACCCTACCTTTATAAACCATTACTATCTCGGTACTTCTACCATGATATAAGCTTCTACTTTATCTTCCTCTTTCACATCGTTAAATCCGTCAAATACAAGGCCACATTCGTATCCTGCCTTAACTTCCTTAACATCGTCTTTGAATCTCTTCAGGGATGCAAGCTCACCTTCAAATATCTGCTCGCCTTCTCTGGAAATACGAACCTTGCAGTTTCTCTGGAAGATACCATCCAGAATATAGCTTCCTGCAATCGTACCAATACCAGATGCCTTGAACAGCTGACGCACTTCCGCATGACCGATAACTTTCTCCTCAAATATAGGATCAAGCATACCCTTCATGGCAGCTTCTACATCTTCGATTGCCTGATAAATAACTCTATACAGACGAAGATCTACACCTTCCTGCTCAGCAAGCTGTTTTGCGGTTGCATCCGGACGGACATTAAAGCCGATAATGATCGCATTTGATGTAGCCGCAAGACTTACGTCAGACTCATTGATCGCACCAACACCGCCATGGATCACCTTTACAACCACTTCTTCGTTGGAAAGTTTGGTCAGACTCTGTTTTACAGCTTCCACAGATCCCTGTACATCTGCTTTGACAATGAGCGGAAGTTCCTTCAGATCGCTTGCCTGAATCTGATCAAAGAGATTATCCAGAGATAATTTGCCCTTAGTCTCCTCAAGAAGACGGTTCTTGTTCTCAGATACAAATGCACCTGCAAAGTTCTTGGCTTCCTTATCACTGTCAAATGCAAGAAGAATTTCACCTGCATTCGGCACATCACCAAGTCCCAGGATTTCTACAGGAGTAGAAGGACCTGCTTCTTTAATCCTGCGTCCCTTATCATCCATCATGGCACGAACCTTACCATTGCATGCTCCTGCTGCAATAAAGTCTCCCACATGAAGAGTACCTTTCTGGACAAGGATCGTAGCAACCGGACCTTTACCTTTATCAAGCTGAGCCTCGATTACAAGACCTCTTGCGGAACGGTTCGGATTTGCCTTTAATTCACATACCTCGGCTGTAAGAAGGATCATCTCAAGAAGAGTATCGATTCCCTCTCCTGTATGTGCGGATACAGGAACAAAAATCGTACTTCCGCCCCAGTCTTCCGGGATCAGTTCATATTCAGAAAGTTCCTGTTTTACACGCTCAATATTAGCACTTGGCTTATCAATCTTGTTGATTGCAACTATGATCTCAACGCCTGCCGCCTTCGCATGGCTGATAGCCTCTACTGTCTGAGGCATCACACCATCATCAGCTGCTACAACCAGAACTGCAATATCTGTGGAGTTTGCACCACGCATACGCATAGCTGTGAAAGCTTCATGTCCAGGTGTATCCAGGAATGTGATCTTCTGTCCGCCAACCTCTACTACAGAAGCACCGATGTGCTGTGTGATACCGCCGGCTTCTCCACGTGTTACATTTGTCTTACGGATTGCATCCAGAAGAGATGTTTTACCATGGTCAACGTGCCCCATAACACAGACTACAGGTGGTCTTGAAACCATATCTTTTTCGTCTTCTTCATCCTCTTTGAGGAGTTCTTCGATAACGTCTACCTTCTCTTCCGGTTCTGCGATGATATCATATTCCAGAGCAATCTCCTGAGCTTTCTCAAAATCGATCTCATGGTTTACGGTAACCATCATACCCTGCATAAAGAGCTTCTTCACAATTACTGACGGCTGCATTTTCATAGCTTCTGCCAGTTCGCGGATCGTCATCTTCTCCGGAAGTGTGATTTCCTTAACCTCAGGTTTCTTCTCTTCCTGTTTTGGCTGCGGAGCCGGTTTCTGCAGAGCTTTCGGGATTCTGGAATTCTTATTGAATCCACCCTGATTTGGTCTGCGTCCGCCACTCTGTGTCTTATCAAAATCTTTTTTCTTGTTTTTGTTCTCTCTGTCTCTTTCTCTCTTGCTGTCTTTGGAAGTCTTTGTCAGTTCCGGTGCAAATGCCATATCGTCATTCTTTCTTGTATTCTGGCGCTGTCCCTGACGTCCCTGACTGCCGCCGAAGCGTCCGTCACGTCCTTCACTTCTGTTTCCGTCCGGACGACCCTGGCCATTGCCCTGCGGTCTTCCTCCCTGACGGTTTCCATCTCCCTGTGGTCTTCCCTGTCCGAAACGTCCTCCCTGACGATTTCCATCGCCCTGGAATCTTCCGCCCGGACGGCCCTGGCCATCGCCCTGGGATCTGCCCTGGCCGAAACGTCCTCCCTGGCGGTTATCTCCCTGGGATCTTCCCTCGCCCTGAGGTCTTCCCTGACGGTTTCCATCGCCCTGGTTTCTTCCCTGGCCAAAACGTCCTCCCTGGCGGTTATCTCCCTGGGATCTTCCTTCACCCTGAGGTCTTCCCTGACGGTTCTGTCCGTCCGGTCTTCTGTTGCCTGTACCTGGGCGGTCATTATTATTTCTTCTTGGTCTGTCACCGTCTGTTCTTGAACTGTCGGAATTTCTTCCTTCTGCATTTCTTGGTGAACCTGTTCTCTCGCCTTCAGCTTTCACAGGTTTCTTTCTTGTTTTTCCTCCGTCACTTGCATTCTGTGCATGAAAAACGCGGATAATATTTTTTTTCTTTTTAGGTGTTTCAGTTTTATCTCCTTCTGATTTTGCTGTTACAACCTTTTCTTCTGTCTTGGGAGTCTCCAATTTCGCAATATGCTCCTTTCCCCTGTTATTATTGTCTTTTCTGAATCTATTCTTTACTTCCAAAACCGCAGGCTCATCCACCATACTCATATGGCTTCTCACATCAACGCCTTTTGATTTCAGAAACTCGATCACTTCTCTGTTCTGTCGTCCAAGCTCTCTGGCCAGCTCATGTACTCTTAATTTTGACAATCGCTATACCTCCTTCATGATTGCTTTCGCAAAGTTCTCATCCTGGACAGCCAGACAGGCGCGGTACTCCTTTCCCATTGCTCTGCCTAAGCTCTCTTTATCTGAGAAGAAGAAAATCGGAACTTCATAAAAACTGCACATATTCCTGAATTTCTTCTTTGTATTCTCGGAGGCATCCTCAGCAACGATCACAAGCAGTCCTTTTCCGGTCTTTACAGATTTCTCTGTGGAAAATTCTCCGCTTACGGTCTTGCCTGCTTTGGTAGCCAGCCCTATCAGCGACAGTACTCTGTTATTTTTCAATATCTTCCAGCTCCTTCTTAAGTCGTTCGTATACCTCATCCGGAACCGCAGTTTTCAGTGAACGCTCAAGTCCATGATTTTTAATCGCTTTATCCAGACATTCTCTGGAAAGACACAGATATGCGCCTCTGCCGTTTTTCTTACCGGTAGTATCAAGCACGATCTCATCTTCTGTAGTCTTAAGAACTCTGAGCATCTCTTTCTTGCTTTTCATTTCCCTGCAGCCGGTACACTGGCGCATGGGAATCTTATTCTTCGTCTTCATTCTCTCCTGCTTCCTGAGCCTGTGGCTCTTCTTCTACAGGAACTTCCTCTGAAACTTCTTCTGCTTCGGTTTCTTCTGTCAGGGAATCTTCTGCTGAAGTTTCCTCTGCTGATGCCTCAGCTGCATCTTCTGCAGTCTCGTCATCATCATAATCATAGAAATCTCCGGCTTCTTTTGCCTGAGTCTCACTCTTGATGTCAATCTTAAATCCTGTAAGTCTTGCAGCAAGACGTGCATTCTGACCTTCTTTACCGATTGCAAGGGACAGCTGATAATCAGGAACAACTACCAGAGCTGTCTTCTCATCAGGATCTGCCATAACTGCGATAACCTTTGCAGGGCTCAATGCATTCTCGATCAGGATCGCAGGATTCTCATCCCAGTTGATGATATCGATTTTCTCACCGCGAAGTTCCTCAACTACTGCATTGACACGTGCGCCGTTCATACCTACGCATGCACCAACTGCATCTACATCCGGATCGTTGCTCCATACAGCGATCTTTGTACGGGAACCGGCCTCACGTGCGATGCTCTTGATCTCAACAGTTCCGTCTTTTACTTCTGCAACTTCTGACTCAAAGAGACGTTTCACAAGTCCCGGATGAGTTCTGGATACCAGAATACGAGGTCCCTTCGGGGTATCCTTGACTTCAAGAATATACACCTTGATTCTCTCTGTCGGCTGGAAGGTTTCCCCTTTCACCTGTTCATTCTCACTTAATACTGCATCTGCCTTACCAAGATTGATGCTTACATTCTTGCCCATCACACGCTGTACAATACCGGTTACTACTTCTTTCTCTTTTCCATAGTATTCATCATACAGCACTTTACGTTCTTCCTCGCGGATTTTCTGCAGGATAACGTTCTTTGCATTCTGTGTCGCAATACGTCCGAATTCCTTAGACTGGATCGGAACCTGTATCATGCCTCCGATCTCAGCTCTTGATGTGATCTTCAAAGCATCTGCCAGAGAAATCTCCATTGCAGGATCCTCTACGTATTCTACGATACTTCTGTCTGCATACACTGAAAAATCGCAGGTTTCCGGATCAATAGTTACATGTACATTGTCAGCTTTTCCAAAATGGTTCTTGCAGGCCTGGATCAGAGACTGCTCAATTGCCTCAAGCAGAGTATCTTTGCTGATACTCTTTTCCTTTTCAAGGATATCCAGTGCCTCCTTTAACTCTCTGCTCATTTTTTTCTTATCCTCCCGAATTAACTAAAACTCTATTGCGAGGCGTATCAGGGCTGTGTCTTTCTTATCAAAAACACGCTCGGTTCCATCCTCATCGATTGTCACACTGTTACTATCATATGCGGTCAAAATCCCGCAGAACTCTTTTTGCTTCTCGATTGGCCGGTAGGTACGGATTTCCACCAGTTTTCCCATGTTTCTCTCAAAGTCTTTGTCTTTCTTCAGCGGTCTGTCCAGTCCCGGCGAACTGATCTCCATGATATAACTGTCTTCGATAAAATCATTCTCATCCAGTTTGTCACTGAATGCTCTGCTGACTGTCTCGCAGTCATTTACCGTAATTCCGCCTGGTTTGTCAATGTATCCTCTCAGATACCAGTTTCCTGCTTCCTTCACATATTCTACATCAACCAATTCAAAGCCGTTAAGTTCTACGATCGGTGCCAGAAGTTCCTCTGCGCGCTTTTCATACTCTTCCCGTCTGCTCATTTTCCCACCTGCCTTTCCATGCAACAAATAAGAGTGGGCTCACGCCCACTCCTTTGTCAACAAGTTCTAATTTAGATGTATTGTAACACCAATTTCCGGCAATTGCAAGGCTTTTCCTGCAAAAACCTTGATTTTAGCGGATTTGTTGGTTTTATATACGTGGTTTTATTCCTTTACTGTCCCGTTTGGACAGTTTTATCCTGTTGAGAACATAGGGTTTATCATGGTAAGTAATGGTATATTCCTGGCGGCTTTCCAGAAGATATGCATGATCCAGCTTATCTCCTTCTGCCAGTTTCATTCCACGCACCCCGATAGATGTTTTCTTCATAGCAGAAATATCCTGTTTCTGAAATCTTAAGAAATATCCACCTTCACTCTGGAATACCACCTGTTCCATTTCATCCGCAGAACCCACAAAAATCAGAGAATCCTCTTCAGCAAGTTTCGTAGACACGATCGTTCTCTTCGCCACATCAAACTCTGCACCACTCACCAGCTTGCACATGGATGCAGCAGTGACAAACAGAAGTGTATTTTCTTTTACAGATGCCAGTGGTGCTACATAGAGCATACGTTCCTGTGCACTGTCATAATTGCTCAGATTATCTGCCGGTGTCCCCTTATCCCTGAAACGAACCAGCGGAATATCTGCCACCTTGATACTGTGCATCTTTCCATTATCTGTAAAGATACAGATCTTATCTGTATTCATACAGTTAAACACATATTTGTTCTCTGCATTGGCAGCTTCTTTATTTCTCTCATATGCAGACTTATCAATGGTCCGCATATATCCGAAGCGATCCATGAGGAAGGTGACTTCCATCTCCTCCATCTTCTTTTCTTCATAGACAACTTCTTCTGCATTCTCGATCACTGTGCGGCGTTTCGTACCGTATTCTTTCTTGATCTGATCCAGTTCTTTCATGATCACTTCTGCCATGGAATCATAATTATTCAGGATATCTTCATAAATGGCAATGTTCTTCATTGTTTCTGCATAGTCTGCCTGAAGTGCCTCGATCTCCAGACCGATCAGTTTGTACAGACGCATATCCAAGATCGCAGCTGCCTGTTTTTCTGAGAAATGCAACTTCTGCGCAGCTTTCTCGCTTGATTTGCTCTTGAACCTGATTCCTTCTGTCACACCGTCAACCAGGCATTTCTTTACCTGTTCTCTGTTCTTGCTTCCTCGCAGGATCTCGATGATCAGGTCGATCACATCACATGCCTTGATCAGACCTTCCTGGATTTCTTTCTTCTCCTGCTCTTTATTCAGAAGTGTGGTGTACTTTCTGGTCGTGACATCGAATACGAAATCTACGTGATGCTCGATCACCTGCTTCAGACTCAGAGTCTCCGGTCTGCCATCCGCAACTGCCAGCATATTCACGCCAAAAGTATCTTCCAGCTTTGTCTTCTTATAGAGCATATTTGTAAGATTCTCTACATCTGCGTCACGCTTCAGGTCAAGAACAATACGGATTCCCTCTTTGGAAGACTGGTTGGAAATATCCACGATATCTGTTGCCTTCTTGTTTTCCACAAGAGACGCAATATCATTCAGGAATTTTCCGATATTTGCACCGATCATTGTGTAAGGAATCTCCGTGATCACAAGCTGCTGTCTGCCGCCTTTGAGCTTCACTGTCTCCACCTTACCTCTGACACGGAGCTTCCCTGTTCCTGTCTCATAAATCCTGAGCAGGTCATCTTTATTTACTACCAGACCACCTGTCGGAAAGTCCGGTCCCTTGAGATAGCGCATCAGCCCTTTGACACTGATGTCGTTATTCTTCATATATGCTTTTACAGCATCTACCACTTCACCCAGATTGTGAGGTGGAATACTGGTTGCCATACCGACTGCAATACCGTCTGCTCCGTTTACCAGCAGATTCGGGATTCTGACAGGAAGTACCACAGGTTCCTTCTCTGTCTCATCAAAGTTCGGCATAAAATCTACCACATTCTTATCCAGATCTTCGAGGAAAACATCCTGTGTCAGTTTCTCCAGTCTGGCTTCTGTATATCGCATGGCAGCTGCACCGTCGCCCTCGATGGAACCGAAGTTTCCGTGGCCGTCCACGAGGGGCAGGCCTTTCTTGAAGTCCTGAGCCATGACTACAAGGGCCTCGTAGATCGAGGAATCACCGTGGGGATGATATTTACCCATGGTATCGCCGACGATACGCGCACA
>OLNU01002084.1_pt1 | contig 12952 bp, 9 predicted proteins | sample 1672241 | NCBI WGS metagenome assembly OLNU01 (sample SAMEA3136663, study PRJEB25190) | human gut metagenome | biome: human gut; feature: human-associated habitat; material: faeces | place: Austria | collected 2013 | reverse complement strand
GCCCGGCGGTGGTGTATCTGGCGGCGTACCCCATCCTGAACGCCGTGTTCGGCACCGACCTGCTGATGCTGGGCATCTACCTGCCCATGCTGGTGGTGGAGCCCCTGCTGACCTACCGCTTTGGCCGTGTGCAGGAAACCATGCGCAAGGCTGTCTCCAAGGGTCTGCGCATCACGGTGGGCTACGCGCTCATCCTGTTCATCGTGGGCTGCCTGCGGGAGTGGCTGGCGCTGGGCAGTGTGTTTGGGATCCAGCTCAGCCGCTCTGTCCTGCCCATGGCATCCATGCCGGCAGGCGGTTTCATCGTGCTGGGCGTGGTGTGTGCCGTCTGGCGCGCGCTGGCCCGCAAACACAAGGAATACCTGAAAACTGAGGCGCGCGGCACTCTGGCTGCGCACCCCCGGAAGGAGGTGCAGGATCAGTGAGTGCTGTGATGAATACCATCGGTGTGGCCTTTGCCTACGCCGTGCTGGCCCTGTTTGCCCAGAACGCCATCTTTACCCGTGGTCTGGGCGTGTCGCGCCTGATCCAGCTGGTGGGTGACGAGCGCACCAGCAGCTGGTGGTTTGCCCTGCTGCTCTGTGTTACCCAGACGCTGGTGGCCCCGCTGGCGTATTTTGCGGGCAGCCAGATCGTGGATCTGCCCTACCGTGCCCAGCTCCGCCCGCTGCTCTACCTGGCCTGTGTGGCGGTGGTCTGCATCTTTGAGCACGCCATCCTGCGGGCGGTCAAGGGCCCCCGCAGCGGCCTGCTCATCCGCATCCTGCCCATTGCCGCCGTGAACAGCGGCGTGCTGGGCACCGTGCTGGTGGAACGCACCCAGAGCTTTACGCTGGCGCAGTCCATCGGCTTTGGCCTGGGCAGCGGCCTGGGCTACCTGCTGGCTGTGATGCTGGTGACCGAGGCGGGCAACCGCCTGCGCAGCAAGGCCATCCCCGAAGCATTCCGCGGCCTGCCCATCACCCTGATCTATATCGGTGTGCTGGCGCTGGCCATCTACGGCTTTACCGGCCATTCCGTGATCCTGTAAGTTGACCCCAAGGAGGGTGGTTGATTATGGCAAGATATCCCAAACGCCAGAAGGTCAAGCGCTACCGGCGCAGCTTTTACACCCGCGAGATGCGGCTGAAAAAGGGCATCGGCATTGCGGTGCTGGTGGTGGCCGTGCTGGCAGCGGCCTGGGTGGCCGCACCCCATGTGCTGGACTGGGCCACCCACACCTGGTATACCGTGGTGCGGGATCGTGACCTCTCCGCATCCAGCGCTGTCAGCGAGAGCGCATCCTCCGGGACGCAGAGCACCGCTGCCAGCGAACCGGCAGCTTCCTCGGTGCCGGAAAAGGAGCCGGAGCCCGAGGTCAAGGGCACTGATATTGTGACGGGCTTGTGGGCAGAGGTGGATGTGACCACCCTGACCGACGAGGCCGCCATCCGCTCCGCCGCCCGGCAGCTCAAGGCACAGGGCATGACCTATGCCATCCTGACCCTGAAGGACACCGCCGGGCAGGTGTATTACGCCTCCCAGACGGCGGTGGGTGCCGCCAATGCAGCCCCCACACAGGTCGGGCTGACGAGCGTGGCATCCATCTTCAAGGAGGAGGGGCTGGTGCCGGTGGCTGCGCTGACTGCCTTCCGTGACCCTGCCGGTGCCCGGGCCGACCATGCTCTGGCCATCCGGTATCAGGGGCAGGAGTATCTCTGGCTGGACAACAAGGCTTCCGCCGGAGGCAACCCCTGGCTGAACCCCTACGCCGCGGAGACCGTGCAGTATATCGGCGATCTGATCGCCGAGGTGCACGCCGCCGGGTTTGATCAGGTGCTGCTGGAAAATGTCCAGTTCCCCTCGTCCACCAGCGCCAAGCAGGACTATGGCAACACCAACGGTGTGGACCGTGCCGGGCAGCTGACTGCGGATATCGCCGCCTGGCAGGCCCGCTTCGGAGATACGGTGACGCTCTGGTACGGTTATTCGCTGGCCGAGGTGACCGGCTCTTCCAGCCAGCTGGGAGCCCCTGCGGCCCAGCTGGGCGTGAAGAACCTGCTGGTGAAGGTCCCGTCCTCCTCTACGCTGGATGCAGCGGCCCGGGAGGAGCTGACCCTCTCCCTGACCGAGGCAGGTGTGGAGCATGTGGTCATCCGGGACGATGCCGCCAGCTATTTTGAGTGATCCCTGCGTTTTTGTGAGAGGGAGGGAAGTATTATGAACAAAACACCCTGTTTTTCCCCGGCGCACATTCTGCTGCCGTCGGAACAGATCCCGGTGGGGCAGTGGGGCTGTGTGGCCTGCGATCAGTTCACCAGTGACCGCTCCTATTGGGAAAAGGCTGCGCAGGCCGCCGCAGGCGGCCCCAGCACACTGGACCTGATCCTGCCGGAGGTCTATCTGGAAGAGGATGACGTGGATGCAAGGATCAGTGCCATCCATGCGGCCATGGACGATTATACCCGGAACGTGCTGACCCGCGCGGTGGACGGCTTCATTTATGTGGAGCGCACCGAGCAGAGCGGCCGGGTGCGGCAGGGCCTTGTGGGCAGGATCGACCTGGAGGCATACAGCTATGCCGAGGGTGCGGTGCCTGCCATCCGCCCCAGTGAGCACACCGTGGAAAGCCGCATCCCGCCCCGCATGGCGGTGCGCCGGGGGGCAAGGCTGGAAATGCCCCATATTATGATGCTGGCCGATGACCCGGGCTGCACCCTCATCGAGCCCATCGGCGAGAAAAAGGAGCAGTTGCGCAAGGTCTACGAGGGCGACCTGATGCTGAACGGCGGCCACATTGCCGGCTGGGCAGTGGAAGATCCCGCCCTGCTGGCACAGATCGACAGCGCCCTGAACGCTCTGGGCAGCCAGGAGGCCTTTGATGCCCGGTATCCCCAGGCAAAGGGCGGCGCGCCCCTGACGCTGGCCGTGGGCGACGGCAACCATTCGCTGGCTTCCGCCAAGGCCTGCTGGGAGGAGCTGAAAAAGACCCTGACCCCGGAGCAGCAGCTGACCCACCCGGCCCGCTGGTGCCTGGCTGAGGTCTGCAATGTCCACTCTCCGGCCATTGAGATCGAGCCCATCCACCGCGTCCTCTTCAATGTGGACTGCGGTGCCGTGCTGCTGGCCCTCATCGCGTGGAGCGATTCCCACGCGGCAGGCATCTGCTTCGGCGATGCAAAACAGCAGTCCTTTACGCTGGCAGGCCCCCATGTGGCCAATGTGCTCAGCTTTGAACATCCCGTTGCCCCGCTGACCGTGGGCACCATTGACGCATTCATTGAGTATTTCATGGCCCGCCACATCGAGGCCCGGGTGGATTATGTCCACGATGAGCCCGCTGTCCGCGCCCTGTGCAGGCAGGGAGGTGTGGCTTTCCTGATGCCGCCCTTTGAGAAGAGCGATCTGTTCAAGGGCATCGTTATGGGCGGTGTGCTGCCCCGCAAGACCTTCAGCATGGGGCACGCAGAGGAAAAGCGCTATTATATGGAATGCAGAAACATTTTAGGTGAAGAATGACATTTAACGAACTGAATCTTTCCGCGCCTGTGCTGCGTGCTGTGGCACAGGCGGGCTATGAATCCCCCTCGCCCATTCAGGCAGCGGCCATTCCGCCGGTGCTGGCCGGGAGGGACTTGATGGGCTGCGCCCAGACGGGTACCGGCAAGACGGCTGCCTTTGCGCTGCCCATGCTCGACCGCCTGACTGCCAGCGCGCCCCGCAAAAAGGGTGCCATCCGCGCCCTGATTTTGACTCCTACCCGGGAGCTGGCTTTGCAGATCGGCGAGAGCTTTGAAGCCTACGGCAAGTATCTGACCCTGCGCAGCACCGTCATCTTTGGCGGTGTGGGTCAGGCTCCGCAGGTCGCAGCCCTGAAAAAGGGCGTGGACATCCTCATTGCCTGCCCGGGCCGCTTGAACGACCTGGTGGGGCAGGGGCTGCTGGACCTCTCCAACATTGAGATCTTTGTTCTGGACGAAGCCGACCGGATGCTGGATATGGGCTTTGTCCACGACGTGAAAAAGGTGATCGCCAAGCTGCCCAGGCAGCGCCAGAACCTGATGTTCAGCGCCACCATGCCCAAGGAGATCGAGCAGCTGGCCGCAGGCATCCTGCACGACCCGGCCTTTGTCAAGGTAGACCCGGTGTCCAGCACGGTGGACCGCATCCAGCAGAGCCTGTATTTTGTGGAGAAGGGCAACAAGAAGTTTCTGCTGCCCTGGCTCATCAAAAACCTGAAGCCTGAGGTGGTGAACGCGCTGGTGTTCAGCCGCACCAAGCACGGGGCCGATAAAATTGCAAAAGATCTGAACAAGCAGGGCATCCCCGCTGCCGCCATCCACGGCAACAAGAGCCAGACCGCCCGCGTGACGGCGCTGGAGGATTTCAAGGCGGGCAAGACCCGGGTGCTGGTGGCGACCGATATCGCCGCCCGCGGCATTGACATCAGCGAGCTGTCTCATGTGTTCAACTACGACCTGCCCGAGGTGCCCGAGACCTACGTCCACCGCATTGGTCGCACGGCCCGTGCCGGTGCCGACGGCACTGCCGTCAGCTTCTGCGCCCCGGAGGAAAAGGAATATCTGGCCGGGATCGAAAAGCTGAACCGCCGCCAGATCCCGGTCGTCTCCGGCCATCCCTGGGACGGCGTGCCTGCCCCTGTCAAGGCTGCACCCCCGGTGCGGGGCAAAAAGCCCAAGGCGGAAGCAGAGCAGCCGGAAAAGACTGTGAAGGCAGAGAAGCCTGCCAAAGCAGAAAAGGCAGCCAAGGCCGAAAAGCCCGCTGCCCCCAAGAAGGAAAAAGCGGCTGCAAAACAGCCCAGCCCCAAGAATACCGAACCGAAAGAAGGAACATCCATGGAGGAAAACCAGAAGCGCACTTCCGGCGGCCGCAGTGAGAACCGCCGCTCCAATAACAGCCGCACCCGCCGCGAGGGCAATGCCCCGCAGCCGGCCAACCGCGGCAGCAACGCCCAGCCCAAGTTCGACCCCCACTTTGTGAGTGCGCCGGAGACCACCCCGCTGCGCCCGGCCAAGAAGACCCCGGCAGCCCCTGCTGCTCCGGCCATCCGCAGCGCCGCCCAGCCTGCCCAGAACAATGCACAGGGCCAGCAGAAGGGCCGCCGCAATGACCGCAGTGACCGCCCGGCCCGTGGTGCTCAGAACAGTCAGAGCGCCCAGAATGCAGAGCAGAGCCGCAGCCGAAATGACCAGCGCGGCCGCAGCCAGAACACGGGCCGCAGTGCCCAGCCCGCCCGCGCCCCCAAGGCAGAGCCTGCCCGCCGTGGCCGCGGCGCGGCCGCCCGCGATGAGGACCCGGGCCTTGTGCTCATCAGCCGCCGCCCGCCGCAGCAGAAGTTCACGAACTTTGAGGAGTATATGAACGCCCACGGCGGTGCCACCGCCCCCATTGAGGACCACAGCGACGAAGTATGAGCAGAAGTGAACCGTTCGCCCCGTGGCAGTGCCCGCTGTGCGGCGCGCGCCTTTCCGGGGACAGCGTCCTGAAATGCGAAAAAAGCCACTGCTTTGACCGCGCCAAAGAGGGCTACTGGCATCTTCTGCCGGTGCAGAGCATGCGCACCAAAGCTCCCGGCGACAGCAAAGAGATGGTGGCGGCCCGCCGCGCCTTTCTGAACGCCGGGTACTACGGCATCTTCGGCAAGGCGCTGGGGGAGCTGTGCGTCGAGTATGGCGTGCCTGCCGCCCCGGATGCGCCGCTGCACCTGCTGGATGCAGGCTGCGGCGAGGGCTGGTACGACCGGTGCATCGCGCAGAAATTTGCCGAGACCGGCCGCCCGCTGCAGCTGGCGGGCTTTGACATCGCAAAGCCGGCGGTGCGTCTGGCCGCGAAGGCCCTGCCCACCGCGCAGTACGCCGTGGCGTCCAGCTTTGGCCAGCCCGTGCGCACCGGCTGGGCCGATCTGCTGCTGAACTGCTTTTCGCCCTTTGCGCAGGAGGAATTTCTGCGGGTGCTGCGCCCGGGCGGGCGGATGATCTACGTGGTGCCCGGGGCCGAGCACCTTTATCAGATGAAGGCGGTGCTGTACGAAAAGCCCTACAAGAACCCGGTGCAGGAGATCGCCTACGAAGGCTTCAAGGCCATCGGAGAGCGGGAAGTTGCGGGGCGCATCACGGTGCCCCACGGCCAGCTGGAAGCGCTGTTCGCCATGACGCCTTATTACTGGAAGACCCCGCGCGGCGGTGCCGAGCGTCTGGCCGCACTGCCGGAACTGGAAACGGAAATTTCGTTCCGGTTCCTGGTGTTTGAAAAACTTTGAGAAATAAAAAACTCCCCCGGCAACGCCGGGGGAGTTTTTGCGTCATAACGTCAGGTATGATATTCCATCCATTTGCCTTTCCAGGCGTAAAGAGCCATCAGCACGGCACCCAGCCCCCAGCTGACCGGGTACAACAGGAAGATGCCGTTGATGGTGGAAAAGGAGGGCAGCACCCACTGGATCCACACAATGCGGAACAGGCACAGCGACACCAGCAGCACCACCATGGGCGGCACGCTGGCCCCGGTGCCGCGCACCGCGCCTGCCAGCCCGTGCAGGATGCTGAGCAGGAAGTAGAACGGGCAGAACCAGTGCATGGCCAGCTTACCGAAGGCAATGACGGCTTCGTCCCGGGTGAACAGGTGCAGAATGAAGTCCTGTCCGGCCAGCAGAGCCGCGCCGGTGCACAGGGTGTAAAGGATGCCGATGCCCAAGGTCACCCAGACGGCCTTTTTCACCCGGTCCAGCCGCCCGGCACCGTAGTTCTGGCCCACAAAGGTGGTGGCCGCCATGCTGATGCTGGTCACGGGCAGGATGTTGAAGCCGTCGATCTTCATGTAAGCGCCGAACCCTGCCATGGCGGCGGCACCGTAGCCGTTCACACCGGCCTGCACCAGCACGTTGGAAATGGAGATGACCATGTTCTGGATGCCGGTGGGCAGGCCCACCCGGATGATGCGGCCTGCCATGCTGCGGTGCAGCCGGATGCCGGAAAGCTCCACATGGCAGGCGTCGTCGGTCTTCATCAAAAAGCGCAGGCTCAGCACGCAGGAGACCAGCTGGCTCAGGTCGGTGGCGATGGCGGCACCGGCCACCCCCATTTTCAGCCCGGCGATGAGCACCAGGTCCAGCACGATGTTGGTCACCGACGCAGCGGCCAGATACACCAGTGACCGGCGGGAGTTGCCCGCCGCGTTCAGGATGCCGGCCGTCATGTTATACACCACGCTGAACAGCACGCCGCCGAAGTAAAGCCGCAGGTAGGTCACTGCGTCGCCCATCACCTCGGCGGGGGTATTCATGGCGGTAAGCAGCGCCCGGCAGCAGGCTACGCCGCCGATGGTCAGCACAAGGCCCATGAGGACCGCAATGGCCAGCGAGGTGTGCACGGCCTCCCGGGTCTCTTTGTGGTCCCCGGCACCCAGATACTGGGAGATGACGACGCCCGCACCCACGGCCACACCCTGGCTGAAGCCGATCAGCAGGTAGATGGGTGAGCCACTGGAGCCCACGGCGGCCAGCGCATTGCTGCCCACAAAATTGCCCACAATGATGCTGTCGGCGGTGTTGTACATCTGCTGCAGCAGGTTGCCCAGGATCAGCGGCAGGGCAAACAGCAGCAGGTTCTTCACGATGCTGCCCTCGGTCATCAGGTTGGTGTTCTGGTTGGATGGTGCTTTGACAGCAGCCATGATGGATCCCCCTCTCAAAAATCGACTGTATTTTTAAGCATAGCACAAATGCGGCAGCTGCACAAGAACGCAGAAAACACCACTGCCCCCGCCGCCGGAGGATAGGAGATGTCCGGCAAAGCGAGGGCAGCGGTGCTGTATCAGGATAGAGAGATAGCTTAGTGTTTTTCGCCCTTGGGCAGCAGGCCGGCGCGCTCCAGAGCCGGACGCAGGGCGAGGTACAGGATGACAGCGCACACGGTGGAGGCCACGCTGTTCACGAAGGTGACGCCGCCGGCGATCTTGGAGAGCGCCTGCGCCACGGTGTATTCCTGACCGAAGATGTACACATTGCGGAAGTAGCCCAGGAACGGGTCGGTGACCACGTTCAGCAGCAGGCCGGAACCGGCGGCCGCGATGACCTTGACGAGGTAGCCTGCGCTGTGCTTATCGAGATCGCGCAGCTTGAAGGCCTTGTGGGCCACGGCACCACAGGTGATGCCGATGATGAACTTGAGCACGAAGGTGGTGATGGCATAGCCCGGGTCACCGGCCAGGATGTCGGCCAGGGCCAGACCGATGGCACCGGCCAGACCGCCGGAAACGCCGTCCAGCAGCAGGGCGGTCAGGGCCGTGAAGGTGTTGCCCAGATGGAACGAGGAGCCGCCGTAGAACGGGATGCGGAAGAACAGGTAAGCCACAAGGCTCAGCGCGGCCATGACGCCGGTGAGGGCCAGCTCCTTGGTAGTAAAGGTGCGCTTATACAGCACACTGGCAAACAGAATGACGATGACAACGACTGCCAGCAGCAGCCACATTGCGGTAGTAGACATGATGTACGTTCCCTCCAATTTCCAATGAAAGCTCCAAAGACTCTCATTTTCCCGCGGACTTGCAGATAAACCTACAATCCTACTTGACATTTGGGTGTCCGGCGGGTATGCTCCTATTATACGCAGAACTGGCACCATGAAAATACCCAGAACAAAGTTTTTTTATGGGGTCAGTTTGGCAGAATGCCCAGACAGGAGGAAGGTTTTATGGTCCATCTGACCACGGCACTGGATGCAGACTCCGGCGTGCCATTGTACGAGCAGCTCTATCGCAGCCTGGCCGGGGAGATGCGCAGCGGCACGCTGGCGGCGGGCACACGGATGCCCGGCAAGCGGCGGCTGGCGGCGGAGCTGTCCGTCTCGGTGAACACGGTGGATGCCGCCTACCAGATGCTGGCGGCGGAAGGGTATCTGGAATCGCGGGAGCGCAGCGGCTTTTATGTACAGGAATATCTGGCCCTGCCGCAGGCGGCCGCGCCGGGAGCCGCAGCGCTGCCCAGACAGCCGCAGCCCCAGCCGCCCGCGCCGCCGGTGCGATACGATCTTTCCACCCGGGGCGTGGACCCGGGGCTGTTCCCGTTCCGCACCTGGGCGCGGCTGCAGAAGGAGCTGCTGTATTCCTCGCCCGAGCTGCTCACCCACGGCGATGCCCAGGGCGACCCGGCTTTGCGGCAGGCACTGGCCGATTATCTTTCGGAGTATCGGGGCGTGCAGTGCGGGCCGCACCAGATCGTGGTGGGTGCGGGTCTGGAATACCTGCTTGGCCTGCTGGCCCCGCTGCTGCCCGGCCCGGCGGCAGTGGAGACCCCGGGCTACCCCCGCGCAAAGCAGGTGCTGGAAAACAACGGCGTGCCCTGCTGCTGCGTGCCGGTGGACGGCGACGGCCTTTCGGTGGCGGCACTGAACCGCTCGGATGCGGCGGTGTGCTACGTCACGCCCAGCCATCAGTTCCCCACCGGCGTCACCATGCCGGCAGGCCGCCGGGCAGAGCTTTTGCACTGGGCGGCCCGCAAACCGAGGCAGCGGTACATTATAGAGGACGACTACGACTCCGAGTTCCGCTTTGACACCCGCCCGCTGCCCAGCCTGCAGGGCATGGCGGGCGCGGACGGCCCGGTGGTGTACCTTTCCACCTGCTCCCGCAGCCTCGCGCCCAGCATCCGCATCGCCTACATGGTGCTGCCGGAGCATCTGCTGCCCGCCTGGCGGGAAAAGTACCGGCTCTATTCCGGCACGGTGAGCCGCTTCGAGCAGCAGACGCTGGCCCGCTTCATCACCGAGGGCTACTTCACCCGGCATCTGGCCCGGGAACGGGTGGCCTACAAGGCCCGGCGCGACGCCCTGACCGCAGCCCTGACTGCCGCCTTTGCGCCGAAAGAGCTGACCCTTGCGGGCCTGCACACCGGGCTGCACCTGCTGGCAGCGCTCAGGGACCCGCCGCCGGATGCCGCCCTGCGCCGTGCCGCCGAAGCTGCGGGCATGGAGCTGGGCCTGCTGAGCGACTACGACCTGACCGGCGATGCACCTTCGGCAGCGGGCACGCTGGTGCTGGGTTACGGTTCGCTGAAAGACGACGCCTGCGCCTCGGTGGGCGAGACGTTGAAGAAGGTCTGCACCGCCGCGCGGGAAGCATCGGTGACGGTGTAAGTGCCGGTGGCCGTGTCCCAATCGCCGGGCAGGGCTTGCGCTTCGATGGCGGCGGCGTTGTTCGCGAGGAATTCCAATGTGCGCTCCAAGGCGTCGTAGTCCAGTGCGGTCAGGTCGGTGAGCAGGGAGGAACTGACCCCGCGCAGGGCATCCGGCAGGGTGGTGGGCAGCAGGTCGAGGTTCTGCCGGAAAAAGGCGTCCCACACGGCGGCCCGGGCGGCGGCGGTGCGCTGGGGTGAAAGGGCCGCATCGGCCTGCAGCTGGCAGAGCAGTTCGTGGGCGTCCCCGGCCGAGATGCCCTGCACCGCCCGGCTGCGGCCATAGCGGGCCAGCTCGTCGTCGGTCAGCGCGCCGGAAAGGCTCACCCGCACCGGCCCGTAGCGGCCCGCGATGCGTTCCAGCACAGCAGGCGAGAGGGCCAGGTAATGGGTATCCTGCGGCAGGGCCAGCGTTTCAGTCAGGGCTTCGCGGCAGCGGGCCGGGCCTGCGGCGGTGTAGCACTGGGCGAGGGTGGCTTCGCCCTCGGCAAAGGGCACAGTCAGCACAGAGGGCACACTGAGCAGGTGCACGCAGTTCTGGCTGGCGTTCAGGTAGGCCAGCAGAAAGCTGGGCTGTTCGCCGGGCACGCACAGCAGCACGGTGAGCTGGTCGTCGGCCTTCGGCAGCCGGATGGGGATGCCGCTCTCACTGCGGGCGGCCTGTCGCAGCTGGGTGCGCAGCTGCTGGCGGCTCAGCAGCACCGTGCCGCCCACCAGCGGCACCAGCACCAAAAGGGCCGCCAGCAGCGACGCCCAGAACGGGTCCCAGCCCCGGCGCTTGTGCCGATTTTGCATGATGCATCCCTGCCTTTCCGGTGGGGAGTATTGACTGGAATGGAAGGGAATATGCAATTTTCCGGCCAGTAGGCAGGGAGTTTCTCCGAGGACCGTCCGCTGGGGTGGGACCCTGTTGCCCGAAGGGCAATAGGGCGGGCGATGGAATGGCCTGCAACAACAGAGACCGCCGCCAGTGGCGGAAACAGGGAGCTGTTGTTGGGGCCGTGGCCAGCAAGCTGCGAGCGAATGTGAAGCAGATGCTGGGTGCCACAACCCGTACTCGTGTCCGAGGAGAAAGCTACCGGCACGCTGGCCTTACTACGCCGCTGTGAAAAGTCATACAAAAATAAAATTCACCCTGTGGCATAACAGATGAAACCGCCGCATAAATTGGAGTGAATGTCTTGCGCAGGCGGACAAAATATGGTATCATCTTTCTATCGCGCACATCTGTGCGCAGCAGGAGAACTGAAAAGACGTGCGCGGCAAAGGGAAAGGCCGCGCACTCTGGAGAAACCCGCGCAGCGGGTGCCGAAGGTGTAAGGCCGCCGGGAAAGCGGCTGTATCTCTCAGGCAAAAGGACAGAGCATCGTCTTTTGCGCACAAGGGCGTGCGGCCGGGAATACGGCGCACCCGGCGGCGGAAAGAAATGAGAGCGCTCCGGATTTTGCGGGCAGAGCCTTTGGCGGGCTTTGCCCGTTTTGTTTTTGTGTATAGGGGGAAAGAGAGTTATGGTCGAGATCGTCACGCAGGTGAACAACGCCGTCAACGGCGTGGTGTGGGGGCCCTTCGGGCTGGCACTGCTGTTCTGCACCGGGTTCTGGATGAGCGCCCGCACGGGCTTTTTCCAGTTCCGCAAAATGGGCTACTGGCTCAGGCACACCATCGGTGCCATTTTCACCAACAAGGATGTCACCACCCACACCAGCAAGGAGGATATGGCCATCAGCCAGTTCCAGAGCATGTGCACGGCGCTGGCGGGCACCATCGGCACCGGCAACATCGTGGGTGTGGCCACGGCCATCGTCTCCGGCGGCCCGGGTGCTATCTTCTGGATGTGGGTCATGGCATTGCTTGGCATGATGACCAGCTTTTCCGAGAACGTACTGGGCGTCTACTACCGCCGCAAGAACGAAAAAGGCGAGTGGTCGGGCGGTGCCATGTATTACCTCACCGACGGCCTGGGCGCGAAGAAGGGCTGCAAGCAGCTGGGCAAGGTGCTGGCTGTGCTGTTTGCCTGCTTTTGCATCCTGGCGTCCTTCGGCATCGGTAACATGAGCCAGATCAACTCCATTGCCGGCAACATGAACGCGGCCTTCGGTGTACCCACCCTCGTCACCGGCCTGTGCCTGATGGTGGTCACGGCCCTCATCGTCATCGGCGGGCTGAAGCGTGTGGCCGCTGTCACCGAAAAGCTGGTGCCCCTCATGGCGCTGTTCTACATCGCAGGTGCCCTCGTCATCGTGGTGGTGCACGCGGGCAATATCCCGGCGGCCTTTGCCGCCATCTTCAAGGGTGCCTTCAACCTGAACGCCGCCGGCGGCGGTGCGCTGGGCTACGGCATCAGCCAGACCATCACCTGGGGCTTCAAGCGCGGCGCCTTCTCCAACGAAGCGGGCCTGGGCTCTGCGGTCATGGTCAACTCCGCCTCCAACGTCAAGGAGCCGGTGCATCAGGGCATGTGGGGCGTGTTTGAGGTGTTCGCGGATACCATCGTGGTCTGCACCCTCACGGCACTGGTCATTCTGACCACCGGTGTGGTCGATTTGGAAAGCGGAGCCGTGCTGGCCGGTGTGCAGGACAACGCGCTGGTGGGCCAGGCATTCACCGCTGCCTTCGGCAGCTTTGGCCCCAAGTTCATCGCCATTTCCATCCTGCTGTTCGCCTACTCCACCACCCTCGGCTGGAGCCACTACGGCACCAAAGCTGTGGAATATCTGTTCGGCACTACCGGCAGCCGCATCTATAAAGTGGTCTTCGTGGGCATGACCGTGGTGGGTGCCACCA
>OLNU01002080.1_pt1 | contig 13000 bp, 9 predicted proteins | sample 1672241 | NCBI WGS metagenome assembly OLNU01 (sample SAMEA3136663, study PRJEB25190) | human gut metagenome | biome: human gut; feature: human-associated habitat; material: faeces | place: Austria | collected 2013 | reverse complement strand
AACGACACTTCGGTTAACAGCCGAATGCTCTACCGACTGAGCTAAGGAGGAATATTTCCTTGTCTTATCGACGAAAAATATATTATCATATTTAAATGGTCTTTGCAAGAGAAAATTTTAAAAAATGTAAAAAATCTTAAAGAAATCTAATTTTATCTCTTTCAAGTCATAATCAGAAATCCAGCGTCATACATATATTAGACAGGAGGGCAGATATAAAATATATCGACAGTACTTCCTGAAAGGTAACAATTCAATTTAAGACAGGAGAGGGCAAAATGCGAAGAAAGCTGAGAAGACATTTTGCATTTCTGATGGCGGTACTGATGATGCTGTCGTTGATGGGGGTTCAGGTACTGGCAGAAGGTGTACAAGTTGAGGCTGTACAAACTACAGAGGGAACAGATTGTACCGTGCTCCCGGAAGAAACAGATGCGGAAGAGACTTCCCGATCAGAAATGCAGAAACCAAACGCAAAAGAATCTCCCCCTGAGTCTGGAGTAGTAACAGAGGAAGGGAAAAGTACCGATTCAGAGAAAATTTCAGTTGCTCTTAAAGATGAGATTCTTACAAAAGGTTCTCTGACAGCAGATGTTAGTGGAACAACAGAATCAGATCAGATTGCTTATCAGTGGCAGGTAAGTGAAAACGGTCAATGGAAAGACATTGAGGATACAGCGACTGTGGATAGTAGAAAGCAATCCTATGAAGTTGCAAGAGATGGTGCACAGAAGACATTTCGTGTGAAAGTGACAGTAAATGAGGCGGTGACAGTTTATTCTTCCGAATACAAGGTGAATTATTATGACAAGCTTCAGAATGGAAGTTTTGAGACGCCAAAAGTATCTGATGCAGGAACACTGACTTATAAGAATGCACATTTTATTCAGGTAGCAAATGGAACGAATGATTTATATTGGAAAACAACAGCGAAAGGTGCATATTTTGGCTCTGGAACTCAGAGAGATTATTATATCGAGATTGCAGATGGAAGCCGAAGTTATTATGGAAATACGGTTAATGATCCAAAACCGGTTTATAACATCAGCAGTGCGGCACAGGGAAATCAGTTCGCAGAATTAAACTGTGAGGAACCAGGGGCTCTTTATCAGGATGTTTTGACAGAACCAGGGACAGTTCTTCACTGGGGATTGGAACATGCCGGACGCTGGGGAACAGACACGATGGCGGTTATCATCAGTGATACGAAATCAATGAGTTCTGATTGGAATCCGGCAGGATCTGGATTTGATCAGAGTAATCCTGATGTGCAGGCGGTATTGTCAGATAAAACTGGAAAATGGACTTATCACTATGGAGATTATACAGTTCCGGCAGGGCAATATGTTACTCGATTTTATTTTGTGGCAGTAGCGGCAGCAAATGGAAATCTGTCAAATGGAAACCTGCTCGATAACATTTCTTTTGGAAAGGATCTCCCAAACCCACCGGCCAAAACAGGTAATCTGATAATCACAAAGCAGGTGGAAGGAATTGCAGCAAGTCAGATTCCGGACGAGTCCTTTACATTTCAGATAAAACGGGGAGAAGAAGTGATCGAAGAAGTGAAGCTTCCGCAAAATGGTCAGTGGAGTGCATCGCTCCAGGCGGTCGAACCTGGGGAATATACAGTGACGGAGATTGCTCAGGAACAGAATAACTACAGGCTGGAGCATACCTTTTATCTCGTGGGACAGGAAAGTCAGGCAGAGGGGATGACAGCACGAATTGATGTAACGAAGGAGCAGACTGCAACAGTAACATATACGAATCAGTATCAACCGCTTATGGTTGTTCCGACAGGAGTAGAGAACAGGATGTTTCCTACAATCCTGATGGAAACAGCAGGTATAACAGGAGGAGCAGTTTTTCTGTTTCTTCGAAGAAAGAGGAAAGAAAAAGATTCATGAAATTAAAAGGAGAGATTCATCTTTTTCTGATTCGTCTTGCATTTCTTCTGGTGTTTCTGTGGGTTTTGTTCGGGCTGTTGTTTGGCATTACAACGATGAAAAACAATGACATGTCGCCACGCATCAGTGCGGGAGATCTGCTCTTTTATTATCGACTGGAAAAACCAAAAAGCGGGGATGTGGTGGTTCTTCAGAAAGCAGGAGAGAAATATGTGGGCAGAGTGATCGCAGTCGGCGGCGATACAGTAGAGATTACAGAGGACGAAAAGGTAAAGATCAATGGAAGTAAGATTGTGGAAAATGATATTTTCTATGATACACCGCAATACGAAAGTGACACGGTCTATCCACTGACGCTGAATAGCGGAGAATATTTTATTCTGGGAGATCAACGGGGAAATGCAAAAGACAGCCGGTATTTTGGAGCTGTGAAGGACAAGGAGATAAAAGGCAGAGTAATTACGGTGCTCCGCCGGTCAGATATCTGAAACCCGGAAATCAGAGTAAAAAGTGAGGTAGAGATTATGAATAAGAAAACAGCAGGACGTATTTCAGCAATGGCAATGGCGAGCATGATGATGATGTCAGTTTGCGTGGTAAATGCGTCAGCCGAGGAAAATGAACCGATCACACAGCTGAATCTGAAGAAAACGGTGACAACGGATGGAAATACATACCAGCCAAATACATCATTTTCGTTTCATGTGGAGAATGGTGAAGCAGCAGAAAATTGGAGAGATAATGTAGTATATGCTGGAGTGACAGGTGGAATCACGGCCTCTCAGACAATCGGATTCCAGCCATCAGGAGAAGATACACTGGCAGCAGCTTACAGCAAGAATGCAACATTGGAAATTAATGCAGGGGTATTTGAACATGCTGGTGTTTATCATTATGTTGTGACTGAAGATGCAGGCTCTTATGAAGGAATCGATTATGATACAGCAGGCAGAGATGTTTATCTTTTTGTATATAACGGAGCAGATGGAGCACTTTATGTTGGAAATGTAATTACAGAAAATAATGGTGAAAAAGGTGATCTTGAATTTATCAATGATTATGGTGCAGAAAATGATACAACGCATGATGTGACGATCAAAAAAACGATCACAGGTAATCAGGGAGTTAAAAATAAATCCTTCGAATTCAAGGTTGCGGTGAATGGTGGACAGGGAGAACTCTACAAAGTTGTAGTGAAGAAAAATGCAAATGCACAGGCACTTACAGAATACATCACAAGCAATGAAGCAGAAACTTCTTATCAGATTTCTGATACAGGTTCAATTACAATTTATGGATTGACAGAATCTGATAAATACACGGTAACAGAGACCGATGCGAATAAAGATGGATATACTACTACGATTGATGGAGAAACAACTGCGACCGGAACAAAGACAGGAACTACAAAAGAAGATGGTACAGTAGTTCAGTATGTGAATGAGAAAGATGCGGCTGTAGTAACAGGCGTTGCAAAGAAATACACACCATACGTATTACTTGTGGGTGCGGCAGGCGCATTTGGATCAGTTTTCTTTCGTAGAAAAAGAGCATGATAAACGAAACGACAGAAGGTCAGGAGGCAGGGGAGCAGAGGGAAGAGCTGTTTTTTAAAGTTATAAAAGCGGGAAATAAGATATTGGAAATTCTGGCAGCGCTCTTTATTATTCTTATGCTTCTTTATGGTGCCTATTCATTATGGGATACCTGCCAGATCAACCGACGTGCGTTTATCAGTGGAGAATTGATGAAATATAAACCTGCAGGGAAAACGGATGAAAGTCCGTCCCTGCAGGAACTTCAGAAAATCAATCCGGATGTGTGTGCCTGGCTGACGGTAGATGGAACAAAGATTGATTATCCGGTTGTGCAGGGAGAAACAAATCTGGAATATATCAATCAGGATATTTATGGAGAATTTGCTCTTTCAGGAAGTATTTTTCTGGATAGCAGAAATGACAGAAAATTTATTGACAGTTACAGTTTATTATATGGTCACCATATGGATAATGGCGCAATGTTTGGGGATGTGATGAATTATAAAGAAAAGGAGTATTTTGAATCGCACAAAACAGGTACGCTATATTTGAATGAACAGTTAGAAAAAATCCAGTGGTTCGCCTGTGTGGAGACGGATGCGTATGATGAAGTTATTTATAATCCACAAGATTATAAGAAAGAGAATCTGGAAGAACTGATGGAATATATAAAGGCACATGCCGTGCAGTATCGTCTTCCTGAGAAAAAAGGAAAAGAGGGGTGGAACAGGATCATTGGTTTATCTACTTGTTCTAACGATCAGACGAATGGAAGAGTAATACTTTATGGATTTTTATATGATAGGGATAGGTAGATAAAGAATGATGTAGCGCAACGCCGTTGCATATTTGTCTGTTGAATGTTAAAATGTGAATGTCATTCAGGTTCAGGTCAAAGCTAGAAAAAGAGCGAAAATGGATCTGGATAATTTCGAAAATCAGGGAAATAAAGGCAGGCAGTATACAATGACGATAAAAGAGATTGCGCAGATGGCCGGGGTGTCCAGCGCAGCAGTATCAAGATATTTGAATGGCGGATATGTGAGTGAACAGAAAAAGGAGCAGATCCGTAAAGTGATTGAGAAGACGGGATATCAGCCGTCTACTCAGGCAAGAATCCTAAGAACCGGACGTGCACATCTGGTTGGTGTGGTGGCTCCGAAGATCAATTCAGAATCAATCAGCCGGATCACAGCGGGAATTGAACAGGTTCTTTCGGCAAGAGGGTACCAGATGCTTCTTGCAAGCACGGATAATCAGCCAAAGAATGAGCTGACTTATCTGAGAATCTTTGAAAGTTATCCGGTAGATGGAATTGTACTGATCGGTACAGTGCTTACAGACGAGCATCGGAGATTTTTAAAAGAATCAAAGGTTCCGGTTGTGGTTGTGGGACAGGAGACAGAAATGGCAAGTTGTATCTATCATGATGATTTTGGTGCGGGAAGAGCAATGGGACAAGAAGTTGCGGTGAAAGCACTGAAGCGGAATGGTGGAAGACCTGAAGATTGCAAGATTGCATATATTGGTGTTACTCGTGAAGATAAGGCAGCAGGTGCTGCCAGAGAAGACGGGTTCCGCAAGGGACTTCAGGAAGCAGGGATTACTTTCGATGACCATCGGTACAGACGCGAATCAGAATTTACAATGAGCGGCGGATATGAAGCAGTAGTGGATTTGTTGAGTGAAGAAAATGGAATCGATATCATATCATGCGCAACAGATACGATTGCAGCAGGAGCAATCGAGGCATTGATCGCACAGAGTAAAAAGGCGGTTCCGGAATCGGTTCAGAATTCTGGTGCAAGGATGCTACACATTTTGGAACAGTCTGGTATCTGTGTCACAGGATTTGGTGATAATCAGATGTTAAGGGCTGTGACAGGCGGTATTCCAACGGTTCATTTTGGGTATAAAACGAGTGGAATCAAGGGGGCAGAGCTCTTGCTTGAACAGATTGAAGAGAAAAATCCGGTGCCGGTGCATATGAAGCTGGGATTCCAGATCGTGAATAGATTTGAATGAACGTAACTAAGAGTATAGTGCAAGTTAAACAAAACAGAAGAATCAGAATTAGTAAAAATGCCATCTTTACAAATGGCATTTTTTTATTTAATATAAAATCATAAGATATGAAAACGATTACACATAAAACATAGAAGGAAGGGAGAGTAATCATGGATTACAGGAAAACAGCCCAGGAGATTCTGGGATATGTAGGTGGAAGTAAGAATATTGTATCCGCAGCGCACTGCGCAACGCGTCTTCGTCTTGTTATCGCAGATAATAGTAAGGCAGATAAAGAGGCAATAGAGAATGTGGATGGAGTAAAGGGAGTATTTGAGGCATCTGGACAGCTTCAGATTATTCTTGGAACAGGAACAGTGTGATGAATTTATCGCGATCGCAGGTATTACAGCAAGCACAAAAGCTGAGGCAAAGGAAGCAGCGACAGAGAAGCAGAACTGGTTTATGAAGGCCATCAAGCTGTTAGGTGATATTTTTGTACCGATCATTCCGGCCATCGTAGCAAGTGGTTTCCTGATGGGAATCATGAATGCGCTGGATTTCATGAATGCAAATGGATTTTTAGCAATTGATACAAGCAGTTCTATTTATGTGTTTGCGAATCTGTTCAGTAATATCGCTTATACATTTCTGCAGATTCTGATTGCATTTTCAGCTGCGAAAGCATTTGGTGCAAACCAGTATCTTGGAGCTGTTATCGGTATGATCATGATTCATCCGTCACTGCAGAATGCATATACAGTTGCAACAGAAGGTGTACAGCAGACACAGAGCGTATTCTTCGGACTGTATCACATCGACATGGTTGGATACCAGGGACATGTAATCCCGGTTATTATTGCAGTATGGATCCTTTCTGTATTAGAGAAGAAGCTGCACAAGGTAGTTCCGGCAGCACTTGACCTGTTTGTAACACCACTTGTCAGCGTATTCGTGACAGGATATCTTACACTTTCCATTATAGGACCGATCTTTGTATGGGGTGAGAATGCGATCCTTGGAGCAATCCAGTGGATGCTGACACTTCCGCTCGGACTTGGAAGTCTGATCATGGGAGGTTTGTATGCACCGACAGTAGTAACAGGTATTCATCAGATGTACACAGCCATTGATATTGGTCAGCTGGCAAAATACGGAGTAACTTACTGGCTTCCACTTGCAAGTGCAGCGAATGTAGCACAGGGTGCAGCAGCATTGGCAGTTGGTGTTAAGTCAAAAGATCAGAAGATTAAATCCCTTGCACTTCCGTCATCACTTAGTGCATTTATGGGAATCACAGAGCCGGCAATCTTTGGTGTAAACTTAAGATTCTTCAAACCATTTATCGCAGGATGTATTGGTGGAGGATGCGGAGCATTGTATGCATCACTTGTACATCTCGGAGCAAAAGGAACTGGAGTAACAGGTATCTTCGGTATCCTGCTTTGCCTGAATCAGCCGCTTCAGTACATTATCGAGATGGCAATTTCAGTAGGAGTAGCATTTGTGATCTCCTTCATGATTTACAAAGATAAAGAGCCGGTAGTTAAGACAGCCGCAACAGAGACAACAGTTGAGAAAACAGAAGAGACAGAGAATGTAGTAGAAGCAGAAAATGTTTCAGCAGAAGAAATTACAAGCCCGGTAAACGGAAATGTTGTTGCGACAGCAGAAGTAGCAGATGAGACATTTGCATCAGAGATGCTTGGAACAACTGTTGCAGTTGAGCCAACAGATGGAAAGATTGTAGCACCATGTGACGGTGAAGTAATGAATATCTTCGATACAGGGCATGCAGTATGCATCGCAACGGAAGCAGGAGCAGAGCTTCTGATCCACATTGGAATTGATACAGTTTCCATGGATGGAAAAGGATTTGTAAAGAAAGTAGCAGATGGAGCAAAAGTTCGCAAGGGCGATGTGCTGATCGAGGCAGATCTGGATGCTATCAAAGCAGCAGGACATCCGGCAACTACGATGATGATACTGACGAATGCAGATGACTTCAGCAAAGTAGAGAAGACAGCAGCGGGAACAGTTACAACAGCTGATCTCGCAATGAAGATTGAGAAATAAATTGAACAGTGATTAAAAAGATACAGCCGTTTTATTCAAAGAAGAATTCTTGCAGAATAGAACGGCTGTAAATGGAAAAAGGGAGACAAGAGCATGAATGCATTAACAAGGGATCTGATCAAACTGGTAGATATGACGGAAGAGATGATGAAAGAAAAAGAGCAGAAAGAAGGCACAGCTTATCGTGAAAAGCTGCATCTGATGCCTCCTGTTGGCTGGCTCAACGATCCGAACGGACTGTGCCAGTTGAATGGAATCTATCATGCATTTTTTCAGTATTCTCCATTTAATGCCGAAGGCGGCGTGAAGATGTGGGGGCACTATACAAGCGAAGATATGATCGACTGGGAATACCAGGGAGTAAAGTTATATCCGGATCAGCCATTTGACTGTCATGGTGTATACTCCGGATCAGCATTTATCGAAGATGACAAAATGTATGTTTACTATACAGGCAATGTAAAGCTGGAAGACGGAGATTTTGACTATATCAACACAGGACGCGAGTCAAATACGGTTCTTGTTGTCAGTGAGGATGGAAAGACATTTGGATCAAAAAAAGAACTGATGAGAAATGTGGATTACCCGTCAGATCTGACTTGCCATGTGCGCGATCCAAAGGTGTGGAAAGACGGAGATATTTACTACATGATTCAGGGTGCACGTACAAAAGAAGATGTCGGACAGGCATTGATCTTCGAGTCAAAAGATAAGATTAACTGGAAGTTCAGAAGCCGTGTGGAATCAGAGAAACCGTTTGGTTATATGTGGGAATGCCCGGATTACTTTGAGGTAGATGGGACAAAAATTCTTTCTGCTTCTGTGCAGGGACTTGAAGGCGGAGTATGGGATGACAGAAATGTTTATCAGTCAGGATATTTCATGGTTGATGGAAATATTTTAGATGATTATAAACTTTCAGAATACATGCTTTGGGATTACGGATTTGATTTCTATGCACCGCAGAGTTTTGAGACTGAAGATGGAAGAAGGGTTCACATCAGCTGGATGGGAATGCCGGATTGTGAAGAATATACTAATCTGACGATCGCAGAAGGGTGGCAGCATTGTTTCACTTTCCCGAGAGAAGTGTTTGTGGAAGACGGCAAAGTTTGTCAGAGACCGGTCAGAGAATTGCAAAAGAGGAAAACTCTTGTGGATAAGTCTACAGGAATGTTGAAAAAAGATGGATATAAAGTCTATGATGTGAATATCTCGGGCATTCAGAACAATGAATTCAGGACAGTGATTGATGAAGAATTGATTCTTGAGTACAAAAATGGAAGATTCGAGATGCATTTCACAAGTCAGGATAAAAATTCTGTATCTGCAGGAAGAGGAATGCGTTATGTTGATGTAGATAAAATTTCAAGTGTTGAAATTCTTGTGGATAAATCCTCTGTGGAAGTATTTGTAAATAATGGAGAGTATGTATTCACCACACGGTTCTATCCACAGAAAGACAGTCTTGCGGTAGAGGCTGCGGGAGCAGAGATCATGATGGAAGAGATTCGATAGTTGAAAGAAAATAGCCTCTGGACTATTGAAAAAAACTTTCAGTAGAATTATAATAACAATAGTCACAGATTCCCCACAGATGAAAGGTCTGTGGGGATTTTTGCGTTATGAATTCAAACAACCGGAGGATTTCCTTTATGATAAATTTCAAGAAATACGGAAAGCGCTGTCTGTCTCTTTTTCTGGCGGCATCTAAGATATTAATGCCGGCAGTACAGACATTTGCTGAGGAAGAAACAGCGGCAGCCACAACAGATTCAACTCAGACAGCGGAAGAAGACAGGGAGACACAGCGTCAGAACTGTTATGCGATCGCACCGGATTCAAACAGTGTGGAGAACTGGCCACAGGGACCGGCAACTTATGCGGACTCTGCAATCGTTATGGATATGAACAGTGGGGCAGTTTTATATAGCAAGCAGATTGAAAAGAAGCATTATCCGGCGAGTATTACAAAACTTCTGACAACATTGGTTGCGTTGGACAATGCAGAGCTTACAGATACGGTAGAATTTTCCCAGGACAGTATCTCCTTTCTGGAATATGGCGATGCCCATATCGGCATGACACCGGGGGAGCAGATCAGTATGGAAGACGCGCTCTATGCCGTTCTGCTGGCATCGGCAAATGAGGTCTCTTATGCAGTAGCTGAGAGTGTTGGCAAGAAGATGGGTGGGGGTTATGACACATTTATTCAGGCGATGAATGATGAGTCAGAAAAACTTGGATGTACAGGTTCACACTGGATGAATGCGAACGGACTTCATGATGAACAACATTATACAACGGCGCATGATATGGCAAGAATTGGTGCAGCAGTTTATCAGAAGGAAGCGTTCCGGACAATTTCCCAATCGTTAAGCCATACGATTCCGGCAACGAATCTGGTGAATGAAGAACGTACTTTTCAGCAGAAGCACAAGATGCTCTGGCCACAGAATGATAATTATTATGAATACTGCAAGGGCGGTAAGACCGGCTACACAGATCAGGCAAGAACAACGCTTGTGACAATGGCAGATAACGGAGATATGCAGCTTGTTGCGGTTGTACTTTATGATTTTGGAACTGATGCTTATATAGATACTCGTGCCATGTTTGATTATGCTTACAGTAATTTTTCAAAAATATCTTTGAAGGATCAGAAGCTTCCGGAAGGTGTGAAGTCTTATGAAGACGAAGATGCTTATATCGTACTTCCGAAGAGTGCACAATTTTCTGATGTGAAAGCAGAAGTGAAGGAAGACAGCAACAAGGATGGATCCGGAACAGTAACATTTACTTATAAAGGGCAGGAAGTAGGCAGTGTGAAAGCTGCGATAGAAAAAACAGAGGAAAGCAGTGCAGCTGTTTTGGGAAAAAAGAAAGATAAGACAACTTCAACTGTCGTAACCGGGATTTCAAAGTTTATGAAAATTGTGATCGGAGTTGTAATTGCAGTTGTGATTTTATTGATCATCATTGTTGTACTTGCGAATTACCGGAAGCAGATAAGACGTCGCAGAAGAAAAAAAGGAAAAAGAAGAAATGCAAAGAGTGGTAATGTGAAAAGAAAGAAGAAACGCCGCAGATAAGAAAACAGAAATTTGCGAAAGAACGCTGAAAACAACGTTTTTTCGCACTTTTTTTATCATAATAAACCTTGACTAGAGCCAAGAATCTCTTTATAATAAGCCGTGTGTAGAAGTTCACAGGTAAAGCGATGACGGAGACAGTAGGATTTATCCGAACGTTACAGCGAGCCGGAGATGGTGGGAGTCCGGTGCAAGTAAGAGATTTTTGAAGATCACTCCAGAGCAGCAGTTCCTGAAACAGATGCAGAAAAGAAGTTTCTGCAGAAAGAGAGAGTAAGGACTGACGCGTGTCCGGCGTTAAAGGATACCATATGCAGGTCAGAAATCAGACCTAAGTATGATGTAACAGGTGGTTTAACGAGAGAAGTTCAGGCTTTCGTCCTATTACAGGACGGAAGCCTTTCTTTTTTTAAGAATCATAAAATAAACTCAGGAAAGGATAAGAACATGTATAAGAAAGTTTCAACTGACATGAATTTTGTCAGCCGTGAAAAAGAAGTTGAAAAGTTCTGGGATGATAATGAAATCTTCCAGAAAAGTATGGATGAAAAAGAAGGATGTCCGGATTATATTTTCTATGACGGACCTCCGACAGCAAATGGTAAACCGCATATCGGACACGTTTTAACTCGTGTTATTAAGGATATGATCCCGAGATACCGTACAATGAAAGGATATATGGTTCCAAGAAAGGCCGGATGGGATACACATGGTCTTCCGGTAGAGCTTGAAGTTGAGAAGCTTCTTGGTCTTGATGGAAAAGATCAGATTGAGAAATATGGTCTTGAACCATTTATCAAGAAATGTAAAGAGAGTGTATGGAAATACAAAGGAATGTGGGAGAATTTCTCCGGTACAGTTGGATTCTGGGCTGACATGGAGCACCCATATGTAACTTATGATAACAACTTTATTGAGTCTGAATGGTGGGCTCTGAAGCAGATCTGGGATAAGGGACTCCTTTACAAAGGATTTAAGATCGTTCCTTACTGCCCGCGTTGTGGAACACCGCTTTCCGCACAGGAAGTTGCACAGGGATACAAGGATGTTAAGGAGCGTTCAGCAATCGTTCGTTTTAAAGTAAAAGATGAAGATGCATATATTCTTGCATGGACAACAACACCTTGGACACTTCCATCCAACCTTGCACTTTGTGTAAATCCGAAAGAAGATTACGCAAAGGTTAAGGCAGCAGACGGACATGTATATTATATGGCTTGCGCACTGCTTGATACAGTTCTTGGAAGACTTGCAGAAGAAGGCAAAGATGCTTATGAAATTCTTGAGACTTACAAGGGAACTGATCTGGAAGGAAAAGAGTATGAGCCGCTGTATCAGTGTGCAGCAGACGAGGCTGCAAAACAGCGCAAGAAAGCATTCTATGTTGTATGTGATGAATATGTAACTCTTACAGATGGTACAGGAGTTGTTCACATCGCACCTGCATTTGGTGAAGATGATGCGAATGTAGGAAGAAAATATGATCTTCCATTCGTACAGCTTGTAGATGAGAAGGGTGATATGGCAGAATCTACACCGTTCGCCGGTCTGTTTGTGAAGAAGGCTGATCCGGAAGTATTAAAAGATCTAGATGCAAGAGGACTTCTTTATGATGCACCGAAGTTCGAGCATAGCTATCCTCACTGCTGGAGATGTGATACTCCACTGATCTACTATGCACGTGAGTCCTGGTTCATCAAGATGACAGCAGTTCGCGAAGACCTGATCAGAAATAATAATACAATTAACTGGATTCCGGAAAGCATCGGTAAAGGACGTTTCGGTGACTGGATCGAGAACGTTCAGGACTGGGGAATCAGCCGTAACCGTTACTGGGGAACACCACTGAATATCTGGCAGTGTGAGTGTGGACATATGCACTCTATCGGAAGCATTGAAGAACTGAAATCAATGTCTGATAACTGCCCGGATGATATCGAGCTTCACCGCCCATACATCGATGCTGTAACAATCAAGTGTCCGGAGTGTGGTAAAGAGATGCACAGAGTACCGGAAGTTATCGACTGCTGGTTCGACAGTGGATCAATGCCATTTGCACAGCATCATTATCCATTTGAAAATCAGGATCTGTTTGAGAGACAGTTCCCGGCAGACTTTATTTCTGAGGCTGTAGACCAGACAAGAGGATGGTTCTACTCACTGCTTGCTATTTCAACACTGCTGTTCAACAAGGCTCCATATAAGAATGTTATTGTTCTTGGACATGTTCAGGATGAGAACGGACAGAAGATGAGTAAGTCTAAAGGAAATGCCGTTGATCCGTTTGATGCACTGGAGAAATACGGTGCAGATGCGATCCGTTGGTACTTCTACATCAACAGTGCTCCGTGGCTTCCGAACCGTTTCCACGGCAAGG
>OLNU01002072.1_pt1 | contig 13049 bp, 13 predicted proteins | sample 1672241 | NCBI WGS metagenome assembly OLNU01 (sample SAMEA3136663, study PRJEB25190) | human gut metagenome | biome: human gut; feature: human-associated habitat; material: faeces | place: Austria | collected 2013 | reverse complement strand
GGGCACGCCCGGCTCACCCATCCGCATCAGCTGGATCTCGGTACCGGCGATCTCCTTTTCGGCCTGCACAAAGTAGCGGCCGTCTGCCCAGACAGCGCTCTCGGTGGGGGTGACGACGAAGTTGGAGTTTTCGCCGTGGAAGCCGGAGAAATAGGTCAGAGAGGTGTAATGGTCGGGCAGGTACTCGCTGGAATGCGGGTCACCCACCGGGATCAGATAAACGTCCACGCCGTTGGCCTTCATGGCATCCCGCAGGGCAGCCAGGCGCTCAGGAACCGTGTTCATGCTCATAATAAAAAGCCTTCTTTCTTCCATCTATCATCTATCTGCCGGAAAAACGTCCGGCGGCGGGGGTCACTGTGTTCTATTGTACCATCACTCCGGGCAGAATGCAATTCACCGGCAGCGAAAAGCCCCCGCCGGGGCATCAGCGCTCAGGCGGGGGCAGAAAGCACGGTCACTGCACATTCTTTTTTGCAAGATCTTTGGTGTACAGGGCACGGGTGGCGTTCAGCACAGCCAGCACCATCACGCCCACATCGGCGAAGATGGCGGTCCACATGCTGGCCAGACCCAGCGCACCCAGCACCAGGCAGGCGAACTTGATCGCCAGAGCAAACACGATGTTCTGATACACGATGCGCAGGGTGCGGCGGGCAATGCGCATGGCCAGCGCGATCTTGGCCGGGTCATCGTCCATCAGGACAACGTCAGCGGCCTCGATGGCGGCATCGGAGCCCAGAGCACCCATGGCGATGCCCACATCCGCACGGGACAAAACCGGGGCATCGTTGATGCCGTCGCCCACAAAAGCGAGGTTTTCTTTGGGCTGCTTTGCGGCGAGGAGCGTTTCGATCTGGTCCACCTTGTCGCCGGGCAGCAGGCCTGCATGGTATTCATCCAGCCCCAGCTCGGCGGAAACGGCCTTTGCCACAGGCTCCGCGTCGCCGGTCAGCATGACCGTCTTGCGGACACCGGCCTGTTTCAGGCCCCTGATGGCAGCAGCACTGTGGGGTTTGACCACATCGGCGATGAGCAGATAGCCTGCGTATCTGCCCTCCATGGCAACATGTACGATGGTGCCCGGCTCGGTGATCTCGGGAACTGTCAGGCCCAGCTTTGCCATCAGGCGGGCGTTGCCGGCGGCGACGGTTTTGCCGTCCACCTTTGCGGTCACGCCGTGGCCGCCCAGCTCCTGCACATCGGTCACACGGCTGGGGTCGATGTCCTTACCGTAAGCGTTCTTGATGCTCAAGGAGATGGGGTGCTTGGACCAGCTCTCGGCCAGTGCGGCGGCTTCCACGAGGGCATCCCCGGTCACGCCGTTTTCGGGGTGGATGCCCACCACCTTGAAGGTGCCCTGGGTCAGGGTGCCGGTCTTATCAAACACCACGATGCCGGTGCGGGCCAGCTCCTCCAGATAGGTGGAGCCCTTGACCAGGATGCCGCAGGCGGACGCACCGCCGATGCCGCCGAAGAAGCTCAGCGGGATGGAGATGACCAGAGCGCAGGGGCAGCTGATGACCAGGAAGGTCAGGGCGCGGTAGACCCAGTCACCGAAGCGGGCGGGCTGGCCCATCAGCAGCAGAACGATGGGGGGAACAAAGGCCAGCGCCAGTGCGCCGTAGCAGACGGCGGGGGTGTAGACCCGGGCAAAGCGGGTGATGAAGTTCTCGGTGCGTGCCTTCTTCTCGGCGGCGTTTTCCACCAATTCCAAGATGCGGCTTACCGTGGAGTCCTCGAAGGGCTTGGTGGCGCGTACGACGAGTTTGGCCGTCAGGTTCACGCAGCCGGAGATGACCTCGTCGCCTGGGCGCGCCGTGCGGGGCACCGACTCGCCGGTGAGCGCCGCCGTGTCAATTTGGCTTTCGCCGGTCAGCACCGTGCCGTCGAGCGGGATGCGCTCACCGGGCATGACGATGAACTCGTCGTCGGGGGCCAGCTCGAAGGGATCGATCTGCTTGAGCTCCCCCTCTTCCATGACGTTGGCGAACTCCGGTGCGATGTCCATCATATCCGCGATGGACTGGCGCGACTTGTCCACGGCGTAGCTTTGGAACAGCTCGCCCACCTGGAAGAACAGCATAACGGCGGCGCCCTCGGCCATATGCGGCTCGGTGTCGGGGAACAGCACCAGGGCGAACGCGCCGAAAGTGGCCACGGTCATGAGGAAGTCCTCGTCCAGCGCGTGCCCGTGCGCAAGGCCTCGCAACGCGCCGGCGATGACGTCGTAGCCGGCGATAAGATAGGGGATGAGAAAGAGCGCGAACTCGGCGTACACATCGCCGGGGGTGCCGAAGACGGCGCGCAGGATGCCGGTTTGGGTCGCCACTTCGATGGCGACGAACAGCACGAGGGCGACGATGATGCGGGTGAGGAGTTTTTTCTGCTTCGGGTTCATGGGGAATCCTAACGGACGATGCGGCAGTCTTTCTCGTAGCTGGTGCAGACGGCCTGGGCGGCGTCGACGATGGCGGACAGGGCCTCGGCGTCGGCGGCGTCCGCGTCAATCATCAGCTTGCTCGTCATGAAGCTGATGGATGCCTTGTTCACGCCGGGCAGCTCGTTGATGCCGGCTTCCATTTTCGCGGCGCAGTTGGCGCAATCAAGGTTCTCCAGTTTGAATGACTTGCGCATGATGGTTCCTTTCAGTGTTGTTCCCACTCGCTAGGAGCGGCCGGTTCGGTGAATCTGGAGGCAGGGTTACTCGCACACGTGGGTCATGCCCTGGGCGAGCATGGTGTAGACGTGGTCGTCGGACAGGGCGTAGATGAGGTTCTTGCCGTCGCGGGTGGCCTTCACGAGACGCGCCTGCTTCAGCGTGCGCAGCTGGTGGCTCACGGCGCTTTGGGTGCAGCCGACGACGGCGGTGATATCGCCGACGGATAGGCCGCCGCCCATGAGCGCGAACAGGATCTTGATGCGGGTGGTGTCGGAGAAGGCCTTGAACAGGTCGGCCACGTCGAACAGCAGCTCCTCGTCGGGCATTTCCGCGAACAAGCCGGCCGTGGCCTCGCGGTTGCAGCCGCAGGGGCAGGCCTCCAGCGATGCGCAGGCGCCTTCCACGATTTTGCCGGCTTCTTTCTCTATGGCTGTCGGTTCGCTCATCTCAGCTCCTTGCAAACTATTAAACATATGAGCAACTGTTCATAAGTATAGGCACCGCCACCGTTCTGTCAAGGGGTGGAATAAAAGATTTCGTTTGGAAGAGCAACGGAAGGGGAAGCGTAACGGCTCCGTCGCCATCGGAAGGCGCGCCAAAGCTACCATTGAAAGCAGAAAACGCGATAGGACGCAGTGCCGCATGCTTTTGCCTTGCACGATCCGGCCAATTCCCAATCATTGATATGAGCTGGGGAAGAAGGCGCGGTCGGTCGTCCCGTCGCGCCCGATGCGAATTTGAAAGGTGTTGCAATGAAGGCTTACCAAATCGTCGATGCCGACTTCGTGAAGCGCGAGATAGGGCGCATGCCCATCGTGGACGTGCGGCCGCCGCTGCGCTACGACACGGCCCATATTCCCTCGGCCATCAACATTCGGCTCGATGTGGCCGCCGCCTCGGAGGATCCTGCCGAGGAGCTGGCCGAGATGTTCCAGGACAACGGCATTTTCCCCGAGGACGCGGTCATCGTGTACTGCCAGATGGGCGTGCATGCCAAGATCGCCTGCGATTACCTGGCGTCGGCGGGTTACAGTAGACTGTATCTGTACGCCGGCAGCATGAACGACTGGATGCGCGACCCGGCGCGTCCCGTGGAGGCCTCGTCGGTTGCCTTCGCGAAGGCGTCGTAGGGAGAGTGCGATGACCTGCGGGCCGGACGTCTGGGGCTGCCGGTGCCGGTGCCGATGCCGATGCCGATGCACCCGTCGCGACGAAACGATGACAAGGGTCGTCTGTCCGTGGCAGGCGGCCCTTCGCTGTCCTACCATAGACGGGAGACATCGACGCGGGAGGCCCGCGTTCGCGAAGACGGGAGGCTGCCATGACCACGGAAGAGAAGCGCATCGACGAGGAGAAGTCCTCGCAGCTCGATAGGCCCGAGCCCATTCCCGGGTTCCCCGAATTCGGGCACATTCCCTTTGAGGGGCTGCACAACACGCGCGACTTGGGCGGCATGCCGACGGCCGACGGGCGCACCATCGCGCCGGCGAAGCTCCTGCGCAGCGGCGCGCTGCACAAGGCGAGCGAGCAGGATCTGGCGCGGCTCGTGGGCGACTACGACCTCGCCGGCGTCATCGACTTCCGCACCCAGCTCGAGCGCGACAAGGAGCCCGACCCTCGCGAGCTTATGGAAGGCGTGGTCTTCTACGACTTCCCGGCGCTGTCCGGCGAGACCATCGGCATCACCCACGGTGCCGGCGTGGCCCAGGACCTGAAGACCTTCGCCAGCTACAACGCCGGCCCCCACGAGTTGGTGTGCGGCATGTACCCGCAGATCCTGCTGGACGAGGCGGGGCGGGTCGCCTACACGTCGTTCCTCGGGGTGCTTTTGGAAGGCGACGGCGGAGCATATCTGTGGCACTGTACCGAGGGCAAGGATCGTGCCGGTTTGGGCGCCGTCATCGTGGAACGGGCGCTCGGCGTGCCCGAGGCCTACGTGCGCGCCGATTATCTGGCCACGAACCTGTTCGTCCGCAACCGCGCCGAGGGGATCATCGACGCCATCAGCGAGAAGCTGCGGCTTGCGCGCGGGCTCGATGCGGACGTCGACTCGCTGTTCTACGCCTACAACGACTACTACGACCGCGCCATGGCGGCGGTGAATGCCAACTATGGCTCTTTCGATGCCTACCTCACCGAGGCCCTGGATTTCGGCCCCGAGAAGCGCCAGGCCCTGCGGGCGAAGTACCTGCGGTAGTTGCGGCGGCCGACCACCCATTCCGCACTTTCTCGACATTTCACCTCGCAGAAATACCTCTGCGCGCGGGGAGGTGTAAAATCGCCCTCGAACATTTCGCGACCCAAGGAGGCATTGTGGCCGAGTCCGCTACCCCGGAACAGAAGGTTATCGTCGTCGATTTCGGCGCCCAGTACGGGCAGCTCATCGCCCGTCGCGTGCGCGATCTGCACGTGTATTCCGAAATCGTGCCCTGCGACATCATGGCCGAGGAGGTGCGCGCCATTGCGCCCGCGGCCATCATCCTGTCCGGCGGCCCGGCGTCGGTGTACGCGGAGGACGCCCCCTCCATCGACCCGGAGATCCTTGCCCTGGGCATTCCCGTGCTCGGCTTCTGCTACGGGCAGCAGGCTATGGCCGTGGCGCTCGGCGGGGAAGTGGGACATACCGAGAAGGGCGAGTACGGCCCGGCGGTCATCACGCGGGCGGGCGAGTCGGCGCTGTTCGACGGCACCCCCGGCGAGCAGACCGTGTGGATGAGCCACCGCGACGCCGTGAGCCGCGTGCCCGAGGGCTTCTCTGTCACGTCGCGCACCGAGGTGTGCCCGGTGGCGTCCATGGAATACCCCGAGCGGCGCCTGTTCGCCACGCAGTTCCACCCCGAGGTGCGCCACACCGAGTTCGGTCAGACCATGCTGCGCAACTTCCTGTTCGGCGTGTGCGAGCTTGAGCCGGACTGGACGATGGACTCCATCATCGACGACTCCGTGGAGGCCATCCGCGCCGAGGTGGGAGACGACCGCGTCATTTTAGGCCTTTCGGGCGGTGTGGACTCCTCCGTGGTGGCGGCGCTGTGCGCTCGCGCCATCGGCAAGCAGCTGACCTGCGTGTTCGTGAACCACGGCCTTCTGCGCAAAGGCGAGCCCGAGGAGGTGGAAGAGGTGTTCACGAAGCAGTTCGACGTGGACTTCATCCACGTGCACGCCGAGGAGCGCTACCTGGAGCTTCTGCGCGGCGTGACCGATCCGGAACAGAAGCGCCGCATCATCGGCACGCAGTTCTGGAAGGAGTTCTTCGCCGTGGCGGAGGACTTGGCTCAGGACGGGCGTCCGGTGAAGTACCTGGCCCAGGGCACCATCTACCCCGACATCATCGAGAGCGGCGCGCGCAAGACCGGCGGGAAGGCGAGCACGATCAAGAGCCACCACAACCTCATCCCGTTTCCCGAGGGCGTGCATTTCGACCTGATTGAGCCTTTGGATCACTTCTTCAAGGACGAGGTGCGCGCGCTGGGCACGGCGCTGGGCCTGCCCGACTACATCGTGCACCGCCAGCCCTTCCCAGGGCCTGGTTTGGCCATCCGCATCATCGGTGATGTGGATGCTGAGAAGCTGAACATCCTGAAGAACGCCGATGCCATCGTGCGCGAGGAGCTGGACGCCTACAACGAGCGTCTGTTCGCCGAGACGGGCGAGCGCAACAGCGAGCACAGCGTCTGGCAGTACTTCGCCGTACTGCCCGACATCAAGTCCGTTGGCGTCATGGGCGACGAGCGCACCTACGCCCGTCCGGTGATCCTGCGTGCTGTGGAAAGCTCGGATGCCATGACCGCCGACTGGGCACGTTTGCCCTACGACGTCATGGCCCGCATCTCCGGCCGTATCGTAGCCGAGGTCCCCGGCGTGAACCGAGTGGTGTATGATATCACCAGCAAACCGCCCGCAACTATCGAGTGGGAGTAGAGGTTCCCTTCTTCCCTCCGATGCTTGATCATCCTGGCGGGCGCTCTCTACAGCGAGGGCGCCCGCTTCGTTATGAGGAGCGCCCCGTGGATGTCCTGCAATTCATGCGTGATCACCAGGCCTATTTCGAAGACTACGTGACGCGCAGCACATACCACTCGAACGCCATCGAGGGCAGCACGTTGTCCTTTGCCGAGACCTATGCCATTCTCTGGAACGACAATACTCTGAAGGTGACGGCTACGGCTCGCGAGCTGTACGAGGCGATCAACCACAAGTACGCCCTGGCCACGGCATCGGAAAATATGGACGACCCTCTTTCGGAGCGGCTTGTCAAGGCTATAGCGCGGGATATCAACCGTAACATAAGCGGCATCGACGACTATCGTCACGGCCAGGTGATTATCCGCGGGGCCGAGCACCTGCCGCCGGCCGCCAATCAAGTGAACCAGCTCATGATGCAGCTCGTGTACGAGTACAACCACGACGAGGGAGGAGACCCCTTCCTGCGTGAGGCCCGCTTCCATATCCGCTTCGAGAGAATTCATCCCTTCGAAGATGGCAACGGGCGGACGGGTCGCATCCTCGTAAACCGCGGGCTCATGCGAGCCGGTCTCGCTCCGGTAGTGATCCCCGTGGAAGAGCGCGCCGCCTACATGGACTTGCTGGCGCGCAGCGACTACGACGGCCTGGCCGCCATGCTGCGCCGCCTGTCTGAGGCGGAGACCGAGCGTATGGAAAGATTCGCCGAGCTATAGCAGCGTTTGGAACAAGTGGAGAAAGCTATTCCACCTTCTGAAAGTACTTCCTCATGAGCTCCCTGGGGATATGGCAGTAGTCGTTGGGGAACTTGTCCAGGTGGTTCTGGTGCGCCCTAGCGCCCAGGGAAGTTGGAATTGCGGAGGGTGCGGCCCGATGCCGCGCGAAGACGACCTGGGCCGCACCCTCCGGGTGGCGAGATTCTACTGAACTTCGAACTGGATGTCCTCGTAGGAGAGGCCCTCGGGCTCTTCCTCGCCGAGGATGAACACGGGCTTCTGGCGGCTCGCGTCCACGAAAAGCTGCATGTTCCCCGGCGTGGAGTAGTGGCCAGCCGGGTCCATGAAGTACTTGGCGACCGGGATGAGCCCCAGGTCGATGTCGGCGACGAGCACGCCCTCCGCGTCGTGCTCCATCTTGGCGATGACCTGCCCCGTGGGGCTGATGATCCGCGTGAACCCGTGACCGTAGGCCATCGCCTGGCGCTGCGCGTCGGAGCGGCAGAGCTTCTCCTCCATCTCCGGCGTCCAGATTTGGCTGGCGCACAAGGTGAACGTCCCCGTCGCCCGCACGATCATCTCGTTTGAGGTTGCCTTCATCTTGCGGTACCTGCCCAGAAGATTGCCGGACGATCCTAACAACATATCGACGCAAGGCTCGGTCGACCTGTTCAAGATCATGGAGACGCGCGAGGACTGTAGCGCGACTGTTATCGGTTCGGAGTTTGAGCTCGCCGAGCAGTATTTGTGTATCGAAGGCGAGCTGATGATCAACCCTGTTCTCAACTGCATAGCGACTGGGGCTCTCTGCATCTATCGTGAGAACTCGAACATACGCGAGTGTTTTTTTAAGAAGAAGGGAGGTACGTGGAGATACCAGAAATAGCTTGTTAGCGCCGGGTGGGATTTACTGCGGTTTAGTGCAGGCGTTAACAGAGCCGTGCTGTGTCGAGCGGCGAAAGCATGGTTGCTGTGTGGGGAGGGTGCGGATACGCCGGTGCGTGCTGTTATCGCCGGACGCTATGACGCAAGTGATGTGAGACGTGCTGTCTTGGGTGACACGCATACCATCGTATAGGCACGAGTTTTCGGACGGCGTGGCGAATGCTGATGGCGCCTCCACTGGCGTTGCGCGTGTGATCGCTGGCGCCTACAAGGTAGTTTGTGATTCGCTTGACGTTTGTGGTGCGCCAAGCTTGATCAGCGTCAATTGTTGCAAGACATTCTACGGTGACAGGATCTGTTCCATCGCTGCCGGCACTATTGAAGCAGGCGGCTGCGTTTGGGCGCACTGCACAGCCTGCAACGGTGCCACTAGTATGTGGTCATAGGTACAGCTGATGGAAGTAAGAAGTATCTGAAAATATAAATCCTAATTCCAGGTCAACAATAATTTATCGTGGACAATGTCATTTGGCATAGAATGATTCTTCTGTTGAAGACGATCTATCATTGAGGTGCCACAGTTAACAATTATTTCACGCGCGAAAACGCCATCAGGTGGTTGTGGTGAGATGTTTTTTGACTTCGACTTCCTATATCCGTTAATCGACAAAGCGACATAAACTCCTCGCGACTTGCAATCGGCTATAGCATCCCAAAGACCATCGATGGAAAAATCCTGCGCTCCGTAAATAATGGATTGAGAATGCGTATAAGGCGGATCGCAATAGACCAAATCGCCTTTCTTGGCGCGTGACATCGCCTCACGATAATCAGCGGTATCGAAATCAACATTTTGAACAAGGTTGTGCCACTGATATACGCGCTCTCTGAACGATTCGGGGGAAATCGGTTTGTGCGGACCTTTCGGGGTGCTCATAAATCCATCTTTCTTCCTGAATCTGACGATCCCTGAATAACAGGTTCTTGTGAGCAGACAAAAATCAAGGCAGTTTTTATCACTGTTGAAGCGGTCGCGAATCATGGAATATGATTCGTCGGGATGTGAATAGTAATCATCAATCTGGCTTTGATAGTAGTCGCAGAGAACATCGGGATCATCTTTGACGTATTGAAAAATATCGACAAGAAAAGGAAGTGCGTCACTGGCGTATGCGCGTTCAAACCTAGGCCACATTGCTCCGCAAGCATTACGTTGAGATAATTCAGCCAATACAGCACCGCTCCCCAAAAAAGGTTCGTGGTAGTTTCTGAAGGATTCAGGAAAACAATCAACGATGTATTCTGCGAACCTTTGTTTGTTGCCTATCCACTTCAATAAGGCTGGTACCATTAGAAACTCCGTAACTTATATCATGTAGACTTATCGTCTACATAGTACCATGATCAACCCATGGAAAGAAGTATCCAAATAGCATTCGGCGATGCGGTGCGAGATGCACGGGTTAATCATGGCTACTCACAAGAAGAACTGGCTGACCTGTGCGGAATGCATCGAACCTATATCAGTGATATTGAACGTGGATTACGTAATGTATCTTTGGAGAACATAGAGAAGATATCAGCAGCTTTGGATACACCTCTGTCAGTCCTTTTTGAGCAGATTGAGACCGAGAATGCGTAGATTCGACTATTTCAAAGGACAACCTTCTGAGTTTTGGGCGAAGGTGAGATTCATTTCGCAAGAACTCGGTTATACGAAAAGAAGAGCAGACGCGATCCGGACGTATTCGGTTGACGAAATAGTGAATCTCTTTTTAGAGAATGGCGATCAAATAGATATCGCTGAGGCAGAAGAGCTCAGCAAATATAGCGAGATGCGTTGCGAAGCAGTTCATGAAGCACGAAATTATTTGATGGATGCCAAACAGGCCGAAGAGGTCTACGCGCAAGTATCGAAGAAGATATCCTGGGCAATTGTGCCCTTCAGTGCCCCAATGAACAAGCAAAAAGGAGAGAAGAGGAATGTAGCTTTTCTGACCGCTCTCGTCGACCTCATCGCTTTTGATGTCCTAAGTGATTACGGGTTGGAATTCGATCACGACCCGCGCTGTCTTCTTGAATTTTATGATCTCAATCATAATTTGGTCAGTGTGTCCTCTAGACGTTTGGACGGAGCATTTCCATCAACGCGAAATCCTGAGGCTGTATGGGAAATCAAAGAGTATTACTATACGACGACGTTTGGCAGCAGGATTGCCGATGGCGTATACGAAACGCGCTTGGATGGTTACGAACTGAACGATGCGGAAGAGCAAACCGGAAGGAAGACTACGCACATTTTGTTTGTTGACTCATATTCAACCTGGTGGGAACAAGGCAAATCGTATTTCTGCAGGTTGATAGACATGCTGAATGAAGGAAGCGTCGACGAGATTATCTTCGGGTATGAAGTTCTAACTAGATGGCCCGAGGTGTTAAGAGAAATAATTGAGTCTTAGGGCAGAACAGCAGATGAAGCATGGAATATGTATTTACAGCGACAGAAACAGGGACGCCTTCCGGAAATGAAGCAGAGACAAAAGCTTTATTGCATATGCTTGATGCTACAGAAGATGGAATAGAGTTATTTGCGGTAGATTGCTTCAATGATGTTACAGGGATGGACAATCCCTGTTTTGTGCTTCATGATGCACAATCAAAGGCTGAAAAGAATATCTCTCCAGCAAAACTGGGAAGATATCTTGTAACCCTTCTGGAGAATCATCTTAGCGAGTTCTCGCAATTCTTTGATAGCTTGACTCTGTTTGTTGGAGGCGTTTCAAAAACTGTACTGCAGAATCCTGAGTTAGTGGAGTTTGGGTTTCATGATATTGAAGCCAAGGCTCAGAAAAAAGTCCAAGATAGCCTTATCGAAGAATGCAAGAAGCGAAAAAATGGCATTGATGATAATTTGCTTAGCGAAGACAATATAAATGATTTTCTTAGTAAGGTTCACTTTGTTATCTTTCGTGAAAATCGCGAGGATTACATAAAACCTTTAGTAAGAACTTCGGCCCCGATAATGCCGGATTCGAAGAAGCTTAAAAGAATCTTTACTGAGATACGTGACAAGCAATCAGCCCTTAAGAACCGAGCAGGTATAGCCGGAAAAAGGATAACGCATCCAGACAGGGTTATTGATTTGGGGCGTGTGGTAAAACGCAGGGATATCGAATTGCTCGTAATCCAAAGAATTCTGAATAGAGACTTTCTTAGAGATGATACGCCTAAAAGCTTTATTCATTACTTAAACCAAATACCTGATGAAGAAGATCCAGATGCGATCACAGAAGATTGTCGACATGCCATCTACAGACAATTCTTCGATAAAAACAACAGCGAAGCATTCTGGACATTCTTGGATGAAGTCGTGACAACGATCGACAATAGTAATCAAAAAGATATTGAGGAAATATACGATCAGTTAAAAGTTGAGACTCGTAAGGCGTGCACACATTTAGAAAGGCGATCATGCCTCTACTTCATCGCAACTATAAAGGATGGTCTATATAAATGATTAATGTTAGAGCTATTTACCTCGGGAATGAAGCTGAAGCCTATATTTTAGACGACTTTATTGATGGAATTAACATCATAAATAGCGATGATAACCATGTTGGAAAAACGATTGTTATGCAATCAATCATGTTCGCTATGGGTTCGGAAGCCATGTTTCCTCATAATTTCAAACCGAAAGAGTACGTTTTCATAATTGATTTGGATGTTGACGGAGAAGCAATATCGATACTCAGGAGTAGAGATACATTTGCAATAAAAAAACGTGATGAGCTCGTATTTGAAGAAAGCAAGCGAGATTTTGATGAGTTCTGGAGCGACAACATTTGTGCTTTGCCTTCAATAATCAAAGACGGAAAGCTACAAAGAGTGGGATTGCCATTGTTCAATCAATTATCCTTTGTGAACCAAACTCCAAGAAATACTTCCAGCTTAATCGGGAGTTACTACAAAAAGGATGATTTTAAAGAAATGGTGTTTGCTATTGTTGGATTGGATGCTCGGCAGCTAGATTCGCAAGCAGAACGGGAACTAAAAGATAGGAAAGGAAAGCTGAAAACCAGGCGAAAAGAGCTTGCCAAATTGGTTCGAGATTTAAGAGAGAGTGGAACTTCGCTTGCAGCGATAAGTCCTACCGCAGACCGCGAAGAAACCAGTAGATTCGTAGAACAATTGGATAAGTTAAAAAACGATATCTCTGAAAGACAGAAACTAAGAAACCATGCATACGTGCGTATGAAGAAGAACGAGCAACTTCGCAGAGAACTAGGGTCATTGAACAGAGAGCTAAAAACCGGTTCGATAGTTTGTCTCGATTGTGGGTCAAAAGCGATTGGCTATTCAATGCCAGAATCAAACGTTGCTTTTGATATAACAACACAAGATATGAGGCAAGAAATATTGCGAACGATAGATTACAAGATTGATGACTATGTGGGGGAAGTCGAGAGGCTTGAGAAAGAGATACGTGAACTACAGATACGCTTTAATGCGCTTGCGGAAACTAGAGAAATAAGTCTGATAGATATAATTTCCGTAAAAGACGACTATGGAAATCTTGAGGAAATGGATCGTGAACTGACAGCGATTATTGATGAAATAGAAGACATTGACAAGAAATTAGAGTTCTCAAAAAACGTAGATGCGGAGCTGCGAAAAGACAGAAACGATTTCATGCGGAAAGTCCTCATTTCCATGAACCATCTTAGGGAAGTTGTGAATGATGGGATAGAAACCGAAGACTATGATGATCTATTGGTAACGTACAATCTCTTGCGCACTTTCACAGCAGCATAGCCTAGATACCAAAA
>OLNU01002071.1_pt1 | contig 13059 bp, 10 predicted proteins | sample 1672241 | NCBI WGS metagenome assembly OLNU01 (sample SAMEA3136663, study PRJEB25190) | human gut metagenome | biome: human gut; feature: human-associated habitat; material: faeces | place: Austria | collected 2013 | reverse complement strand
CCCCCTGCGGCGGGCGCCGCACTCTCCCGCGCTCCGCAGAGCGCAACTCCCCGCTGAATCGCAGCGAAAAACTTCCCGCCCGGAAAGGGCGAACACGCTCACGTAGTTCGTGTGCCCCGCTCAGCCGGTGCAAAAATTAAGTTAAACTGTTTTTCCGATAATGCGACGGCGAAACGCCATACACAAGCCGAAACCGCTTGATAAAGTAGCTGAAATTATCAAATCCGACGCGAAACCCGACCTCCATGACCGGCAGATCGGTCTCACGTAGCAGACGCGCCGCCTGCTCGATTCGCAGGGAATTGATATGCTGGGTGAATGTCCTTCCGAAATTATCCCGGAAAAAGGTGCTGAAATACTGCGGCGACAATCCAAACTCCGCTGCAACCGCCGACAGCGAGAGCGGTTCGGTGAAATGCTCACCGAGGTAGCCGACGATCTCCTTAAGCTGCTGCGCCTTATAGTCCGCGCCCGGGCGCATTTGATGTCCGACAAGTCTGCCGTACTGCGCGCACACCGCCACGATGCCGAGCAGCGCGGCCTTCACGGCAAGCTGACAGCCGGGCGCCTGCACCTGCCACGCGCGCACGATCTGTGCGAGCAGCGCACGTATCTCGCTCTGGCCGGGTTCACCGGCGCGAATGCAGGTGCCGAATCGCAGCCGTCCCTCGGCGAGCGGCGACAGCAGCGCGAATTCGCTCTGGTCGGCGCGCGAAAACTGCAGGAAATCCGCCGCAAACACGAACGAACGGAACTGATTTTCCCGTCCGGCGGCACGAATTTCGTGCAATTCCTCACCGGCGGCGAAGAACACATCGCCGTGGGTGCCCTCGTAGGTGTGGTCAGCGATGGTGAGCGAAACGTGGCCCGCGTCCACCGTGATGATTTCCAGCTCCGGGTGCCAGTGATAGGGGATAAAATCGCTGTCATCGGCCTCGCTGCCGTCCAGCGCGGGGTAGATCTGGAACGGAAACGCAAGTGTGCCGTGCTCTTTTTTCTCTCGGCGGGCTGCATCCATGGCGAAAATCCTTTCTGATGCACACGCTGCGTGCATACCTTAAAATCGTGTTATTACTGCTGAAGAAATTGCAAGCAATCCTTTGAATATCTGCTATAATTATAGATGAAAAAGGAAGGGAAGGCAAGAGTACGATACAAACCAATCGTATTTTTGTTGTATCATTTGCGAGAAAATCCGCTTGGATTTTTGTGCTGAATGCCAAAGCCTTTCCGCACCGCGCCGAATCCGTTCAATGAGTGGTTGAAACTGGCTGTTATGGCGTGGTATAATGATAACAGATAGGCTGTTTTGCACAGCTGAATCTGCGTGATCGGGTGGGATATACCGGTCACCGCACCAAAAAATTATTTTTTGGAGGGAATTCCTATGTACATGGATAAGCAGGTCAAGCGCGGATACAACGAGTACATCCGTCTTGACGAGGGCATCGGCAAGGATGCCATGATGGACGTTGCTCTCCTCGTGATGGAAGACGGCGACACCTGGAGCTGCGAGGAGCCTGAGAAGGAAGTTGCAGCACTGGTATTCGACGGCAAGTGCACCATCAAGTGGGAGAATGAGTCCTACGACGTAGACCGTCCGAATCCGTTCGACTATAACCCGTCCTGCCTGCACGTTTGCAAGGGCGTAAAGTTCGAGATCATCGCACACGGTCCGTGCAACATCTACATTCAGAAGACTTTGAACGAAAAGACCTTCCCGAGCAAGATGTACAAGCCGGAAGACACCGATACCTGGGCACGCGGCAACAAGGGCGAGCTGATGGGCTGCATCAAGCGCGATGTACGCACCTGCTTCGACCTTGACAACGCACCGTACTCCAACATGGTTCTGGGCGAAGTTGTCAACCTGCCGGGCAAGTGGTCCTCTTACCCGCCGCATCATCATCCGCAGCCGGAGTGCTACTTCTACCGCTTCGACAAGCCGATGGGCTTCGGCGCAGGCTGGGGCAACGGCGAGATTTACGAGACCCATCACAACGGTCTGGCTATCATCACCGATAAGATGCACTCTCAGGTAACCGCACCGGGCTACTCCTGCTGCTACGCATGGGGCATCCGTCATCTGCCGGGCAATCCGTGGGACAAGACCCGCATCGACGACGAGGAGCACCTGTGGCTGCTTGAGGACGATGCCAACGATCATATCTGGCACTGCCCCTCTGGCAACTAACGTTTCCAGAGTATAGGGGGGATTCTATCCCCCCTATATACGCCAAAAGTTCCGTAGAAACTTTTGGCGATACCCCTCTCACCTTTGCACGGCAAAGGTGGCTGCGCCGCCACAAGGTGAATTGCCCGTAGGGCAAGAGAAGGTGCCCTGGGGTACGGCGCAGGCAGTGGTATCAAAGTCCGGCGGAGCTGGACTTTGATAAGAAACTGCATCTGCCGCGTGCGCGCGGCAGGCACGAGACCTGTCTCGTGCGTTTGGGAACCTATGGTTCCCTTGCTCCTCCTTTTGGAGAGGGAGGGGCTGAGTCAGGGCTTGTTGGAGACAGGCTTTGATTCATTATTATTTGTATTCTATTTAGGAGGATTTCCAACATGATTCATATGGAAACCGTTCGTCTGACTGCGTCTCAGGCACTCGTTCGCTTCCTCGAGAACCAGTATATCAGCTACATTGATATGGATGGCAACGAGCAGGAGCACAAGTTCGTTAAGGGCATCTTCATGCTGCCGGGCCACGGCAACGTTGTAGGCTTTGCCAACGGCGTTGAGCAGGAGCTCAAGGACATGATTGTTTACCAGGGCAAGAACGAGCAGGGCATGGCTCTGGCTGCAGTTGGCTACGCTAAGCAGATGCGCCGCAAGTCCATCTTCGCCTGCACCTCTTCCGTAGGCCCCGGCGCCTGCAACATGGTTACCGCTGCTGCAACCGCAACCGCTAACAACATTCCGGTTCTGATCCTGCCGGGCGACATCTACGCTTCCCGTCAGCCGGACCCGGTTCTCCAGCAGATGGAGCAGCCGCAGAACCTGTCCATCTCCGCTCATGATGCTTTCCAGGCTGTTACCAAGTACTGGGGCCGCATCAACCGTCCGGAGCAGGTTATGACCGACATGATCTCTGCTATGCGTGTTCTGACCGATACCGCTAACACCGGTGCTGTTGCAATTTCTCTGCCGCAGGACGTTCAGGCTGAAGCATACGATTACCCGGTTGACTTCTTCAAGAAGCGCGTATGGCGCGTTGACCGCCGTCCGGTTACCAAGTACGCTCTGGACAAGGCTGTTGAGGTCATCAAGAACGCAAAGAAGCCGCTCCTGATCTGCGGCGGCGGCGTTCGTTACGCTGAGGCACACAAGGTATTCAAGAAGTTCGCTGAGGACTTCGGCATCGCATTCGGCGAGACCCAGGCCGGCAAGTCCGCTGTTGTTTGGGATCACGAGCTGAACCTCGGCGGTCTGGGCACCACCGGCGGCATCGCTGCAAACAAGCTGGCGCACGAGGCTGACGTTGTAATCGGCGTTGGCACCCGTTACACCGACTTCACCACCGCTTCCAAGTGGCTGTACCGTACCGACGCTAAGTTCGTCAACATCAACCCGTCTGAGTTCCAGGCTTACAAGATGGACGCTACTCCGGTCGTTGCTGACGCAAACGAGGCTCTGACTGCTATCGGCGAGGAGCTGGCTAAGATCGGCTACCACACCGACAAGGCTTACGCTGAGGAGGTTGCTGCTCTGCGTAAGGAGTGGTGGACCGAGGTTGAGCGTCTGGACGCTGTTGAGTACACCGACAAGGAGCACTTCACCCCGGAGATTAACGACGCTAACCGCGAGTGCGTTGAGAAGTACATCAAGGACACCGGCTGCAAGCTGTGCCAGACCACCGTTCTGGGCACCATCAACCATCTCATCGATGACAACGCTATCGTATGTGCAGCAGCAGGCTCTCTGCCGGGCGACATGCAGGGTCTGTGGCGTGCACGCAAGGAGAACACCTACCACATGGAGTACGGTTACTCCTGCATGGGTTACGAGGTTGCTTCTGCTCTGGGCGCTAAGATCGCTTGCCCGGATCAGGAAGTTTACGCTATGTGCGGCGACGGTTCTTTCGACATGCTGCACTCTGAGCTGATCACTTCGGTTCAGACGGGCCACAAGATCAACGTAATGCTGTTCGATAACGCTTCCTTCGGCTGCATCAACAACCTCGAGGTAGGTCAGGGCAATGCGTCCATCTGCACCGAGAAGAATATGCTCGAGCCGGGCGTTACCAACGGTATCCACAAGGGCAAGGTAATCCAGGTGGATTACGCTGCAATCGGCGCTGCTTACGGCTGCAAGACCTACACCGTTAAGACTCTTGACGAGCTGAAGGCTGCAATCGAGGATGCTAAGAAGCAGACCGTTTCCACCCTGATCGACATGAAGGTTCTGCCGAAGACCATGTCCGCAGGTTACGAGAACTGGTGGCGTGTAGGCGTAGCTGAAGTTTCCACCAAGCCGGAAGTTCAGGCTGCACGCAAGGCAATCGAGGATCACCTGTTCGAGGCTCGCCACTATTAATCCCGCGCGATAAACTCGCTTTAGGTTTACGAAAGCTCCCAACCGTGAGGTTGGGAGCTTTTTTGTCGCATAGCTTTAGAGAAAGTTGTAGATTATTGGGGGAGAAAGTGCTATACTCAGGTTAAACAGGGGAGTGAGAGGTGAATAATATGGCGGAGATGAAGATTTTGAAGTGTCCTAACTGTAATGCGGCGCTGGAGATAGAAAATGGCTTAGATACGTTTTATTGTAAGTATTGTGGATATAAAATACTGTTAAATGGACAAAGCAAGGCAGCATATCGTGCTAAAACACGGATAAAAGAGATGGAACATGATGAGAGGATGGCAGATAAGCAGTTAGAGCACGAGAAGTATAAAATAGCACAAAAGATAAAAAGAGAAGGCATGGATAATAAATTAGTTATAACGTTAATGTTATGTATTGTTCTGTTTTTAATAATTACATTTGCGTGTGATAAGAGAGAGTCGCGGAAAGAGGAAGTACAATTACAGCAGTTAGTAGAAGAAGTACAGACAGAGATAGCTAATAAAGATTTCGATGCAGCACGTATTAAAGTGCAGTCTATCCAATATACCGCTGGTTGGAGCAGTGATATTGAAGAAAAGTGGGACAATATTCGCGAAGAACTGGTTAAACAGTTGGAAGATGCAGAGCAAGCGGAGCAAAAAGCACAAAAAGCTGCAGAAAAGGCACAAAAACAAGCGGAAAAGGAAGCGAAGAAATCATCCGAACAAGGATTTTGGTCAAGAATATTTGGATAAGAAAATACCCTCATCAGTCGATGAGGGTATTTCATTTTTACAGCATCTGCAGCAGCTCGATCTGCTCGCCGGACGGACCGGTAAAGAACCAGTTCTGCAGGCCGCCGAAGGTATTCGGCAGCACCTTCTTCTCCGGTGCGGTGAAGCTGATAACGCCTGCCGCCTTGAGGTCAGCCGCGGTCTTGTCGAGGTCGTCAACGTAAACGGCAAAGTGCGGGATGCTGCCCTCGCCGGACGGCACGAGCGTGCCTGCGGGCGGCTCGATCAGCTCGAGCAGGAAGCCGCCGAATTCAACGAGTGCCAGCTTCTTCAGGCCCTCCGGCGTCTCTACGCCGTCGCGCTTGAATACACTGCCGCCGATCATCTCGTAAAATGCAATGCTCTGGTCCATATCTACGGTGTAGATCGCAATATGGCCGATACCCTTATAGTGTTCCTTCATGGTGATTCCTCCTTGTACGGGCATTCTCGCCTTAGTATTAGCATAGCACGTTTTTGCGGATTTGCATAGGGGACAGGCATAAAAAAACGACCGTCTTTCGACGGTCGTTTCAGGCTGTCGCGAAACTACAGTTTCGCCGACAAGCAGGAACGGACCGTAGGCCGTTCCAAAGTCGTCCAAAAGTTCCCATACGGAAACTTTTTCCCTCTTAAGGTATAAAAACCGGCGCTATCCTTGCGCGGCTTCTCGGCCGCGCTGCGCGGATACACGCTCCCGGTTTTTATGAATTTGCAAAGCAAATTCTATTTAACGCGCGCTGCCGCGCGTTATGATAAAATTGGTTCAATACCGACTTTTTTGACAAACTAAAACGACCGTCTTTCGACGGTCGTTTTGAGTTGCATTACTGAACAGAATCGGAAACCGAAGCAGTGGTCTGATTCTCGAGGTAGTTCTGGTAGGTGGTCTTCTCGCTCTTGCCGAAGCCAAGGGGAGAGAAGATAATATAAGCCAGAACCATGATCAGCAGGGTAACGGTAGCCCAGATCTTGCCGTTCTTCCACGGGGTCAGATCTACAGCGCCTACGTCCTTCAGCTCGAAATCGGTTGCACGCGGATGCTTCTTAACGATTACCCACATCAGCAGCATATCGAATACGAACAGGATCGCGGTGAAGTACAGGTAGTGGATGTTGTTCAGTGCCGGGATTACGTTGCGCAGACCGAACTGGAGAATGAAGTACAGTACAACGTGAACCGGGATGACGATCTTAGCAGCGATAGCCGGAACCTTCTTCCAGAAGAAGCCGCACAGCAGGCAAACAAAGATCGGGGTGTTGAACGCAGCGAAAGCAGAGTTTACGAAGCTCGTGATGCCGCCCATGTACAGCATGAACGGGGACATGATGGTGGAAACAACTGCTACTACAGTACCGAAGTTCTGACCGATCTTAACCATGCGTGCATCGGAAGCGGTCGGGTTGAACAGCGGACGGTGAATATCGAGTGCGTAGATGGTGGATGCGGAGTTCAGTACCGAGTTGAAGGAGGACAGGATCGCGCCGAACATTACAGCAGCGAAGAAGCCCAGGATCGGCTTCGGCATAACCTGTGCTACCAGCATCGGGTAAGCGGAGTCGCCGGAACCCCAGTCGGTGCCCGGGTAAGCCAGTGCGCAGATAACGCCCGGAACAACGATGATCAGCGGAGTCATGATCTTGAGGAAGCCTGCAAATACGGCGCCCTTCTGTGCTTCCTTCAGGTTCTTAGCACCGAAGGTACGCTGGATAATGGACTGGTTGGTTGCCCAGTAGTACATGTTGTTGACCAGCAGACCGGTGAACAGCAGCGGCCACGGGAGCCACGGCTCCGGGGTGTTAACCTCGTTGATGGCGTTCAGGTAGGACGGATTGGTGTGCAGGAACTTGTCGAAGCCGTCCATAAAGGAGCCATCGCCGCCGAGCTGACCGGACAGGAACATGAAGCCGAATACCGGAACCAGCAGGCCGCCGACGATCAGGCCGAGGCCGTTGATGGAGTCGGACAGTGCGATTGCCTTCAGGCCGCCGAAGATAGCGTAGATAGAGCCTACGATAGCGGTTGCAACACATACGATTGCGATTGCTGCGAAACGGGAAATACCGAACATCTTGTCAATGCCGAAGATGTTTACGAATACCTGTGCGCCTGCGTACAGGATGTTCGGCAGCATGATTACAACGTAGCTGAGCAGTACGATGATGGAAACCAGACGGCGGGTGCCTTCGTCGTAGCGCTGCTCAAAGAACTGCGGAACGGTGGTCAGACCGGTCTTCAGGTACTTCGGCATCAGGACGAATGCGAGGATTACCAGAGCGATTGCAGAGGTTACCTCCCAGCCCATGGTGGACATGCCGACGCGAACTGCCTGACCGTTGTTGCCAACGAGCTGTTCTGCGGAAAGGTTGGTCATCAGCAGAGAACCGGCGATGACCGGGCCGGTCAGGCTGCGGCCGCCGAGATAGTAGCCGTCCTGCGTGTCGAGGTTGTCACCACGGGTTTTCCACCACGAGATGAGTGCGACGAGTGCCGTGAACGCCACGAAGGTGATCGCGGTAAACGCCATGGAGTTTACGAAGTTCATCTTTTTCTCCCCTTGTAAAAATTTCGTGTCCCGGCGGAGATCCCTCAAAATCCACCGGAACTTCGTGAATGTACAGCACCGATTTGCGCTTGCGTGCGCGTGCCCGCAAAATCCCAAAAAACAAGACCGTCAATCGAAGGACTGAAGATCTGTTAAATGGGCAAACCGCGTTGCCGCTTGTCCGAAAGTTATTTTAACACTATATAGGAGCTATAGCAAAGCATTTTTTTTACTTTTTTCGCACTTTGGATACTTGCACATAAACAAGAAGGTGTATTTGTGCATTTCGACGTTAACTGAAAGCAGATTTACAAAGTGAACGTTAAAAAATTATCAAGAACAACAAAAAAATTCGTAAAACTGTATCTTTTTTACAAGAAAAAAATCCCCGCATAAAGCGGGGATTCTGCGCGAAATTACGGTGTATACCATTCATCGCTGCGATTTTTTGCATCAAAAATCTGCGCATATTCCGCATTGTGATAATCGTTCAGCAGGTCGTTTTCCGGCTGTTCGCTCTGCGGATACCAGTTGCCGTCCGGCAGGCGGTAGCCGTTGACGTTCATCACCGGAATCTGCTGCTGCAGGGCAAGGCGCATCTGGTCAAAGCCCGAGGTCGAGCAGCCGAGCGCGTTCAGCGCATACGCGGACAGATAGTTCGCGCTGATCTGCATGTTTGTCTGCTCCTTGATGTCGTAGTTCGCCCAGATGAAGAACGGCGTTACCATCTTTTTCTGGCGCAGCTCGGCATCCGAGAGATCGCCGCGCTGACTCTCGAGCAGGGTGTTGTAAAAGTCCTCCGGCAGATTGGGCTGGTGGTCGCCGAAGAACACGATTGCCGTCGGCTCATCCACCTTGGAGAAGTAGCTGATCAGCTCCTGCACGGCATCGTCGCTGTACCGCACGAGCGACAGGTACTGGTCAACCGTCGGGTACTTGTCCTGCTCCTCGCCGGTGAGATAGATGCGCTTGTCGAAGTAACCGTCGCCGTCCCAGTCGTAGCCGCCGTGGTTCTGCATCGTTACGTTGAACACGAACAGCGGCGTGTTTTCCCTCTTGTTCTCGTACAGCTCGAAAATCTTCTTGTAGCTTGCGCTGTCGCTGATGAAATCGCGCACACGACTGGCGTCAGCGGCAAAATCGTCCTGATAATACTGCGCTTCAAAGCCGAAGAAGCGGTAGACGTTTGTGCGGTTCCACGAGGTGGACAGATAGGGGTGAATCGCCGCCGTCTGGTAGCCGAGCGAATCCAGACCCGAGGTCAGATTGGGCATTTCGCTCTTGATGAACACCTGATACGCCGAGCAGTTGTACGGCAGGAACGCCATCGAATCGCCGGTGAGGAATTCCAGCTCGGTGTTGGCGGTGCCGCCGCCGAAGGTCGAAACGGTCAGCTGACCGCTGATGGTGTTCTCCTGACCCTGCATCAGCTTGTGCATATACGGCATGGGGTCCTTGTTGGTCTCAAGCGCACCGACCGAGCCGAGATCCGAGAAGGATTCGTTCATGATCACGATCAGATTGGGCGTTTTCGTGCCCTGTTTGCCGGTAAATTCGCTCTGTGCGGCAGAAAGCGCGTCCGCGTTGTAGCCCTCCGGCTGCTTGACAAACGAGCTGGTCGCGCAGCGCAGGAAGTAGAAAATCTCGCTGTACTGGCGGCTGGACTGCCAGAAAGCCAGTCCGGTGCCGACCGTCTGGATGCCGGTGTAGGCGATGAACGCCAGCACGAGCACGCACGGCAGCGAAAACAGCCTGCGGAAGTACCAGCGCTTGTGCACCTTGAAGCTGCGCTGCATCAGGCACACGCTCACGCAGAACAGCACAGCCGCCGCCGCGGCGCGGAGCACGGAAAGCTCCATCGGTGCGGAGTAGCCCTTGGAAACGTTGGCTGCCGTGCCGATGGCGGCAATGTCGCTCAGCATGACAGGCGTGCCGCGGAACAGCATAACGTAGTGGTCGATCATGCCGTGGATCATCGAAATTGCCATGCCGAGGCATACGCCGATACGCACGTTGCCGCAGATCAGATACGCCGCGGCGTAAACCGCCACATAGCAGATCCAGCCCTGAAAAAACGACTGCTTGAGCGTGATGACGCAGCCCTTTACCATGTATTCCACCAGGATCAGGCTGACAGCCGCCGCAGACAGGAACAGCAGCACGTCATGCACGAACAGAACCGCCGCGTACAGCCGCGTGTGATTTTCCGCAAACGGGTGGTTGCGGCGCCACGGACGCAGCACCAGCGGCACGAATGCGCCTGCGGTCAGCCAGTGCGAGATGGTCGGCTGATACATCAGCGAGCCCTTGCTCAGCAGGGGATGGAACAGCAGGAAAAACGCAACGAGCAGCAGTACATTTACACCGATTCGGTACGGGTTTCGTCCGGTTTCGTTTTGAACCTTATGTTCAATGCTCAAAAAAGTTGCTCCTTTCGCAGAAACGGAAAAGCCGCTGTGGTGCTTCCGCAGCGGCTTCTCAAGTCGTTAGAATTTATGCCTCAGGCGTTTCTTCTACGCGGGTAACTGCGATAGAGAGATCGTCCAGCTGCTTGTCGTCTACAACGTCCGGGCAGTTCATCATCAGGTCGGACGCGTTCTGAACCTTCGGGAAGGCGATCACGTCGCGGATGGAATCCAGACCGGCCAGCAGCATACACAGACGATCCAGACCGTAAGCCAGACCGCCGTGCGGAGGTGCGCCGTAAGAGAACGCGGTGATGAGGTGGCCGAACTGCTCCTTGGCCTTTTCCTCGGTGAAGCCGAGCGCCTCGAACATCTTGGTCTGCAGCTCGGGATCGTGGATACGAATGGAGCCGCCGCCCAGCTCACAGCCGTTGAGGATAATGTCGTACGCCTTGGCACGAACCTTGGCCGGATCGGTGTCCAGCAGCGGGATATCCTCGTCCATCGGTGCGGTGAACGGATGGTGCATGGCAACGAGGCGGTTCTCCTCCTCGCTGTACTCGAACTGCGGGAACTCGGTGACCCACAGCAGTTTGAAGTCGTCCTTCTTAGCAAGGCCGAGGCGCTTAGCCAGCTCGCAGCGCAGCGCGCCCAGAGCAACAGCGGCGGTCTGCCAGTTTGCATCGGCAACAACGAACAGCAGGTCGTTCTCCTTGGCGCCGGCACGCTCCTTGATGGCCGCAATCTCGTCCTCGGACAGGAACTTGGCAAACGAAGAAGTCATGCTGCCGTCTGCAGCGAGCTTCATCCATGCCAGACCCTTTGCGCGGTAGGTCTTGACGAACTCGCCGAGCTTGTCAATCTCCTTGCGCGGGAACTTGTCCGCATAGCCGTTTACGTTGATGAGACGAACCGTACCGCCGTTCGCTACGGTGTCCTTGAACACCTTGAACGAGCAGTCCTTGGCGATGTCGGAAATATCCTTGATCTCAAAGCCGAAGCGAACGTCCGGCTTGTCCGAGCCGTACTTGTCCATCGCGTCCTGCCAGGTCATGCGCGGCAGCGGCAGCTGAATATCAACATCGAGTACTTCCTTGAATACGCGCTGGAGGAAGCCCTCGTTGACGGCGATAACGTCATCCTGCTCAACGAACGACATCTCAAGGTCGATCTGGGTGAACTCCGGCTGACGGTCGGCACGCAGGTCCTCGTCACGGAAGCAGCGGGTGATCTGAATGTAACGGTCCATGCCGGACAGCATGAGCAGCTGCTTGTACTGCTGCGGGGACTGCGGCAGGGCGTAGAACTTGCCCGGATGTACACGGGACGGCACGAGGTAGTCGCGCGCGCCCTCCGGCGTGGACTTGGTGAGCATCGGGGTTTCGATCTCGAGGAAGCCGTGCTCGTCGAAGTAGTTGCGGGCAACCTGCGTTACGCGGTGGCGCAGCATCAGGTTCTTCTGCATGGACGGACGGCGCAGGTCAAGGTAGCGGTACTTCAGACGGATCTGGTCACCGACCTCCTTGGTGTCGTCAATCTCAAACGGGGTGGTCTCCGCCTTGGACAGAATGCGGATGTCCTCGGCAATAATTTCGACCTCGCCGGTCGGCATCTTCTTGTTGATGGCAGCCGCGTCGCGAGCCACCAGCTTGCCCTTTACCGCTACAACGAACTCGGTGCGGCAGGTGAATGCGATGTCGAACAGGTCAGCGTTGACCGACTTGTCGAACGTGCACTGTACAATGCCAGCACGGTCGCGCAGCAGCAGGAACAGTACGCCGCCGTTGTCACGCACGCGGTCAACCCAGCCGTTTACGGTAACGGTCTGACCGGCGTGCTCCAGGCGAAGATCGCCGCACATATGCGTGCGCTTCATGCCTGCAATAGATGTGTTATTCATGTTTATCAATCCTTATTACTAAGTATTTTGAACAATTTCTTTATTTATCGCCGGTTTCCTTGATTGTGGAGATCACATCTTCCACAGCGTCGGAACCCACAAGATAAGCGGCGATAAAGCCGATAATGAGGGACGCAATCGGCAGGATGATAAATCCGTTTGCCAGAAAAACCGCAGCGCACAGAAATCCCGTACAGCGAATGATGGTTTTACGCAGTTTATCCATAAGGATATCTACAATCGTTTTTTCCAGCGAAGCAGCCAAATCTGTTTTATGATGCTCTATAAAATCAGGATCCTCTTTTAACCAATCGCGTAATGAATAAAGGAATGATGTTTTCAATCCGCTAAAGCTGTAATCATACCCTGGAATATGAGGTTTGCTAAAAGTATATGCAAGAGGATTTCCCTGTCGCGCCAGCTTATCAATAATAGGACCACCCGGATACCCCAATCCCATTACTTTAGAGCATTTATCAATTGCTTCACCCGCAGCATCATCAATAGTCTGTCCCAAAACCTGCATATCGTTGTACGCATTCACACGGATAATCTGCGAATTTCCACCGGAAACCAATAAGCAAATAAAAGGGAATTTGGGTTGATCAGCATCTTCTTCTGATTCTTTAATGAAATGAGCTAACACATGTCCTTGCAGATGATTAACATCAATCATCGGAATATTTAAAGAGCGCGCCAAACCTTTTGCGAACGACACACCTACCAGCAAAGACCCCATCAATCCTGGACCACGAGTAAAAGCAATAGCACTAAGCTGCTCCTTTGTTACACCAGCACGCTTTAAAGCTTCATGCACTACCGGCACAATATTTTGCTGATGGGCACGGGAAGCAAGTTCAGGAACTACTCCTCCATAAGATTCATGTACA
>OLNU01002064.1_pt1 | contig 13097 bp, 12 predicted proteins | sample 1672241 | NCBI WGS metagenome assembly OLNU01 (sample SAMEA3136663, study PRJEB25190) | human gut metagenome | biome: human gut; feature: human-associated habitat; material: faeces | place: Austria | collected 2013 | reverse complement strand
GCTCCAGGGAGTGCCGGGGCTGGGATGGGGGTTCTTAAACTACATAACTGTCAAAGCCAAAATATCCCACTCCCGTGAAGTCGGATTTGATACGCAGCGAAGGGTAGTTTGAGCTGCCAGTAGTGATATATCCAACGATAGTTACCTTGTCATCGTTGATGAACGTGCTTCCGTTAATCGTATCGGGGTAGATTGTTGTTAGGTCAACTATTGCCGAAGAAGAGGTTGCATTAATGGAACCGTTATACTGAATTCTACGCCCGATCATAGTTGAATTCAACCTGCGGAGATCACTGGAAATAATCTGGGGGTTTACTGCTTCATTAGTTGCCACAACGCTCCCAATCGCTCCTTTTAGAACACACGTCATAAGGGTTCCAATGCGGTTAGATCCTTTAGCGGTGGGGTGGATGTTATCGTCCATCATGCAGCCATTAGCAAGTTGCGTGTATACAACGCTGTCGATGAAAACTGGTGTGTCAAAGTTACCGTTCAGATTAAGCGCTGCAATTCGCTTTTGCTTAGCCCCATAGGATAGAATATCTTGTTTCGATGCGTTTAAACCGATTCCGATAACGGCATTGGGAAAAGCGCTGTTGATCTTGGCAACCAGTGATACTATTGCATCGGCGATGGAGTTTGATCCGTCGTTTGTTCCTCCGACAATTCCGACATATTTCACATATTCGGGGTTCTTAATTTCAGAAATAGCCTTGTCTACTTGAACAAAGAAATTCTTTTCCTTAGTAGTGTTGAAGGTGGCACCGGCCACACAGTAATTATGCAATTCAGTCGCTTGGAGCTTATTCGCGGTAATTTCGCACCACACGGGGCCTTGCGATACAGTGTCCACTCCGTAGCTGTCTCCGAATGCCAGCATTACATTCGTAGTGCGATCCGTTTTTTCTTGTGCAATTGCAGCGGCATTTGCGCTAATTGCAGCGGTATTTGTGCTAATTGCAGCGGCATTTGCGTTAATGCGATCGTCGAAGGCCCTCACTTCTGCCCGATACGCCTCCACCTGCGCGTTGAAGTTTCCGGTAAGCGCCCAATAGGCAGTATCAGCAATGCTGATGCCCGTGGGAACATACTGCATGGACGTGAAGCTGTTTCCTTGGTGCGTGACGATGGTCAGCGGTTCGTACTCGCGCGTATCGCTCCACTCAAGGGGGTTCGCAAACACGGGCACATAGCGTGCGCCGACGTACTGACGGACGCCTTTGGCGGGTGCGTCGGTGGGCGTGTCCGCCATAGCCGCGATGCGCTGGGCCAACACCTGCATTTGCTCGTCTGTGAGGTTTCCTGGATTTGTCATTTTATCTCCTAACGTACGATCTCCGGCATCTGATTAACTGTCTCGGTATTATCCGGCTCCGTATCCCATCTCAGAATGAGACGCCCATAAGTGTCTTCGGAATATACATGACCCGTGTCGAAGACGATATCATCCCACGACTGGGGAACATACGCCACGAAATAGCCTTCTAAGTTCAGACCGAAGTAAACTTGCTTCGCTACTTGCGTGAAGACGTAATCGAGGTTTTCCGAAACCCATTCCCTCACCTGAGCCTCATAGTAGTCATTGAAACCCGACTCTTGGAACTTTTCGAACTCCGCTTGCAACTTGTCCAGCGCGTCGAGCACGGCCTGGTAGTTGTCCGCCGTGTTCTCGCTGAAGCAAATTGTCTTCCACAGGTATTCGCAAATCGCCTTAATGCGCTCCTCTTGCGAGTACACATCCCAGTAGAATTTCGGAATTACCGGGGTGTAGTCGGTGAAGGCCCACCACCTCGGGGCGAACTTTACGAAATCGCCCGCATTGCATTGTCCCATCGCGCACCACCTTAAAATGCGTCCATGTCCACCGTGAGCAAACAGGTGAACAGCTCGTCTAACTCTTCCAATATCATAACATCCACGGTTTTGAAACGGTTCTGAATTTGCTCCCACTTGTCCAGCACGTCGCCCTCGGTAATATTCTCGAATTCACGATCATTTCCGGAGCTGGCATAATCGGAATTCCCCGATAGCATTGTCTCGGGAAACTCGCTGTGAATGTCTCGGGATTTTCCGTAAGTGTTGGAGGTTTGGAGGGGGTCTAACCCTTGCTCTTCCAACTTGTACAGCTTTTTGTACTTCGGCATGATCTCGTTCATCTTCCGCATAAACTGCTGTTTCCAGCGGCCCGGGGGGAGGATTCCGATTTCCCGGTAGAAGAAACGTGCCTCGAACATAGAGCAGACGCGCTTGTACTGCTCCACGCTGTAGTAGTCCCATGTCCAAGAGGGGTCTTCCCAATCCACCCAACCCGCCTCAATCAGCTCCCCGAGTTGTATGGTCACGACGGAATGGAAATCGCGCGGCCACACAAGCGGCGTCAAGTTAGTTACCTGAGAGCAAGTCATCATCGCCCATCCTCTCCAACTTGTGCGAATAGTCGTAGTTCGCACTCTCCCACTCGCTCGCCCAATAGACGCGAACGTCGAGGCCGAAACGCTCATTCAGCTTCTCCAAGCCGAGGCGACGCGCCAAAAGCGGGTTGTAACGGTTTATCTCGGCGGGGGACTGCAGACTCGTCACCTCGTCCTCTATCATGCGCTCGCTCTTCTGCGTGAGCGCGTCGATGCCGAGCAGGGTATAGACCTGCGTCCAGATGTTGCCCTGGGCTGTTTGCAACTCCTCGCCGATAAACGGAACATTGAGATTGAGCACGGTAATGGACTCGGCTAGCGCCTTAAGGCGTTTCGTGCCCAGAATAGCGGGCTCGCCTCCGTATAGCTGTTTGAAAATCTGGATTCCGTCCAACTCCTCCACTCCGTTCTCATCGACGGCGAGCGCTACGGGCTTATGCTGCTGTAGCAAGTTGATGTCGAAAGTTCGATCACAGAGCGCCAGACGGCGTGCAAAAATCGATAGCTTCCATAGCAGGGGCGTCCTCATTAGGTTGTCGTAGAGCACCACTCCGTTTCCCCAGTCGCAACCGAAGTTAGGGCGTCCGCACTGACCCATGGCCCGCCATGAGCGCGGCAGGTCGTACTTGTTCGGTGCTCCTTGTTGAATTGCTTGGAGCGAGTACCACGTATCGCCCCGCCTCGCGATAGTGGCTACTCCGTTGGTCATGAGCGTCCATTCCAAATAGCGGGCGTCGCAGGTGTCGGGAAGACCCTCCCAGCGAAAGCGCGAGAGCGCCAGTCCCATGAGCCAGTCCTCGTAGATGAGCGCCAGCTCTTGATTGTAGGCCGCGCTCTGCCAATAGCGCGCGTCGTTCTTCCCATGCTTCTTTCGTCTCATTTCAGTTCTCCCATATGTCGGTTGCGCCGATTATAGCAGGTTCGCGCCAGACGGTCGTACCCTCGATTAGAATGGAGCGGATGAGGCTCGCCGCGCCCTGGGTGCACGCGCGGGGGATGATCCATACATCATCGCATTGCCAGTAAGTGAAATCGCGCATGACCTGCCAACTGGTGAAATCCCAGTACTGCCCTAAAGCGTAGCCGTATCGCGCGAAATGGGACGCCGCTGCCATAATCGAACCGGTGTCCTGGGTCTGCACCTCGAAGACCCATCCCAAGGGGCGCGAGGACGCGGTAGCGGCGTTGGCGAATGCTCCGCCTTCCAGAGGCGCGCCCAAAGCCGCCTGTTTGATCTGGTTTGCAATGGCGCTTCTGGCCGTGTCCCGGTTCGTCCCGGCGTTGGCGACGTTGGTATTGTACCCGCGTTGCATATTCGCCTTGTTGACCTCGGCGCTGCGGTTGTTCTGCGTTGTCTGGCTCGTTGTCTCGGTGTTGAGGTTCGTTCTCTCTGCCCGCTGCTTTCGGCGGGTGTTGATAAGGTTGAGTTGGTTGCCCTCGATATTTCGAACGCTGTTGGATTCCTTCGTCGCGCTTGTGATTTCCTCGCGCGTGGTGATGGCGATTCCCACATTGGCGGTGTTCGCCTGCATCGATGTGTATTGATTGAAGGCGTATTGGAAATTGCTCGCGGCGGTGTTCAAGGCCCCCGCGAAGTCCATACTCACCGCTTGCGCGATTCCCTGGCCCGCACCCACACCAAGCGCCAACTGCCCCGACTGAACGGCGGTGTTCACGTTGTTCATATTGCTGACAGCTGCAACCTCGTTCTGCGCGTCGGTGATGGTCTGGGTGAGCAGGTTGGCGTTGTTGGTGAGGATGTTGTTTACCTCGATGGTATTTCTCAGCACGGTATTCTCCATGTCCTGCGACTCCGCGAGCTCAGCAAGGGCCGCTGAAACCGAGGTGGCAAGGTTGGCAATGGACAGGTCAACGGAATCGATACCGTTGTCAAGCGCCGTCTTAGCGCTCGCCGTCGCGCTCGTGTAGGCGTTCTGCAACGCCGTGTTGGCCTGGGCACGGTCGAAGTGCGTGGCGTAGTCGTTGACCGTCCCGGCGTCGAGGTAGACGGCGAAACTGGGAATTTCCAAGCTTCGCAGCGTTTTCAGGGCGTCGCCAGCCCACGGCATCGTTATCGAACTCGTCGCAGCGAACGCCAGCGAGGCGGACGCCCCTCCCAGATGCACGTAGGTATCCACATTGATAAACGGCCCTGCGAGGTTGAGCCGTGCGGCTACCGATATATTTCCCTCCGTCTCCTCCACCTTCACTTCGATATCGCCCGCGTCGGTGTGCGCCATGATGCGCGCATAGGGGTAGGTGTAGAGCTTCGCCATATCGTCGCATTTCGCGGGGTAGCCGAAATCCGACTTGCTCCACGCCGCTACCTCGAAGTCTGTCCACGGGTTGGCAAAGACGCGCCGTACCGATGTGCCCGCGAACGTGTAGGGCTCGCCTGTCTCCACCAGCTCAACGGGAGCGAACCATACCGCCCGGATGGTCTGGAATGCCTGGGGAACCTCCGTTTTCATAGCGGTTAGCAGCGGGGCCAAATTTGCCGGGGCCACGGAGAGGGACAGCAATGACGGCGTATCGTCGAAGTAGACAGGTTCAGCGGGAACGCGCCACGTTCCGGCCGCTTTGGTGCCCCATATCCCCCAACTGGTCGCGCTCATGGTGATAACGGCCAACACCTCCCCGTTGAATATGTGCGATTTCAGCGAAGGGGTGCGCGCGAACGTGCCGAACGTCACATCGGGGGCGGTTAGCATTGCCTGGTTCGCATAGGGGTTCTTGAGATAGTCGGTGGCGGTGACGCTCGCCATGGGGGCGTGGCCCCGCGCCAGCATCATGCCCGACACGTCCACGGAGTTGATATAGGTGCTCCATACGTCGAGCTGCACATGGCAGAGCGTCGTATTTGGCGCGAGTTCCTCCACCGCCTCGCAGAAGTATAGAAAGCGGTTTCGCGCGGGCGCGGCGTAGCTCACCGGGTTATCCGGAGTCGACATCACCGGATAATCGAGCACGAGGTAATTGCACTGGGTAGCCGCGTTGAACGGCACGGGCACTTTCACGGTTCCGTCGGGCTGCACTTGGAACATAGTCGGCTCGTCCACCTTGCAACCCTCCAAGCCGTCGAAATAGGCGTTCCGCGCTTCATCAGACTTCCAGTTGACTACGTTGTTGTAATCGACGTCCCAGTTGACCGTGCATAGCTTTATTCGTGCGTTGTCCTCCCAGCGCGAATAGTCGAAGTTGTTCCGGTACTGCCATACATCCACGTTTGATAAATGGGGAAATGCCGTGTCCCCCAAATGGGGAAAATCTCGCTCCATATATACCTCCTCGCCTTGAAAAAAAAGAGGGCACCTTATCGAGTGCCCTCATGATAGCAGATCGCGAATGCGGCTTACTGCGCCGTGGTGGCCGTCTCCGTGCCATGGGAGTCGGTAGTTCCGCTCGCACCCTTGCCCGTCCGCTTTGCCTTGACGCTGGGCTTTACGGGGTCGGTCGCGGCGGTTGTCGGCGCGGTGATCGTCACCGCATGGCTCGCCGTGTACTTGCTCGTGGCCGCGCTCGGGTTGATATACGCACTCGTGGCCGTCACCGTCACAACCGCGCCCGTCGGCATATCTTCTGCAATATGGAGTACCGCGAACTTATCGACGTAGGTTTTCATGGGGTCGATATCGATGGGCGAGCCGGGGGTGTCGGTATCGGGTTTGGCGGTTACCGCCGACACTTCGAACAGCGCCGCATCGGGTTCCACGGCGACGCCGTACCCGGCGGGGGACATGGTGCCCGTCAGATTCACGGTCAGCTGAACATCGGTGCCCGCCTCGGCGGTGTCCGCGCCCGTCACTGTGATACCGGTTACCGACTGCTTGACCGTCGGAATGGTCGTACCCGTATCTCCAACCGTGAACAGGATTGCCGGAACGAACGGCGACGCGCTCACAATCTCCCAATGATGCAGGTAGTAGTTAGTCGCCAGCGTTTCCGCATTGTAGAACGACGTGTTCTCATAGAGGGTGTCCTGCAAAATGAAGAAGTCCTCGGTGGTCAGCATCGCGACCGTGTTAGGGATGGGGAACTCGTCCACGATGATCTGGCGCACATTGACCTCGGCCATCTCCACATGGAAGATGCTGGAGAGCACTTCGACGGACAGCGACGCCGCGACGGCGGGGGTCACGAGGAGTACCAGCTCCGAGGGCTTCGCGAACACGGGCACGGAGACGCTCGCCGCATTGTAACGGGCGCTAGGGAACTGGAGCATTCCCACCAGCGTTCGAACGGCGGTGAGGAACTCCTTGCCGGATGCCTCATCGCTCGGAACCTTGGAAAGCGGATACTTGTAGAAGCCATAGGCGTCCTCGTAGGTCGCCAGCATATTGAGGGCGATTCGGTACTCGTCGTAATTATCCGAGTTAACCGGCGCTTGCATGATTCCCGCCACAAGGCGGTTCAGGCCGTAATCATCCAGAAACGCATTCTTCAATTCCGGCAGCACTACCGAAATAGGATATTTGTCCTGGCGGTTCTGGGTGTGGTAGGCCACATCGCCCTCGGGACGGTGCAAGCGCAGAAGCGACTCCACGTCATCCTTGTACGCGTGGGCCTTGACCCAGTTCAGAGCGATTTCCTGCGCGGTGGTTCCGTAATTCAGCTTTGCGCGCTTGAAGACGACCAGCGGGCTTGTCCATTCGAGATTTCGCGCATAGGTGTAGGCGATGCGGTTTACCAGCACATCCATGAACTGATTCAGGTACGCGTTGTTTCCGGGCTTGAAGAGCGCACGCCATGTCGCCTCCAAGCCGTTCACTGTCGGGTTCGGAACGCGCTGCTGGTAGTCGTTGCCCGCTTCCAACCAAATTTTCTTTGCAATGACGGAATTTTCAAGTGCCATGTTCTCATCCCTCCTTTAGATGTTAAGCTCGTCGGCCAGATCGCCCCAGTCGCGGGCTGTGATGTCGTCAATGTCATCGTCTTCGGTCTCGGGGCCGCGTTCGCCCTCCCCCTCGTCCGCGCCGTTGTCGCTCGCGATGCCCTGGATGGCGTCCAGACGGCGCATAACGGCATCGTTATGAGCGGCGAGCTGGGCGCTCAAATCCTCGATGCGCCCCACGATATCGCGGAACTCGCCGATGCGGTGATCTGCCTCGCCCTCATCGATGCCGCGCAACTCCTCGTTTTCATCGTCCATGGATTTTTTCCTTTCGTTGCCGGGTATATATACCTGCTGCGCATTATAGCACGTCGAAAAAAGCGCCCACCCGCCGACATGATAGCGGCGAGGGGCGTCGGATAGGAGTGCCACAGCATCGGGGGCGCGCCTGAAAGCCGTACCCTGGGGCCGCCCGCGCGGGACGCTCTTCACGTCGGGTATCCGCGTTCGGGCTACTCGGCGACCGTCCCGCCGCGCCCTGGCGCGCCCATTATCTCACCGAAGGCCGTAAAGCGCAAGGCAGTCGGCCAGCGCTTGACGGGTGCCGTCCGAATCGCAGCGAACAAGCCCATACTGGTAGACTTCCAGAAGATAACGCATGACCGACTCGTTTCGCCTGGCGAAAAGCGCGTTGAACTCGCCGTCATCGTTTGTGAGAGCGTAGAGCGGGCTTGCGTCCCTGGGAAGTTTCGCGGTAACGTACAAATAACCCTCGCGCTCGTCGCTCCACACGGCGAGGCGATGCCCGCGCCCCTTTATGGCGAACTCGAATTTGGCGCGCGAGGGCTTGCGTCCCACGAAAAGCCCCGTGGCGTCCTGGAAAACGTTGTCCATGGCACCGCCCGCGTCCTCTGCGAGCGACGCGAGCGCACCCGCCACCGTTTCCGTTCTGCGACGTCGGGTGTACTCGGTCGGCTCCACGTAATCGAGTAGCAAACGTTTGCCCAATTCTGGAATCTCGTACCATGTTTTTCCGAACTCGGGCGGTTTTCGTATTCCCATGATCGCGAAATAGGGGTTTCGCATCGATAGCGCATTCGCCAACAGATACACGCGCGGCTCGTGCTTGCGCGGCACGCCCGGCACCTCTCGACTCACCGAATCGATCATCTGTGTCAGTACATAGTACTCATTGGGGAGGTATCGTTGAAAGCGGTTCATAGCACGATCTATGATAGCCTCATCGAGCATTATCCTGTACACGTCCGCGAAAGTGCGCTGTTTGAATTGCTGCATCTGCGAGAGCGCGCCGAAGTACCCTATAACTTGCCAATCGGGTTTCTCCCCTTCCGGCACCTTCTCTGCAATCCATGCGGCAGAGGTGTCAGTTTTGAATATATGCCCCGGAAATTCCACGTCCGGCCCCTGTTGCAGCTTGTCGAAGTAACCGCTCGCCACAGGCGCGAGGTCGGTTTTGAAGCGCACCAGTTGGACGAATCGCGAACCGTCCTTGAGAAAATCGCGCACGAACTGGCGACGAAGCCCGTAGGTCTTCCCCGCATCGCGCGAGGCGCAAACCATGGTCATATATGCGTCTTTTGAAAATGTGTCGCCCCAGTCATAGAATTTACTCTCTGTCAATATAAGCACCTCCCTCGTCATGTCCCATAAATTTAACGGAATCATCGATATCGCGGCCGATCTCCCGCAAGTACTGCAGATTTTGCGCGTTTGAAATTTTCGACGTATCGCCGATGACGCGGGCCGACGGATAGAGCGCAATCGAGGCGGGCGCATCGACGTGCGCCGTCTCCCCGCGCCAGTCGGTCACGTCGCGCCGCACCCGGTCGGCGGGATGCGGGTGCGTTCGTTCCAAATGATAGCACAGACCATAATCGACCACGGAATTGTACCCCAGAAGCGAAGAGGCCACTTCCTCGAAGCACATACCAGCCTCGTCCATATCGCGCGCCCAATCCTCGGCGTTGTAACGATCAGAGGGACGAGACAGCCCCGCACATATGATATGGTACGCGCCGCACACGTCTCTGTCCATGCGCGCCTTGTTCCATGCCTCCCAGTGCAGGGGGTAGCGATTAGAACCGCCGCAATCCTCTACATCGAACTCGCCGACGCCTGAAAGCTCGCTCGCCAAATGGGGGAAGTTGCGGCGCACGCGCTCGCTCCCGTGATCGATAGCCGCACGAGCCGCGCGGTGCAGGGGCGCGAGCGCTTCCAAGATATCGCCATCCGTCACATCGGCGTCACACGCGAGCTTTATGGAATCGGTATCCCCGCCGCATGCCCTCGCACGGCATCCCAACGCCTCATAGAGCAATTCGAGCGCTATAACGAGGTGCATTCTAGAGCCGCCCACGATGCGACTTCCGAAGTTGTACAGAACTTTCACCGCCTTGGGCTTAAGATCGTCGTAGGTTTCGAGACTGGCGACAGTCGCACGGTCTACCTCCAAAGTTCCGTCGGCGAGGCACTTATAGGACGGCTTCATTATGTCCTGTGCCTGTGTGCCGTAAATGCCGTTGAACATTCCCTTGACCGTCGAATTGTAATAGGCTTTTAGAAATGCAGACGAGGCGACACCCGTCCGCACGTCCTCGGCGATGGCTTCGGGCACCGTCGCCCCTATGGGGCGCTCGTAGGGCACTCCCTCCTCGTAGTGATTTACAATTTCCTTCATTGCGTTCTTGGTCGCGTAGAGCACATGGGTTTGCAGTACGAGGTAATCGGGCGCCTTTACGAAGTTTTGGGAATACTCTCCGCAAATAACGGCCATATCATCCCAGACATACGCGCGCGAGAGGTTCCATAGCTCTGCCTCTGTTAAATGAAGAGTCGCGCTATCCGCACTGATGAGCTTCGAGAACGCGAAGCGCGCCCCCGTGGCCGAGTCCATCCATCCGCTTTGCCGGGTCGCCTCCTCGGCAACAGCGCCGGAGGGCGTCATGAAATCGACCTCGCCGACTTTCGAGGTAAATTTCCCCTGGGGTATAAGCGCGATTCCCTCGCGCTCGAAGACGGTTTCGGGGCGGAGACGGATGTTCTCGAAGCGAATACGAGCATGGAGCGCGAACGGCAACGGGCACCAATAGTTTCTCAACACCTCGTCACGGCTCGTCGCCAATATGCGCTCGGCCACCCGCTGCAACGGCTGCACCGTTTTCGGGACACGGAAGTTTCTCGGCATGTATCGCCCGGAAATGAAAAGGTGGTGCATACTCGTCACGTCCAGGCTCGCCACATTTTTCTGCACCGTCGCGGCGAGATTTGCGGCTGTGAACGTCAGCCCCCCTCTGAAACAAGCCTTTCGCAATGCGTACAGATAGAAATTCGGGGCCCATTCGCGTATGCACGTCATTTTGAAGGCATCGAAAAGCGAATGACGATGGCCATTGGAGAACATCACGCCCTCGCGCCCTATGGTGCGCTGTGCCATCTGACGCACCAGCGACGTTTTAGTAAGTACCGTACATCCCAGCATATCGGCGTCGAGCCACTCGTTCGCCTCGATGAGCCAGCGGAGATATGCGGGGATAACCTGCACATCGCGCGCCGCATAGTGCAGCTCGTCGGCAGTCAAGGGGGTTTCGGGCGTGCGAATTAGATTGTAATCCCAGTCGCCGAGCGCCTTTGCAAGTCCGCAGGTGCGCCCCATCGCGGCGAGTCCGCCCATTTCAAGATAATAGGTGTCCCATAATCGTAGACATATATCGCCCTCGTAACACAAATCGAGCGTATAGACATGGGTCGATGACTGCGCATTCACCGCGATTTCATAGTCTCGCGCCAGATCGTGCATGAGCGGTTGCAAATCGAACATGAGGTTGTAGGCGCACACCACGGGCACGACGCCCGCCGAATATCCCCATTGCATGAGGTCGCCCAGCCATTCCAGCACATCTCCCGCATAGCGGTAATAGCGGATATCATCGCAGGTATCGACCTCGTAGGAGCTTATATCGACGTCGCGCACATCGTTGCAGATATACAGGCAGGGGAACGCGACGGAGCGCGCCCCATCTTGGAGCGTGGTCGTCTCCGTGTCATATATGCCCGCTATCTTGAATGGAAGTTCACGCGACATTGTAGACGGGCACCGTGTAGGCTAGAAAATCGTTGGGGTAATTTCCGTCGGCCTCCACGCCCTCTCCCATGGCCAGCTGAAGCGGGTTGGCCATATCGGTCGTATCGGCGATGCTCCCGGCCCCCGAAAGCCCTTTGGCGCGTCTTAAAGCCTCTTTGTTCTGTCGCATTACATCGTTGAAGATCGCTTGCAAATCGTCGGACTCGTAATACTTCATAATGCTGGCGTATCGGTCGCGCCCGCGGCCCGCCCATGCGTGCTTGGTCGCGTTCCAAAACAGCTGCACGTTCTCCTTTGGAAGAGAGCCCGCACCGGCGCTTCCGGCCTTCATATTGGCTCGGAACATGACGTTTCGCCGCTGAACTGCAGTTGCATATGCGCCTATCGTGTAACGGTCGAGGTTCCGCGCGGCGCTCTGGGCTTTTCCCACAGCCGCATCGGTCGGCTTCTTCCCCTGATAGCTTTCGGATATCTGGCGCATGATCTCGGCACGGTACGCCCTCACCTGGCGCGTGTTCTTTACCTTGCCTGCCTTTATATCACGGTCGAGTCTCTCCAGCGAGCGCTTCGCACGTCGGCGAGCATTGTAAATCTCGTCGGTTCTCGCTTCCTTCGCTGCATCGCGTCCCGCGCGCTGCCTTCTCGCCATGACTTCCTCCTATCGAAAAAACGCCCCCGCCTTCTGGCGAGGGCGCACCTCATCGAATGTCCGTGCCCTGTTTTTTAAAACTGAGGCACCAAGTTCTTGATGGTGTTGCCGTTGGGCAGATCCTTGGCAATGAAAGCGCAATGGATGCAGCCATCGGGCAGGGTGTTCTTGCCGAAGTCAGCGAACATGGCCGCGATTTCGCGAACGGATGACGCCACGCCCTCGGACTGGCTCATGAGGACAGTGCCGTCCTTGAGCACCAGATATGTATCAGTGCAAGGAGTGTTCGGCAAGCGCGGATCACGGGACTTGCGAATGCCCGGCTTCGTGACGCAGTCCACGATATCGAGGATTTCGCCCTCGTGACCGTTCAGCGAATCGGCGCTGTTGAGCGTCTTCAAGGTCGCAAGTTTGCCCTCGTTAGTGGACAGATCGAAGGTGTTCACGTCCCCTTGGATGGAGTTGCACGCGCTCGCAGCGGGCGCAAGTTCGGCGCGGTCGGCAACGTAGGCGGTTAGTTCCTGGGTCATTTTCAAATTCCTTTCAGGTTATGCGGTGATCTCCGCATGAATCATAAAATCTTCGAGTGGCATTGAGTAGTAATGTGTTTCGGTTTCGACATGATTGATCGTGATCGTCTCATCTCCTAGTTCGCGTCGTAGCTTGCGCGTGGCCCTCTCGGGAGTGTAGCGACCTGGCAGTTCCTCGTACACGTCAAAGAACTCGCCGTCCTTGAGCATCTGCCCGGAACATCGCGAGAGGGCAATGGTTCGCCCGATGCGCCGTCTGTAGTCGATTTGAGACATTTCCATTCGAGTTTGTCACCTCCTTTTTTCGACGTAATGAAGTCTAGCTGTTTAACTCAAACTCTGCAACAGTATTTTCTAACTTTTTTGTTTCAGTAAATCGTTAACACGCTTCTGCACAGCATCATAGGCACTTCCTAGATTGCTTTTGCGGGTTTCGCCATTGCCCCACTTACCAGCTATGACCTCGCGGGCCACTTTATCGACTCCCGTCCATTTGCCAGTTAGATCGTGGTTGACGATAAGCTGGACAATGTTGGCAAAGCCCCCCAGCTTCTTTCTGCGCTCCTCGCCATTT
>OLNU01002063.1_pt1 | contig 13102 bp, 10 predicted proteins | sample 1672241 | NCBI WGS metagenome assembly OLNU01 (sample SAMEA3136663, study PRJEB25190) | human gut metagenome | biome: human gut; feature: human-associated habitat; material: faeces | place: Austria | collected 2013 | reverse complement strand
GCCCACTCGGCTCCGCTCGGCTCCACGCAGGGACGCCGCGGTTCCCACTCCGCCCCCGTAACGAGCGCCGGCCGCAGCACCCGGAGCGCCCAGGCGGACGCCTCGCGCACGCCCCGCGCCTCCCGCGCGCGCTCCTCCTTCGAGGGCACCGGCTTCGCGCCGACCGCAAGCCCCGTTTCCGCCGCGGGCGGCTCCCAAAGCTTCGCTGCCACCGACAGCCTTGCCCGCGCCAAGGCGGCCCGCAAGAAGTCCCGCGGCAAGAAGATCGCACTCGGCATCGCGGCGGCCCTCGTCGTCGTCCTCGCCGGCGCCGGAGGTGCACTCGCGCTCTACCTGAACGGCATCAACGCCACCATCCAGGGAGGCCTCGATGACGCCGAGTTCAAGGAGCTCGGCGAGCAGCTGGCCCCGGCCAAGGCCGACGGTTCCTATTACGTGGGCATCTTCGGCAGCGACGCCCGCAAGGGCGAGACGGCCAGCCGCTCGGACGTGACCATGCTCGCCCGCATCGATCCCGACAAGGGCGTGGTGGACCTGGTGTCGGTGCCCCGCGACACCATGATCGAGATCGAGGGCCACGGCACCCAGAAGATCAACGCCGCCTATGCCTTCGGCGGGCCGTCCGAGGCCGTGAAAACGCTCTCCACCTTCGCCGGCGTGCCCATCACCCACTACGTGGAGGTGCACTTCGAGGAGCTGAAGGACGTGGTGAACGAGCTGGGCGGCATCCAGGTGAACGTGCCCGAGGGCTTCTATTCCGACACGAGCGGACTGACCATCGATGCCGGCGAGCAGACCCTCGACGGGGACCAGGCCCTGGCCTTCGCCCGCGAGCGCCACGCCGTGTCCGGCGGCGACTTCTCCCGCGCCCAGGCCCAGCGCATGATCATCGAGGCCATCGTGAAGAAGGTGCTGGCGGCCTCGCCCACTGAGATTCCCGGCACCGTGGAGTCCCTCGCCCGCTGCGTGACCACCGACTACTCCGTGACCGACCTGGTGTCGCTGGCCCTCACCTTCAAGGACAAGGGCCTCACCATGTACTCGGCCGCCTGCCCCAGCTACACCCTGAACCAGGACGGCATCAGCTACGTGGGCACCCAGTACAAGGAGTGGCAGGACATGATGCGCCGCGTGGACGCGGGCCTCGACCCCGCCGACGCCTCCGTGGAGATCCCCGAGCCCCAGGCCTCGGACACCGAGCTGGGTGCGGCCACCAACGCCCGGTCCCCCCAGGACTACGAGGGCCTGCTCGAAGGCGCCATGACCACCGACGACGTGAAGACCGCCGAGTAGGGCTGCCGGAAGTCATCCGCGAATCCCGACACACCAAAGGCCCCGACCGCATATGCAGCCGGGGCCTTTTCTATGGAGAATCTTAGCCACCCGCGCCCAATCCGTAGGGCAAGGGCCATGCCCTTGCCGCGGCGAAGGCATGACCTTCGCCCTACGGATCGGCCCCGACGGCTCGTCCGGCTCGTCCGGCTCGATTAAGCCTCGCTCACCGCCTCGTCCCCTTAGGCGGCCTCGCACTCATCGGGGGCACCGCCATCGCGCTCAGGGGATGTTGCCCGGGCACGGGCGATCAGGCGCCAGGCGGCGGCGCCATCGAGGGCCAGGTGCACGACGATGAGCGCAAGGAGCACTTTGGCCGCGGCCGCATGGAGGGGAGCCCAGAAAAAGTAGCCCTCCGCGTACCAGCCGAGGGCCGGCAGGATCGCACCCGACTCCATGAGCCCCGACAGCACCACCACGGCCAAGGCGAGCAGCAGTGTCGCATCCAACACCAACCGCGCCCACGCGCCGGCGCGACGAGGGCGCGCGAACCGCAAGGTGCGGTCGTCCGCAGACTGCGCACCCCTGTCCCCGGCAGCCTCAGCGACACCAACGGCCCTGGCGCCGGTCGCCCCATCGGCGTTGGCGACCTCAGCAGCGGCGGCATTGCGGGAACTTCCCGACGATCTGGCCGACCGCAGCACGGCGGCCACGAAATCGTAGTGCTGCACCCCATGGACGAACAGCACGACGAGCACCGCCAGACCCAGCCACTCATGGGCGGTCACGCCGGTCAGCGTCGGCAGCGACACAACGGCGTATAGGGCGAGCGCCACCCCGTCGACAATGATCTTCCTCATGGGCGACCTCCCTTCTTCACCAGGGCCACCAGGGCCACGACGAGGGCCACGGGCATGAGGATCCACAGGTTCAGGCTGGCGTCGCTCGCCTGATGGTAGCGGCCCGTGAGCGCCTCCCAGGCGTGGCACTCCACCGAGACGCACCCCGCCTCGGGGCACGTCATCTCGGTCACGCCATCGGGCTCGGGCACATCGTCGAACCCGTGGCACGCCCCGGAGGCGCACCCGACCACGGGACACGGCGCCTCGGCGGTCACGGGGCGCACGGCCAGGACATCCGGCCGCGTCATCCCCACAGCGCCCACGACCACCACCGCCGCCACGAGGAACACCGCCAACGAGGCAATGATCTTCTTCATGAAACCCCTCTCTCTGCAAATAAGGGCCGCCCGCCCTGTGGCAGACGGCCCATACGGAAGAGACCGAGAACCGAATTGGAGGGGTTCGGCCCTCGCTTCTCGCGCCTACTGATCCGACGGACGCAGGGGCAGGAACTTCAGGCCCAGGAAGAAGATGAGGCATCCCAAGGCCACCACGCCCAGGGTCACACCGAACTCGAGCGGCGTCGGCCAGTACACCATGCCGGCGTAGGCCTCGGTCAGGGTGCCCTCCCAGTTCGTGACGCTCATGGAGTTCATGGCGAAGGGCAAATCGAGGTTGGCGATCTGGAAGCCGCCGACTAGCAGCTGCACGCGCTTGCAGAAGATGCCGGCGATGGCGAGCAGCGAGGCGGCCACGAGCAGGCCGTTTCGGCGCAGCGACGGCGTGAGGCAGATGACGGCGCAGGCCGCGCAGCCGACGACCTCCACCCAGAAGAAGGGCGCGAGCGGGCCGGACACCAGCATGGCCACCACCTCGGCGCCCGCGCCGCCGGGGAAGGCCTCGGTCAAGAGATCGCAGCCGAAGAAGTACAGGTCCACCAGCACGAAGGCGCCGAGCAGCTTCGCGAGCTTCACCACATTGGCCTGGTCGAGGGCCAGGTACCCCGCCGCCCGCAGGCCGATGACGACGGCCATCACCAAAGCCGTGCCGCACACGAGCGCCGAGGACACGAACCAGGGGGCCAGAAGCGCGGTGTGCCACATCTCGTGGCCCTGCTGCAGGCCGAAGATCCAGGCGGTCACCGAGTGCACGAGCACCGCGCACACGAGCGCCACCACCGAGATCACGCGCAGCGCCACGGCGCTCATCTGCCCGCGCTCGGCCCTCAGCTGGGCCCACAGGTACACGCACGACAGGATGAGGTAGGTGGCCAGCACGATGATGTCCCACATGAGCGGGCTTCCCATGTTGGAGTACACGAACAGCTCCCACACGCGGAAGGGCTGGCCCATGTCCACGACCACGAGGCCAATGGCGCACACCGTGCAGGCGATGGACGAGAACACGGCCACCTTGGAAATGCCGCCGAAGCCCGCAATGCCGAAGGCCTTGGGCACCGAGGAGATGATGAGGCCGCCGGCCGACAGGCCGACGAAGAACATGAAGCCGGTGATGTAGAGGCCCCAGCTATCCAGGTTGCGCATGGCCGTCTGCACCATGCCGCCGGACAGCTGCATGGCCCACAGCACCAGGCCGATCACCGTCACCACAGCGCTCACGCCAATGGCGATGTTCAGCGCCGGGCTCTTCACGGCCGCCCGCGCACCGACCGCCTCATGGGCACGCTCGCGCTGGCGGGGCGCCGAGAAATCGAGATCGTCGTCGGCGATGACGCCGCCCTGCATATACTCAGACATAGTTCAACTCCCTTCCCGTTACACGAGGAAATACACGGACGGCTCGGTCTCGCGATCTTCCAGAAGACGCATGGAAGATCGCTCCCTCAGCTTCTGGGAGACCTCGGAATCGGGATCGTTCGCATCGCCGAAGATGCGGGCCCGCGCCGAGCAAACCTCGACGCACGCCGGCGCCAGCCCCTTCGCAAGGCGGTGCCAGCAGAACGTGCACTTCTCCACCACGTGCTTCTGATGCGGCGCCACGTCTTGATCGCCAACGGGGAAATCGAGGTGATAGCTGGGTTCTTCCCAGTTGAACGAACGCACGCCGTTGTAGGGGCAGGCGCTCATGCACATGCGGCAGCCGATGCACTTGTCGTAGTCCTGGCGCACCACGCCGGTTTCGGGATCTTTGTAGGTGGCGCCCACAGGGCATACCTTCACGCAAGCCGGGTTCTCGCAGTGCTGGCAGGCCACGGTCACGTTATACATCTCCAGGTTAGGATACGTGCCAGCGGGGGCGTCCATATGCGGGCCACCGACGGTCATCACACGGTTCCACCAGATATCCTTCGGAAGGTTGTTTTCCACTTTGCAGGCGACAGCACAGGAGTTGCAGGCAATGCATCGCTTGGTGTCCACCAGCATAACCAATTTGCTCTCAGCCATGGCTATTCCTCATTCCAGACACGAACCTCGACAAGATTGTCGAAATAGCTCTCGTTTACACCGACGGGATCGTACTCGCTGGTCAAAAGCTCCGACCAGCAGCCTGCCTTATGCTGATGCTGCTGCCAGCTCTTGGGGTACACCATGCACCCGGGGCGAATACCGTCGTTGAGGACCGCACGGGCCACGCAATGGCCGCGGTCGTTGTACACCTCGACGTAATCGCCGTCGGCAATACCGCGGACCTCGGCATCGGCGGGGTTCATCTTGATAGTCGGTTCCGGATCGAGCTCGCGCAGGTAGGCGTTGTCCGACCACATGGAGTGCACGCGGAAGCGCGGACGCTCAGACAGCAGGATGAGTTTGTACTTATCCCAGGTGGGGCTGCCCTCGTAGGCCTCGGTGGGATTGAAGTAACGGGGCAGGTGCTCGCGATCCTCATCAAATTCCTGACCCACGTCGAACTGCACGGTGGGATTCTCGACATAGAACTCCATGCGGCCCGATTCGGTGCGGAATTCGGCGTTCTTCCAAGGAATCCAGGGCTTGTCCGCATACCAATACATGTCCTCGTTTTCTTTGATGGCATCGTAGGTGATGCCAAGGGCGCCAAGGCCCGGCGTGTCCACCACCTGGGACATGTACTCGTCCTCGGAAAGATCGATGAGATCCGGATGACCCATGCCAGCAGCCAAAAGCTTCAGAATCTCGAAATCGCTCTTCGACTCGTACAGAGGGTCGATGGCCTTCTCACTGTGGAGGAAGCACTGAGTGGCGGAAATGGGCACCAACTCCTGCTGCTCGAACCAATGGGCCGCCGGCAGCACGATATCGGCGTACTTCACCGTATCGGTGAAGGTGTAGTCGGCCACCACGTACAAATCCATGTTTCCAACGACGTCGTTGATGTACTCGTTAGTGTTTACCTGGTTGGATACGGGATTGCCAGCGTACACATAGAGCGAGCGGATGGGATAATCCTGCCCTTTCCACTTGTCGGTACGCATAATCTCCGGAAGGGCGAGGGCCGAAATCATGGGATATTTCGCCGCAGTCATGCCCTTCACGACCGCGTTGATGCCCCAACAGGCCTTGAAGTCACCCACGCCGGTGCCCGCGCCCGGATAACCGATCTGGCCCGTCAGCGCCGCCATGGTGATGTTGGCATGGGCCGCGTGCACACCGTTGGTGTAGGAGTTGGAGCCCCAGCCCAACCGATGGGTGCAGGGGCCGTCGAGGGCAAGATGCGCCAGCTCCACAATGGTCTCGGCGGGAATGTCGCAGATCTCCTGGGCCTTCTCGGGAGCATACTCCATGATGTCTTCCAGCAGCAGATCATAGGCGGTGTTACAGGGAACGCCGTTGAAGTCGTAGGTGCCGTTCAGCTGCGGATCGACGGCTTCAGCCAAACTCTTCACCGCGCCATCGGCATCGAGCACCGCGGGATGGTCGATGATCTTCTGGACGGTCTTGGCCTTGCCCACCTGGGCGCCCTTGTTCTCGCTAGAAGCAGCGGACACCTGACCCGCCTCAACCTCAATTACCTCCGGCTCCACACCCAAGTCGCTCATGCGCAAAAACTTGCCGGTGTCGCTGCGCACGAGGAACGGAGCGCAGGTGTGATCGCGCAGGAAGGGCTTGTTCACAGCGTCCTCGTTCACCATGACGTACATCATGGAGAGCGCCAAGGCGGCATCGGTGGCGGGCTTGATTGGAATCCACAGGTCGGCGCGGGCGGCCAGCTGGGTCATAATGGGATCGATGACCACCAGCTTGGTGCCAGCATCCTGAGCATCGGCCACGAAATGCCAGTCGTGGAGTTGGGCATCGGTGATGTTGGCGCCCCACACGAACAGCGTCTTCGCATTCTTGAAATCGGAGGGATCATTGAGCACCCAGTCGCCCAGGTTGCCCACCACGCGGTTGATGCCCCGGGTGTTGGCCTGGTCGCGGGCGATCTTGATCATACTCGCGTTGATCTTGTTGAAGAAGACGTTGTACATGGGCGAGGCAACACCGCTGATGGCGCCCAAGTTGCCCGATCCGCGCGTATAGGCGATGGCCTGCTCGCCATACTCTGCCTGAATACGCTTCCACTCATCGGTGATTTCCTTGATGGCCTCTTCCCAGGTAATGCGCTCCCACTCGCCGGAGCCGCGCTCGCCTACACGGCGCATGGGATACTGGATGCGGTTGGGCCCGTACACGTTGTAGACATGGCTCAGGCCTCGCAGGCAGATACGGTCGACGCGGCCGTCGGGGAACGAATTGAACTGCCGCTTCGACGTTTTGACGATCTTGCCGTCGACGACGTGCAGGTTCAGCTTGCAGGTGCCGGAGCAGTTGCCGCGGCACACGCCGCAGAATATCTGCTCACCGTCGCCCTCGGTCTGTCCTGCCTCATAGGTCGCAGCCTGGGCGAGCCCGCCCGCCGCGAAGGCACCCGCGCCTCCGGCGGCCACAGCGGCGGCAGCAACACCCGTTGATTTGAGAAAGTTTCGACGCGTGAGCCCACCGACGGGGCTGTATGCCTCTGTCATCTTTCCTCCTCGATTCGCACAGGAGTCCCGATTCGCGCTCACACTGAGCGCCATCGCGGAAACTCCCCTTCTCATGCGGGCGGATGGTTGCATCCGCCTCCCTCTCGGTAAGAATTGGCCAAATTCTCCTGGTTGTCATTTTATCGCAATGTATTGTGACAATCAAGACATTGTCGCAACTTTTTGCGACAAGTTTGCTCAGGTTTGGGCTTCATGCCAGCTTTCGCCGCACCTGCTTGAGAAAATTCTGCCTGAAGTTGCGATTGGATCCAAAGAAACGCTAATAGGTCAAACTGACATTTTCAGTGGCATAGCGCTTCTCGGCCAATTCGATCGTACACAAGTAATCAGCTGCTTGGGCGAGGCGTTTATCTTGATGCGAAAGAGACTTGTAGACGGCTGCGTTTCGAGCGAGAGCATAATCAAAGGCATCGTGAAGGGCGGCGGTCACCGCCTCTTGTCCTCCATCGTAGTAAATTGCCACCTGATCAAAAGTTTGGAACTTCTCGAGACGGTCGAAAATGAAATCAACAATGTCCTTTCGCAGTTGCGATTGTAGTTGATCGCTATTTTTGAAAAACGCTTTGTCGTAGAAAAAAGTATGGTAGCTGATGGGAAGAGTGCGCACGAACATTGAGAACGCTACGAGCAGCCGCTTCCGCTTCTCGACGGAAAGACCCTCGTAGTCTTCGTGACCGTGTAACAAATCAACACTGTGAAAAGGAATGTCGTGTAAATCTTCTAGCTGCAAACGAGCAACATAGGAATCTATGAAGCGCTCGAACCTCTTCGACTGATCATGAAACACCAACGTTGCCATGTAATAGCCGGCATCCATATTTTGCTCGCCAGCCTCGTCGGTAAAACAGCTCAGTGTAAGCATCCCCAATTCCTCCCCAATAACAAGAACGGCGAGGGAACACCCTCGCCAATCTGGAGCCCTCGCGCTTTACGGCGTTCCGGCACATTGTTTATATCGCACTGTATCAGTTTTGGGAAGATGGAACCGAAGTGAAGCAGAAAGCGTTACTTCCGGGCGCCATACCCCAGAGCGCAAAGAACACTACCCGTCTCTCGCGCTTTGCAAAGAGGCGACCTGCGGTTTCACACTTTTCCAAGGGAACTTTGCTGATAATTTAACACTTTTCTAAGGGAGTTTGTTGCCATAGTGCACACTTTTTCAAGGGAACTTTGGTGCCGCTTTCAGTTTGGGCGACTACTCCCGCATGAAGTCGCGGTGGGCGAGGCGGGCTTCTACCATGGCGACGATGTCGTCGTCGGCGAGGCCGGCGTTGGTGCAGACGCGGATCATGTCGTCGATGACGAGTTCGATGGGGGAATCGGATACCGTGTGCGCCCCCAGGTCGTGGCGTTCGGCCACGAAGGTGCCCCTCCCCTTCCGCGTGGTGATGTAGCCCTCGCGTTCCAAATCCATATAGGCGCGATTCACCGTGTTGTAGCTGATATCCAGATCCACCGCCAAGGCGCGCACCGTAGGAAGCCTATCGCCGGGGACAAAGGCTCCCGAGCCAATAAGATAGGCGATGCGGTTCTTGATCTGTATCCACACCGGCAGGCCGGAGTTGTGGTCGATGGCGAAGGATTCAAGGGCGTTCATGGTATATCTCTCTCGTCGCTAACGGACATATCCTATCAGAGTCCCCCGCCCTGTCTCTGAACCCCCTCCGCAAAACCATCGCTTACGGCCGTGGGCACCGTGACAACAGCGCTACCGGATCCCTTCACCGTCTCGTATTGCATGAGCATGGTACGCAGCTTCAGGGCCGCGTCCTCATCCCCGTAGATGCGGGCAGCCTCAGAAAGCATCTCCGCCAAATCGGCTTCGACACTCGCCACCGTCATGCGAGCGTTGCGCTCGCGGTCGGCCTGGGCCTCCAGCGACATGACATGCTGCAGGTCGGCGGGAATCACAATGTCACGCACCTTCACCGAGATGACATCGACGCCCCAGCCGGCCGCCTCCTTCTCGATATCGGCCTTTATCTCCTCGTCCAGCTGGTCGCGGCGCAAGGCCACCTCGGCCACCGTGGAGCGGCCCACCGCCTCGCGCAATGAGGTTTGGGCAAGATACGATATGGCCGCGTAGTAGTCCTCCACCTCCACGCAGGCCTTTTCCGCATCCCACACCACCCAGAACAGCACCGCGTCGATGTTCACGGGCACCAGATCGGCCGTGAGCGTGCGCTCGGCGCGGAAGGGCGTGGCGATGGTGCGCTGGTCCACGCGGATGGTCCCGTACTCCAAAATGGGAATGGTGGCGTAGAAGCCCGGCCCCACCACGCGGTTCAGCTTGCCCAGCCGCAGCACGACCACCTTTTCCCACCCCAGAGCAATATGCAACGAAGAAGAGGCCGCAAGTGCCGCGAGCAGAGCCGCAAGAATGCCCACGAGCGAGATGCGCCCCTCCAAAAGAAGATCGCAGACAAGCGCCGCAGCGGCCGCGGCCACGAACACAGCGACGCTGAATACGAGAGCGCCGTTGCGCGACGATTTCTTGGGCACATAGGAGGTTGCCGCCAGCATTTCCGCTTCGCTGTCGCTCCACGGGCCCGGCGCAGCTTCCCATTCAGTGCGGCGCGCTTTGCGACCCCTTGCGCTTTTCGTCATCGGTCGATCCTTCCTCTCATCTTGCTTAGCAAGTTGCCTTATTGTTCATCGTATTCCAGCGTTCCCGCTGCGAGGGCACAGCTCAGCCTCCAGCTACCGCGAACGCCATACGCATCGCGAGCTCGGGGTTCTGGGAAACGTCGAAAGAGGCGAGCCCTGTCACGCAGACCCTCAGCGCCGCCCCGCCAAGGAGCACACAGACGGCAATCCAGAGGCCCTTTGTGCGCCGATCTCCTCCAGGGTAACGACACTCCAAGATAAAGGGCGCGACCAAACCGGCTAGCACGAGCACCACCCAAAACATAATCGCCTCATCACCCGTCAGAAGGGCGCAGCCCCCCGCCTCTGTTCGGATATCAGTCAGCAAAAACGTCGCAAAGAGGGCCAGAGCCACTGCCTCTGCAATGATTATCGCACGGTCCATGTGGCTTAAGCATCGCAGCGCTGAACCGAACGGCACGCGAGAATCAACGAAAGATGCAACGCCGAAGGCCACAGCCACCCCGCACGACAGCGACGAGAGACAAAAGAGTGCCGGCACAAGCCACGACCCAAAGGCGACAACCGAGGGCAGCTGCATGAGGAGCACTCCCGTGTAGACCGCTGTGATAACTCCTGCGATCACAGCGGCAACGGAGGCGACGAGCACTACGAAGAGAGGCAATCGCGCGCCAATACCATTCGAGGCAAGAGCGAAGAAAGTCGCCAAAGCGCCCGAGGCCAGAAGCGCCCACGCACCCACCGTCACGACCGTGAAGCGAGGGGCCAGCCACAGAGAGAGCACCCGCTCGGGACGGCCGGCATCGGCCATGAGGCAAAGCGATCCCACCGCCAGCAGCACCAGGCAGAGCACCCAGCCGCGGGATAACAGCTCATGGGGCACTCGCAAGTTACTTCGCACCCACCGAATCAAACGGGGCTGCGATTTCTTTGTAGTGCGATAGGTCGCTCTCGTACCGTAGCGTCCTAAATTGGCGCATTCCAATACGCCCATAACAGCACAGGTGCCAGCCCCCGCTCCCCCGAAAAACAAGTAGGCTACGGCAAGTTCGCTGAACAACATTCTCCCCTGCCTTCCAACGCCGCCCCTACATTTCGCGAATCATCACGTGCAAGTGTATCCCCTCAATCACTTTATCGCAAGTTATTACGATAATCATTTCAAGAGCGGAATCTCCCCGTCAAACGTCAGGATCTCAGAGCCGCGCTGCAGAAAGTCGACGACGCCGCAGTGGGTGTGGTAGATGGCGACGCGGATGTCCAGGTCGTGCTCGGCGGCAAGGCGCGCCAGCTCCGGCGAGGCGGCCAGCTCGGCTGCCGCGGCCCGGGCGTTCGCCACGCTGGCCTCGTAGGGGTCGCGCACGTCGCCCAGGGCCGCGACGATGCGCTCGGTGATGGCGGCCACCGGCCCCGCTTCCCCATCGAGGGCCGCCTTGATGGCGCCGCAGTGGGTGTGCCCCAGCACCAGCAGAAGACGGGTGTGCAAGTGTTCGCAGGCATACACGGCGCTGGCCAGTTCGATGGGCCCCACCACATTGCCCGCCACGCGGATGACGAACAGCTCGCCCAACCCGGTCATGAAGACGTGCTCGGGCACCACCCGCGAGTCGGCGCACGTGATGACACAGGCGAAGGGGCGCTGACCGTTCTCGAACAGGTCGGCAATGCGCTCCTGGGACAGATCGCGCTCATGGTCGAGCGCCTCCACGTAGATGCGGTTGCCCTCCACAAGCCGCCGCAGCGCCTCCTCGGCTGGCACATGGGCATCCCCGTCGTAGTCGTCAGCGGTATAGCCCGCCGTCGTCAATTTCACAGCTTCATCCTCGCTCATACCGTCTCCCATCTTCCCGCGCGATTCTTTCTGATGGCTCTATAATGGCCCGAAGAGAGAATTTGGGCAAAGGGGCACATCCATGAGCGGGCCGAAGACGAGTCAATTGGAAATCGAGCGGATGATCCGGGCGCAGCTTGAGGCGCTGCGCTCCGACGTGGATCACAGTCGGGCCCGGGCGCGGCGGCGCATCGCGGCGCTCCTGAACGAGCTTCTGGACGAGGCCGAAGGTTGTGCCGAAGCCGAGGAGGCCGCTGCCTCCCTGCGGCAGCTCGCCGAGGCGGCCCTCGCGCAGCTGACAGCGGAATGCGCTTTTACGCCGGCAACGGCCATGGCGGAATCCGTCGCCCGGACCGAGCGCTGCTCGTCGCGAGCCGTAGCCATCGCTGATGCCTTCGAGCGCGAGGCGCACCCCCTGGCCGAACGCATCCAGCGAGCCCGCGCCCAAGCCGCTGCCGCGTCCGAAGCACGCGACTTCACCGCCGTGCTGGCCGAGGCCGCCAAAGAGAGCGCCACAGCGGCCGCTGTGGAGGCCGCCCGCTCTTTCATGGCCGATGAGCATTGTCTGCCGTCGGAATCATCGGCCGTCGAAGCCCAGGGCGGATCAAGATCCGCCCCTATGGAGAAGGCTGCTGCAGAGGGGACGGCCATGCAGGTTGAGCCCGTAGGGGGCAACCTCGGTCGCCCGTCGGGCGCTGCTGTGGACGAAAGCGGGACATTGATCGCCCGCAACCATGTGCAAGAGGTCGCCCGTCGGGCGCTCGCGCTCATCGCCTCCCCCTGCACCCTGCCTGCCGATCGCGCCCTGCTCCTGGAAACGACGCGCGAGCTGGGCCCGCAGGCCGTCGCGCAGCTGGCGCTTCTGCTCCCCACCATGGAATCGAACGCCGCAGCCATGGCCGATCTTATCGCCCTCATCGAGGACGCCGAGGCCGACCTGCGCGCCCAGAGCGTCCCCTTCGCGGAAGCGTTCGGCACCTTCGCTACCTTGGAGGAGGCCGTCGGCCGCCTGGAGACGCTGCGGGCCCTCCAGCTTCAAGTCGATCGCAACGCCTACCTGAAGGCCTGCATCGACACCGTTATGGCACGCCACGGCTACACCATCGCCCGCTCGGTCACTATGGGGCGCGACCTCATGGGCACCCATCGGCTCTTCGGCCGAGAAGACGCCACCGAGGGGCTGCACGCCTTCGTGTCGGATGCGGGCGACCTCATGCTGCAGGTGGCAGGGCTGCCTGGCGGCATCGAGGCAGTGGAAGACGGCGAGGTCGTGACCATGGAGGCGGCTCCTGGCGGGGCGCGCACCGAGCGACTCCTCGCCGACCAGCACGACTTCTGCGCCGTCTACGACGAGATCGCGGAGGATCTGGCCGCCTTCGGCATCACCAACACTGTGCGCTACAAGGCCGCACCCGATACCGCCTTCTGCCGCGAGATGCGAGCCGTCGCAGACGTCGAGGCGCGGGCGGGAATGGCGGAGCGCGACGGAATCCGCGCCTCCAACGAATCTCGCGGGCCATGGTGGATATGGACTGCCCTCAGTTCAATCTCTCCCCTGGAAAAAAGCTCCTCCAGCAACGCCAA
>OLNU01002057.1_pt1 | contig 13139 bp, 10 predicted proteins | sample 1672241 | NCBI WGS metagenome assembly OLNU01 (sample SAMEA3136663, study PRJEB25190) | human gut metagenome | biome: human gut; feature: human-associated habitat; material: faeces | place: Austria | collected 2013 | reverse complement strand
CAAAGGCTTATTTTATTTGGTACTTTCTGAGATAAAGATTTTTTTTCGTTTTTATTTTGTTTTTTTTCACTACATAATTTCTCTAGCTTATTTAGCATAGAAATTATTCTTTCTTCAGAATACGGCTTTAGTATATAGTCGAATATGTCTAAATTAAATGCTTCTACTGCATAATTTTCATAAGCTGTTATAAAAATTATTTTAGGCTTATTTTTAAATTTGTTTATAGTTTTAGCAAGCAACATTCCATCTAATTTTGGAATATTTATATCTAAAAATATAGCATCTATATTGTTTTCTTGTATAAAACTAAGTACATCTAATCCATTATTAAATTCTCCCACTATATTCATACTAGTATTGTTTTCAATAAAATACCTCAGTTCTTTTCTTGCTGGAAATTCATCTTCAACTATTATTACATTCATAAATACTACCCCCATATATAAAATTCAATTAAAGTTCCTTTATTTAATTTTGTTATTTCTAATCCTTTGCCATAATAAAGTTTTAACCTCAGATGGACATTGTAAAGTCCTATTTTATTTTCAGGCATATTTCCACTATAGATATTATCTATTACATTTTGATTTATACCAATTCCATTATCTTCAACGCTTATTTTTACTTTTGAGTCTAAGTTTTTAACAGAAACCTTTACTATACCATAGTTTTTGTTATCCATAGGTAAAATTCCATGAAGAATTGCATTTTCAACTAAAGGTTGAATAATTAAACTTGGACTTTTTATATTAGTTTCATCTATATCATAAATTACTTTCAAAGTATTTCCAAATCTAGCTTGCTCTATATCAACATATGATTTTACTTGTTCTATTTCTTTTTTTATATTTATTAAGTTATCATTAAGTTCCAAATTATGTCTTAAATAAGTCGACAAACTTATAATTAAATCTCTCGCTTTTTTAGGATCAAATCTTATAAATGATGCTATTGTATTTAAAGCATTAAATATAAAGTGAGGATTTATCTGTCTTTGAAGGGCCGACATCTCAGCCTTTTTTCTAGCTTCAATATCTTTTTTATCTTTTTCTATTGTATTAACAATAGATACCATAAATCCTATTCCAAATTGACCAACTACTAAAGGCAAATATATCGTATGTATAATATCTAGCGCCAACTCTTTTGGAGTACATAATAAATAAATTAATATTATTGTTATATTCTCAGATATTATACCTACTAATATTCCATAAAAAACCTTATAATTTGGACGTATTTTTTTATAAAATAAACCTGAAAATATCCCTGCAAATATACTCGATATAAAACATGGTATCGATGTCATGCTACCAGGATACATTAATAATCTATGTACACCAGATATAATTCCTGTTGGAATACTTACAAGTGATCCAAATAGTATTCCTCCAGAAACTATAGTTATTATTCTTGTATTTAATATAGAACCTTTATAAACTATTCCGTTATATGTCCCCATTATAGAAAGTACTGTAAATATAATTGATATTACAAATAAATCTTTTTGAGTATATTTATCTTTTTCAAATATATTCTTAAAAATTTTTAATTTACTTATAAGTAAAAATAAAACTACTATAAAACTTGTTTTTTCCAGTAATATTAATAAATAATTTTGTCGCATGATTCCTCCCCTCTTACTAAAAAACACCTATGATTCCCCCATATATTACAAAAAAAGCCTACATTTAGTAATGTAGACTTTTTTATTATATCATATATTCTTTGTTATAAATTAATAAAACTTATTTTTTACTAATTATATAATTTTCCTGGATTTAATATATTTTTAGGGTCAAATGCTGATTTTATTCCTTTTAATAAGTTTATATAAGTTTCATTTTTAGATTCTACAAAATAAGGACTCTTAGCATATCCAACACCATGTTCTCCAGAAACTTCACCATGTAATTCTCTTGCTTTAGCAAACATTAAATCAAATGCTTTATTAAGTCTTTCATGCCATGTTTTATCGTCTAAATCATCTTTATGTGGGTAAACGTGTAAGTTACCATCACCAGCATGGCCAAAGCTTTTTATTCTAAGACCTACTTCTGGTTGTATATCATGAGTAAATCTAACGAATTCTGCTACTTTATCTCTTGGAACAACAACGTCACATTCATCTATTTCACTACTAGCTTTGAATGCTTCTAAGAATGCTCCTCTTGCAGACCAAATTGATTCATTTCTTTCATCTGTATCTGCTATTAACACATCATATGCTCCACATTCTAAGCAAAGTTTAGCTACGTTTTCGTATTCTCTTTCTATTTCTTCTGTTGAGTTACCATCAAATTTTAATAATAAGTAAGCATTTGAAGAATTATCTGGGAATTTTTTACCTAAAAATTCTTCAGCCCCTACTATTGCTTCTCTTTCCATAAATTCTATAGCAGTTGGTATAGATTTTGATTTTATTATTTTAGGTACAGTATCTATAGCAAGTGCTAAGTCTGGGAATGGTATTAATAAACTTATTGCTTTTTTAGGTAATGGAAGTAATTTAAGTATAGCTTTAGTTACTATAGCAAGTTGACCTTCTGAACCAACTACTAAATCTTTTATTGAATATCCAGAAGAGTTTTTAACTACTTTACCACCAACATTTATTACTTCACCATTTGGAAGTACGCATTCAAGTCCTCTTACATAGTCTCTTGTAACCCCATATTTAACAGCTCTCATACCACCTGCATTAGTATTTATATTACCGCCTATAGCAGCACTTTTTTCACCTGGATCTGGTGGGTAGAATAAATCGTGTTCTTCTACATATTGAGCTATAGTCATTAATAAAACACCTGGTTCAACTGTTAAAGTTAAGTTTTCTTCGTCTAATTCTAATATTTTATCCATTTTAGTAAGACATAACATTATTCCTCCATAAAGAGCAACTGATGCTCCAGAAAGTCCAGTACCTTGTCCTCTAGGTGTTACTGGTATGTTATTTTCATAAGCATATTTCATTATTTTTGAAACTTGTTCAGTAGAGTGAACGAATACTAATACTTCAGGATATTTTATTTCACCTGCTAACTCATCATGAGCATAATCTTCATTAATATCATCACCAATTACTACATCTTCTTTATCTAAAATAGTTAATAAAAAGTCTATATCTTTTTGATCTATTTTTTTGTACATTTTAATCCCCCCTATTTTGCCATTTGTGCTACTTTTTGTGTATCTTCATTTTTCATTGCTTTTATTTTTTCAGTAAGTTTAGGTATTATTTCATATATATCCCCTATAATACCTAAGTGAGCCACGTCAAATATAGGTGCTTTTTCATCTTGGTTTATAGCTATTATATAATCAGAACCTTTCATACCAGCTACAAATTGTACTGCCCCTGATACACCACAAGTTATTATTAATTTTGGTTTTACTGTTCTACCACTAAGTCCTATTTGTTTTTTAGGATCTACCCAACCACATTCTATAGTTGGTCTAGTACCTGCTATTTGTGCTCCAAGTGCATCTGCTAATTCATTAAGCATTTTTAAATCTTCTTCTTTTTTGAATGCTCTTGATGCTACAACTATTACTTCTGCTTCTTCTATTCCTACTACTTTATTTTTTATTTTAGTTTCAAGCACTTTTATATTAGAAGTTAATTTATCTTTTTCAACTGAACATAAAGTAACTTTTCCCTTAGGGTCTTCTACTTTTTCTGGTATATTAAATATTTTATATCTAACTGTTGCAAATTGTGGTCTACTATTTGGAGTATTTATATGAGCCATTATATTACCACCGAATGCTGGTCTTATTTGGTCTAAATCTGTGTTTTCTTGTACATCAAGTATTGTACAGTCTGCAGTAAGTCCTGTTTTAAAACGAGCAGCAAGTCTTGGAGCTAATGATCTACCTAATGTAGTACCACCAACTAACATTATAGAAGGTTTATTATTATTTATATAATCTTCTAATGCTGCACTATAAGGTTCTATTCTAAATTTATCGTATTCTTCAGAATCGTATACAAATACTTCATCTACACCATAAGCAAGTAAAGTATCACATTTATCTTTTATATTATTTCCGACAAATACACAATTTACTGGATGATTTATTTTAGCTGCAAGTTCACGAGCTTTTCCTATTAATTCATAAGTAACAGGATGTATTTCACCATCATTGTGGTCTACATAAACTGTTATACCTCTCCATTCATCTTTATTTATTGCTACTACTTCATCATCTTCAAATATAAATGCACCTTTTGGTCCTTTTTTAACGCACATCTTACACATTTTACATGCTGCATTTATTTCAATTTTCCCATCTACTTCTTCCATTGCTTCAAATGGACATATTTGTAAGACTTCTTCTATATTATCTATTTTATCTTGATTGATTATTATCTTTGCCATCTCAAATTCCCCCTCAAACTAAAGTATTTTTAAATCTACTATCTTGTTAAATAATGTTTCAGTAAGTTCATCAGAATTTCCACGAACTATGTCTTTATCAGTATTTGGTTCTGGTGGGAATATTCTTATTACTTGTGTTGCTGAACCATTAAGTCCATAGTGTTTTTCATCTGTATCATCCATATCTTTTAATGTTATCATTGGTATTTCTTTATCCTTAGTTTCCATTTTTAATTTAAAAGATGGAAGTCTTGGTTGGAATATATCTTTTTCAACAGTTAATAAACATGGATAACTTATTTCACATACTTCTAAAGTTGTTGGAAGATCTGTTTCAACTACTATTGATTTTTCTCCTACTTCAATTATTTTAGTTACATTTGTAACATGTGGTATATTTAAATATTCTGCTATTTCTGGTCCAACTTGAGCAGTATCACCGTCAGTTGTTTGTTTACCACAGATTATTAAATCTGGATTTCCTATTTTCTTTATACCTTGTGCTAGAGTATAAGCAGTTGCAAGAACATCTGCACCACCAAATTTTCTATCACTTACTATAGCACCTTCATCAACACCCATTGAGAAACTTTCACTTATTACTTTTTTAGCTTGTGGTGGTCCCATTGTTATTGTTTTAAGTGTTGCATTGTTTTCTTTTTTTATTCTTAAAGCAGTTTCAAGAGCAAATAAATCATAAGGATTCATTTTTGAATCTACACCATCTCTTTTTAATACACCTGTAACTGGATCTACTTCTACTTCTGATGTTCCAGGAACTTGTTTAACACATACTACTATTTCCATATTATACCCCTCCATTTATTTAACTATTACAGAAACTCCATCTGGTATTACGACTACTTTGGCGTCATTTCCCTTTATTTCATACGCCATTTTTAATGCTTCGTCGAAATTATAAGCGTGTTTCATATGCATATTTTTTATCATTTGTGGATCACATTGGTCTGTAACCATTATTACTGTATACTTTTCTAAAATTCTTGCAAGTATTTGGAATTCCCATTGATCTGGTACTGTATCACCTTTATCCACACTTCTTACTCTTTTTAATATTTCACTTGGTGAAGATGCCTCCGCTATATTATCATAGAAAGATTGACCTCCATGACCATCATTACAAGCAGCAATCATTATAATTACTCCACCTTCTTTACATGTAGCTTCTGCTGCAGTCATCCCCTTAACTGATTGATATATATTTTGATCTAGAGGATATCCTCCATTTGTGCTTATTGCTATATCAGCAGGTGTTGCATCTATTTTGGATAATTCTGTTACAAAATCACATCCAACTTTATGTGCATCTTCTACATCACCTGCAAAAGATGCTATTACTTTTTTATCTTGATCTATAACAACATTTACTATAAATGCAAGTTTAGCTGTTTTTGCTGCATATACCATATCTCTGTGTATTGGATTGTCTGTAAGTATTCCTGTTCTAGCATTTTTGCTATCTATAAATTCACTACAGTGGTTATACATTATAGTTTTTGCTGATGCTATACCAGGAAGTATACTCTTTCTTCCTCCAGAAAATCCAGCAAAGAAGTGAGGTTCTATAAATCCTTCAGCTATTAATAAATCAGCTTCAAATGCTACTTTATTTAGATAAAAATCTCCACCTGATGGTAATACCCCTGCTTTTACCATTTGTGAATCATCAGTTGATATATGTATTACTATTTCCTCATTTTCAACTATCTCTTCACCCATCTTAAATATTAGTTCTTCTTTTGTTGTAGGTCTATGAAAACCATTAGCTATTAATATTTTTATTTTTGCATCTTTGTTTACACTTCTTATTCGTCTAAGAATTATCGGCATTGTCACTTTACTTGGCACTGGTCTAGTGTGATCACTAGTGATTATTACTATATTTTTTTTACCAACTGCCAACTCTTCTAATTTCTTAGAACCAATTGGATTGTCCATAGAATCTTCAACTAATTGAGATTCACTTTTTAATGGCTTAAAGTCGTGCGCCTTTGATGTCAAAACTTTTAAAAGATTTTTATCTTCTATATTTAAATCCATACCTGTCTTTGAATAAGGTACATGTATTTTTGCCATATTCTTTCCCCCTATATAAATCCTGTTTTTATATTTATTTTAATTTTACTTATTTACCACTTATAATTTTTTATATTTATTTTAGAACAATGTAAGTATACCTCCACCAAAATAAACTATAAGCCCTAAGATTATTACATAACCTAAACAATATTTAACTGTTGTTGAAAGTATTTTTCCTTCACTACCTATAAGCCCTGTTGCTGAAGTTGCAATTGCTATACTTTGCGGAGAAATCATTTTCCCAGCAGTTGCCCCTGCAGTATTTGCTGCTGCTATCCAATATGGATCTATTGATAGTGATTTGGCTGCTTCTGTTTGTAATGCCCCAAATAATATATTAGCTGATGTATCACTACCTGTAACAAATGTTCCTATTGCCCCTAATAATGGTGCTATTAGCGGATAGAAACTTCCTGTTATTACACACAGTCCAAAAGATATTGAACTTGTCATCCCACTGTGTGACATTATTTTTGATATTGCAACTATTGACATTATAGTTATAAATGAAGTTTTAAGTTGAATAACTGTTCTTTTTAATACATCTAACATATATGTGAATTTTAGCTTTTGAATCAATCCTGCTATAAATGTAGCTATTAATATCATCATACCTGGTGTATTTATCCAAGAAAATGCAGTTGTCGAAGTCGCATCTCCAGTATAAATATGTATATTACTACTTGCTTTTGCTAATAAAGAATTTATACTAGGTACTAAAGGACTTGCTATAAGAATCAATCCACAAAGAAGTATGTATGGAAGCCATGCTAAAACACCTTCTTTTAAACCGATCTTATCTTCTTTAGTTTCTACTTTTTCTTTATTCATAGCTTTAGCCATAAGTATTGTACATGCCATTGAACATATACTTGCAACTAATGCTGGTAAATCAGCTCCTAAATATTTAGCTATAAATACTTGAGGCACAGCAAACGTTATCCCTGATACTAATGTTATACCAACTACTCCTTTTAAAGCCTTTATACTTTTTTCTGTAAGTATTACTAGTAAAAATGGAATTAAAACTATAAACCCAGCTAATTGAATTGATGTAACATAACTTAAATGTACTACCTCAAGTCCTGTTACAGTTGCAAGTGTTGTTACTGGTATTCCAAGTGCCCCAAATGCTGTTGGAACTGTATTTGCCAATAAACATATCACTGCTGCAAATAATGGATTAAAACCTAATGAAGCTAATATACTTGCTGGTATAGCAACTGCTGTCCCATATCCTGCAACAGCTTCCAAAAATCCTCCAAATCCCCATGCTAATATTAAAACTTGAATTCTCTTATCTGTTGTTATACTTGAAAGCATTTTCTTTATGACATCCATTGTTTTTGTTTCAACTGCTAAATTATAAGTAAATAATGCTGCTACTATTACTAAAAGTATAGGCCAAAGAGCTATTGCCATACCTTCTACTGTAGCTGTAATCCCATCAATAAATTTCATTCTCCAGCATATTATGGCGATTGCTAAAGTCAATATTACTGTAAATGAGCAAGTCTTGTGAGCTGGCATCTTCAAAACCCCTAAAGATACTATAAGCCATAAAACTGGAATCATTGCGATTGCAAACAACATGTAATCATTCATTAAATTTATCCCCCTTGTATTAACTGGTCTTTCCAGTAGTGGTATGTGGTATTACCACTTATAGTTAAATAATAGTATAATTATTTTTCTAAATCAATAATTGTTTATTTATTAACATCATTTTAAATATAAAAAATTTTTTGAAAATAAAAAAATAATTATACTACTTTGGGATACAAATAGTTTTTATTTTTTCTAAACATACTTTTTCTAACTATTATAGTGTATTTTCGATTACATACTTCATATGTTTTCTCATAGATTCTATTGCAGCCTCTTCATCTTTTTTGATAATAGCTTCACAAATATTTTTATGCTGAATCAATAAGTTTGTGCTCCCCTTTGCTGAGTCATATGAAATTATCTTATATCTAGCATCTTCTATAAATTTTTCAAATAAATTAGATGTTGTTATAAAAAGACTCTCGATTAAATAATTTTTACTCATATGTGATAAACTATTATGAAATTTCTTATCTAAGTCAACTAATATATTTAATCGATTTTCGCCAAAGGTTTCTTTCTCCATATCATGGACAATACTTTCAAGTTCCCTACAATCAAGATCTGTCGCTCTTAATGAACATAGTCTAGCACATTCTATCTCTAAAATATTTCTAAGTTCAAATATATCACTCCAACTTCCATTATTTAATTTAAACATCATTGAAAGTGGTTGTAATAAAGATTTTTCTATATTAGAGCATATAAAATTACCTTCTCCTTGTCTACTTTCAACGACTCCCATCGTCTCTAAAACTCTAAGGGCTTCTCTTATAGATGTTCTACTAACTGCCATTTTTTCTGATAATTCTCTTTCTGATGGTAGTTTGTCTCCTTTTTTAAAAGTGCCATCCATTATGTTTTTTTGGATTTGTTCTATCACTTGCTCATAAACCTTCTTATTTGAAATACTATTAAACATTTTCTATATCCTCTCTATCAATATACTATTATTATAATTTTTTTACATAAATATGGCAAATAATTTATATATATAAATTACTTTAAACAATAATGCTTTTTTTGTAATCATATTTTCTATTTTTCTAAATATGATTATAATAAAGAATTTTAAAATCAAGGTGAAAATATGAAATTAAAAAAACTAATAACTTTTTTTATACCTAAATTATTTATTTGTTTAATTATTTTAGGTATAATTTTAGCACCAAAATCTGCAATAAAAGCTGCTAAAGACGGAATTTCTATATGGATAAATATACTTATGCCTTCATTACTGCCATTTATAATAGGTGCAAATTTAATAGTTTCATTAAAAATCGTAGACATATTAGGTATTTTAATTAATCCTCTAACTCAAAAGATTTTTAATGTAAGTGGTCGTTCTGGACTTATTTTTGCAATTTCTATGGTCTCTGGATATCCTGTTGGTTCAAAGTTTGCAAGTGAACTTAGACTTGAAAATAAAATATCTAGATATGAAGGACAAAGGTTAGTATCATTTTGTTCTACCTCTGGGCCACTTTTTATTATAGGAAGTGTCGGCACTGGAATGCTCAAAAATCCTCATATAGGTTATATAATGCTTTTATGTCACTATCTAGCATCTTTAACTGTTGGACTTCTCTTTAGAAATTATGGTGGTGAAAAAAGGATTAAATCAAATAATAGTATTCTAAAAGATATAAACAATATAATTTACGATGATACTAAATCAGAAGGTTTTTTTGTTTTATTTGGAAAAGCTGTCGTAAATGGAGTAAATACACTTTTGGCAATTGGTGGATTTGTAATTATGTTTTCTGTATTTTTTGAAATACTTCAATTTTTTAAGGTAATAGATTTCGTATCTTATTTTATATGTATATTTTTATCTCCATTTAGTATTACTCCAGATATTATAAGCGCTTTTATAAGCGGTTTATTCGAAATGACTATAGGGTGCAATAATTTAAGTCAATTAAGCAATATTTCCTATAATCTTTTAGTTCCACTTTGTAGTTTTTTAGTAGCTTTTAGTGGACTATCTATTTTGGCTCAATGTTCCAGTTTTATAGGAAAAACTGACATAAAAATCAATTTATACATATTCTCAAAGTTTTTACACGGACTTTTTTCAGCTATATTTACTTATGTATTTTTATTATTCAATAAATCTTATTTAGTACCGACATTCTTTATTAAAAACTCTAGTTATACATATTATAATTTTTATATGGACCATTTCACACCGCTACTTATTGTAATTTTATTAATTTATTTATTTACATATTTAAAAGATTTGTCATCTTAAATAAGAGTTTAAATGAATATAATTTAAAGTTAATTATAATTTCCTATATGCTAAAAAAAACTATGAAATTTAAGTTATATATAGTAAATTTCATAGTTTTTCTTTATGTAAATTTTTATTTTTGTTCAGCCTTTATTCTATTTATGAAGAACATTGATAATATAGAAAATATTATTATGAATAAAAGTAAGATTGACCATATACCAATTACATGACTAGATGTAAATTCAAATGCGTCAAAAAACTTTTCTTCTATTGGGATATTTGACTTTAAATCACTTATATTTCCTATTGATCCTAATAAATCCATTCCCCATTTACTTATAGTAAATTTAGATACTTTTTCTAGTGTATCACCTAATTCAAATAATTGCCCAGAAAATATAAATTGAACCATAAGAATAAATGGCAAACTTCTATTTGCAATATCATTACTTGGACACAACGAAGATATAAAAAGCCCCATAACATCTGCACTAAATATTATTAAGAAAATAGATAATATATACTCAAATACAGACGGACTCATTATAGCCCCTTCTGATGGAAATTCTACAAATAATGAACACACTATAAATATTATAATAGCTTGGAATAAACAAACCGCGCCTTGAACTAAAAATCTAGATGTAAATAGTTCAAATGCATTAAATCCACTGTTTAAATCCATTTTTATACTATCTCTTTCTTTACATATTTCTAAAACTGAGTTAAATAATCCAATCCATATCGCTACACATACTATAGCAAATAATCTAGACCTAGTATCGCTATAATCTTCAAACATTTTTCCCCTTAATGTCAGTCCCACACACATAGATATAATTAATGGAAATCCTATAAATATATACTGTGCTTTTTCATTTTTTAAATTTTTTACGTAATTTTTTATTATAACCCCCATAACTTTAAACTCTCCTATTAACTAAATTATTATATTTTTCTACAAAATAATCTTGATTATTTTCAACTGCATTATATATATCATCTAAATCATTTATATTGAAATAATTTAATGCATCTTCTTTTTGACCATAAAAACATATTCTTCCTTGTGATGCCATAAATAAAAGGTCGTCAATATATGGATATTTACATGCCATATGAGTATTGTGTGTTATAACTAAAATAGTGCTGTTTTTATCTGCTACTAATCTAGCCAGTATTTCATATAATTCTCTACAGCTTTTTATATCTAATCCAGAATCTGGCTCATCCATTAATATAACTCTCGGTTCATTTAAAAGTTGGACTGCTATATCTAATCTTCTAGATTGACCTCCACTTAATCTACCCACTAAGGATTGTTTAAATAACGATAAATTTAATTTATCTAATAAATCATCTATTTTTTGCATTCTATCTTCTTTGTTATATTTTTTTAATTTCTTACTAGCGTAAAATTCCATAGTCTCTTGAACAGTATTCCCTTTTCTAAGTACAGAAAATTGCGGTACATGTCCCAATTCATCTCCATCTATCTTTATTGTTCCTTCATCAAGTTTCAATCGTTTTAAGATAGCATCAAACAATGTACTTTTACCTGCTCCCGATACACCCATAATAGCTACGAGCCTTCCAGAATTAATTGTGAGATTTACATCTTTTAATCTATACCATTTTTTCTTTTTATCATATCTTGTAACATGCTCCATTGATATAGCAGGTCTTCTTTTATTAATTGGTTGTGGATGTTGTGGTTGATATTGTTTTTGTTTATTAATTACAATTTGCTTTTGTTGTAAGTTAGTATTCTTTAATACATCAAAAAATAAATTATTTTTCATTGAATAAAAAATACGGTTATCATGCATAAAGATATCTCCATCCTTAGGCAAAAAATATCTTGCATTTATTTTTCTACCATGGAAAATTATATCATTTGCATTTCTTATAACATATCCTTTTTTATCTTTTTGTATATCCAAGACCTCATTTGTTTCTGGTTTGAAAACCTTCCATTTATTATCTAATTCTCCCTCTATACATCCAATATAGACATTTTTATTTTCACTATATTGAATTTTTATCATACTTCCATGAACTAATCTCATTGCTACAGAAGAATCCTCTAATCTTTTATTATCTACAAATATATTTATTTTACCGTAATTTCTAAAATAAAATTTACCTTCATGATAAATTATTATTCCTACATAATCAGGCAAAAAATCTGAATTTAACTGTATATGTTCATACCCATCCCTTACAGTTTTTCCTAAATTTATTTTAGGTGTTTCTTTTTTTAATAAAACTTTCTTGCACCCTCTATGTGGCTCAAATATAAGTATCTGCATAATTCCTCCAGTTATTTTAAAAAGTTTAATACCCTAATATTTCAATATCAGCTATACAAGTATCATCATATTTAGTTCCATAATATACAGAATCTATAACAAATTTAACATAAGATGTTTCTACCGCATTTATATTTACAACTTGATAACCTGTATTATTATCTTCTAAATTTATTTTTTGACTACTTCCATCTGAGAATTGTAACGTTAATGATTTAGGTCTATTATTGTTGTAATACCCATTCTTTTTATTTACAAGTCCATTAACTATTTTTATTTTCTTAACGGTATATATATTGTCAAAATCTAGTATTATCCATTCTCCATTACCATATCCAGATACTCCTTCAGACCAAACAGTCGAAAAATCACTATCCAAAACCTTTGTTGAACCATAATTTTTATTAGTAGAATCATGAAGTATTGAACTACATTCAGAATTTAATATATTTATTGTATTTAAATTCTTAGTTCTATTTATTTGATTTTTATTTG
>OLNU01002051.1_pt1 | contig 13167 bp, 9 predicted proteins | sample 1672241 | NCBI WGS metagenome assembly OLNU01 (sample SAMEA3136663, study PRJEB25190) | human gut metagenome | biome: human gut; feature: human-associated habitat; material: faeces | place: Austria | collected 2013 | reverse complement strand
TCTTATGAGGAGATAATGGACTTCCTAAATGTGGAAGAAACTGAGAGAGAAACAAAGGAATAAACAAGGAATGCACCACAGCTACGGCTGTGGTGCGAGTTTTTGGTGGAAAATTTCTGGAAGTTCACATAGTCGTTTGGGTGAAATCTTGTATTTAGGGGATTTATTATCGGAATTTCACAGAAAATATGGGCAAATTAGTATTTTTTTATCTAATATTATTGAACTTTATAATCTATAATGCTATAGTAACTGTAAAAATAAATAAGTTTTCTAATATAATAGAAGACTATAGTGTAAAAAATACATAGAATAAACTAAGAAAATCAAAAAAAGATGGCATATTTTGCTCGAAATATAAGTACGAAGGGAGAAAATGGATAAAGGTACAGGCGTTTAAGATACAAAAAGCTAAAGGAGAAAATAGGAGCTATGAAAAACGAAAAAATATTAACTGTAATTAAGGGACAGGAATTTAAATTAAGCCTCAAAGACAAGATTGAAATAAATGACATTTTTTATGATCAATACCTGGAAGCAGCAGCCATGTTGGAGAATATTATGGCAAATGAGGAAAACGATAAACAGCCGGATTGGAAGAAAGCAGAAACGGAGAATAATATTATCGCTTTCTGTGGAGAACGTGGCGAGGGTAAAAGTAGCGCAATGTTTACTTTTATTAATGCAGTAGTTAACAAGAAAGAGCAAAAAGAATCTACTATATTTGCGCAGTGTGAGAATGTCAAAAATACTGTTTTTTCAGAACCTATTGTTATTGATCCATCCGCTTTTGATAATGTACATAATGTGCTAGATATTATTATCGCTTCAATTTACCAGAAATTTTCTGATAAATATGATGTTTCACCTGAAAGATTTGATAATTATAGAAGGGAACAGCTATTGAACGAATTCCAAAAGGTATATAAGGATATTTCTTTGCTTAATGATCCTGCCAAAATGTTGGAAGAGGAATATGATTATGAGGGAAGCATAGAAAAGATATCAAAGATGGGGGAAAGTCTGCGATTAAGACGGGATTTGAGTAATTTAGTGAAGTTATATCTGGATTATATGATGCCGGAAGATTCTCGAAACCAATATACTTCCAAAAAACTTTTGATTGCAATTGATGATCTGGATATGTGCAATGCCAATGCGTATAAAATGGCTGAACAGATACGTAAGTATTTAATTATTCCGGATATTGTCATAGTGATGGCGCTTAAAGTGGAACAATTGCAGCTTTGCGTTCAGGAAGAGAATTTCAAAAATTATAGTAATGTTTTGAAAAATCAGGAAAAAATTGCAGGTGCAATACTTGATGTGGAAGATATGGCAGAGCGCTATATTGCCAAATTGATTCCGAAGTCCAGAAGGATTTATCTGCCGAATGTAAGGTATATTGAAAATGCGAAAATTAGTTATCAGAAAAAAAAGGATCAGAAAAAAAATGGAGAAATTATTTATGAGGATAAGATGACGAATTCATTGAATGCTTCTCTAATGGATTTAATATATATGAAAACTGGAATGCGTTTTTTATTGAACGAAGAAAAAATGAATTGGCTGCAGCCAGATAATTTGCGGGATACTGTGAATTTGATTATTCTTCTTGGAGATATGAAAGTTCCAGAAAATGACAGTGAATATCTTGAAAACATCGAGAAATTTACGGAGTACTTTGAGAAAGAATGGATTCCGCAGAACTGTGAGTTGGTGAATTATAAAGAGGTACAGAATTTAATTAGAGTTCCATATTTACAGTTGAACTCAGAAGCTGCGTATATGCTAAATAAAAATTATCAAAACGCAGAAAAAAGATATCCGCTATTACCTGCTAATTTTCTTATGGATAGAGCAAATTGTTTCTTTTGGGTAATGAATTGGTTTTGGGGATACAAAAATAGTATGTATGACAAGAAAGATGATAAATTTGCTTATATGTTCAAAATTTTATATACAATTGAATTATCTAAAATAAGAAGAAGTACGCGATTAGAAGATATGGGGGATTTTCTAGGAGGGTATATATGGGGACCGGGGTTTGATAGTATATTACCGGAAGTCGAGGTTAAAAGAACAAAAATATCCAGATCAAGATTCTCTCTTTCAACATGGGATGTTTATAGTGCTATAAATAGAAGAGTTGCACGATTGTTTGGAGTGAGGCAACCTATACCAGGTAATAATAGGATGAGTGTATCAAAAATAGAAATAGATGATACTGAAAAAGAGTATAAAATTATAACATGGGTATTGGTAAGTTTGTTGACTAATACATTTTCTATGCAGAGTGATGGAAATGAATTGTTGCAACATTCTCAGATTCAATATACATATACTACTCCGATTATTTTTGACAATTATAGATTGAACAGTCAGGTACAAATCTGTTTAGAAAATTATCTTATTGGTATTTGCAGTCTGGAAAGTTTATACAAAAAAATAAATATAGATATATTAGGGGTAAGTAAAGAAGAGTATAAAACAATTATCGATAGAATTGAACAACTGAACATAGAAATTGTTCAAACCTTTAGAACCATTTTTTCTAATATAGATTTTATAATGCGTTTTCAAGAGTATTGTGCAGATAAGAAACGAAAACAGTCTAAGGAAAGTGGCGAGAAAAGAGAGTTTAAAAGAACCAAGGCTGTTGTAGATCAATTTTTTAGAAACGTAGAACATTTTTGCAAAGATTATATAAAAAAGAATTTTAAAGCGCAGTTAAATTGTTTAATATTACAAGACTCAAAAGGAAAACAAGTGGTATTTGATATTAGTGAAGTATATGGAGGGTTTGTGCAGAAAAGAATAGAGGAATTTGTAAGTAATTTAGAGAGACAAAAAGAAGAACAAATGAGAAAACTAACAGAACGTTTGAATAGGCAAATGGTAAAAATCGAACCATTGCAAAGTGTATCTACATATTTAGTGAATAAATCCCCTAAAAATGCTAAGAAAAATATTGAAAATCTGTTGCATAATATAAAATGCTACTACGTAAGAAATGAAAATCAAAGAATAAATTATAGATTTTATGATGATATAATAAATTATTATCAAAAAATTGTAGAATATGAATTAGAAAATCCTGGGATGGATTTATCAGATGATTTAACTGAAGAATATAGGCTAATTGTCAAAGAATACAGTAGATACAACGAGGAAAAATAATGGACATAGAACGTGGAAATATAGAAATTGTATTTCAGAAAATTCCATATATGTATGTAATAAAAAGCTGGCAGGAAATGGTTGATTACTGTTCCTACAGCAAAATTGAAGAGGACATTTATATGCGTTATTCGTCAGATGTGTTTCCCTGCGCAACAGATGATGAGCGTAGAAACAATTATTTGTTTATGTGCAGTCAAATGAAATTCCAGACCGACCTGTGGAAAAACGATATAAGTGAAGACATTGGAGTGTTTCAACTGGTGTTTTCTGTGGCTGATAAAATGCTGCGTTTGGACGGAAACGAGATTAAATGTAAATTCGATCAATTGCTGCGCTGGCGGGAAATTTCATTGCTGATGGGGCAGGACTTTTTCACATGTGCATATCTGGCATATGATGACTGGAAAAAGGGATATAATACCCAATATTTTGCCTGGCTTCCGATTATTAGAAGTGACAACAGCAGATTACATAATATTTTGGAACAAGGAGTGGCTGAAAATCATTTTCATCTGAATGGTTCTACAAAAATTTTTGAATTAAACTGGTTATGTTTGATGAATCATATTTCAAGTAGAAATGCTGAGTTTAAGAAAATAACCAGAACAATGCAGATGCAGCGAAACGACAGCTTTGACAAAAGAGGCATAAAAGAGGACTTTTATACAGAATGTCTGAGAGCTGCTTTATATAGGGTATATTTATTTTTTCTAATAAAAGAAAATTCTTACATGTTTGGAACCGCTGAAGCATTGATTAAAAAAGTTGAAAACGGAATATCGTTAAGGGAAATAACAAGTGATATTCAGAACTTGATCGATATGGCTGGAAATCTTTATGGAACGAAAATTAATGGTGCGGTTTTAGATTATGCTCTTGAAAATGAGATGATGAAGTATAATGACAATGTGTGTCGGCTATTGGCTGGGGAACGTAAATTTTTATATTGCTGTTACAGATGTGTTTTAACAGGAAAATTTGACAGATTTCAAAAAAATATATTCTATGCGTACTTAATTATGCGCACGGATTTCAGAGGTGAATTGATCCAGAGCAATAAAAAGATTGGATTTGGTAATTTTTCAGATTATCAGGACCGAAAAGAGTTTTTTATTGAAGGGCATAAGCCATATGAAGACGAATTAGTGCGATTAGCGTTGAATGAATCTTTAACGAAGAAAAATATGCTTTCATTGGAGGCAAGAATTTGTCCGAAAAATACTTCTGCTAAGTTGATTAAAAATCTGAAAAAGTATGAGCGCATTGTAAAGTCAGAACCAGTAAATGATGGATATGATAAGCTGATCTATGTTTTGCATTTCCCTAAATTGTTTGATAGACCATTTAAGGATGGAGTGCCTCGAAATAACAATGTACGCAAAATGGCAGCACGCCAGGCAAGAAGTATAGTGGCGATGTTGGACAAAAATGGAGAGATTAATCAACATATTAAGGGAATTGATGCATGCTCTAGTGAAATTGCATGCCGTCCCGAAGTGTTTGGACAGATATACCGTTATTTGACAGCAAAAAGAGTAAAGGTTGAAAATGCCTCTCGTTTTCATAATTGTGAGGATGTACAAAATCTTCAGATGACCTATCATGTTGGTGAGGATTTCTTTGATATTACAGATGGCTTACGAGCCATTGATGAGGTTTTGCTGTTTTGCAATTATCGAAGAGGCAGCAGGTTGGGGCATGCATTGGCTCTTGGAATATCTCCTGAAAAATACTATGCAATGAAGGGATATAAAGTTGCTCTTTCAAAACAGATTCTTTTGGATGATATTGTCTGGCTATATTGTAGGTCTGGTGAATTGGGCTGTTCATTAGACGAAAAATTAAAAACAAATTTGATTGAGAAATATACATTATTGTATAAGGAAATTTATGAGAACAACGTTGGAAATGGTTCCTGTCCATCCATACATGAATATTATCAAAGCTGGAAACTGAGGGGAGATAACCCTCAGTGCTATAGATTAGAAGAAAAGGAATTTAATGCAGCTTTGGAAAAGACGGAATTGGTCTATTTTGATAGATTTCGTTTCAACCCACGTGTGGATAATAACCTCAGAAGAAATAAACGATATAGGGATTTGTACTATTACTATCATTTTAATAAAAAGGTTCGAGAAAAGGGCAACGAAGTGACCGAATTTAAGGTAACGAAAGAATATATTAAATTAGTCCGTAGCATGCAAGATAAAATGATTGCTGAACTTGCCTGTAAGGGAATTGGAATTGAAACAAATCCCTCTTCGAATTATTTAATTGGAACAATAAAGAAATACGAAGAGCATCCAATTTTAAGGTTTAATTCCCGAAAGCTAAAAGCTACAAACACTGGTGAGAACCTCTGTGTTTCAATCAATACAGACGATCAAGGAGTATTTGACACTTTGTTGGAAAATGAATATGCTTTGATGACTCTGGCGTTAAAGAAAGCAACTGATGATGATATGAATGCTTTGTATGATATCGAGGATATTTATGAGTGGAGTGATTATGTGAGAAGGATGGGTATCGATCAGGTGTTTTCGTAGTAGAAAATGCAATTGGATAATTGAAGAAAAGAGATGTTTTGAAACGGTAGAACATCGTAAGCGCTTATTTTTAGGTATGATATGATTATTCCGGGGCATCGTAATATTCAAGAAGTTAATGATTAAGTGAAGGAGGAAAAAATGGTTGACAAATGAAAATTTGATTAGGCTTATTGAGCAGGCTCCAGATATAAAAAAACGATTCAAAACGGAGTACATATCTTTGGGAAAGCCAGCTACGCAGACTCCATATCAAACGATTCATAACGATGAAAAATATTTACTGTGGAAAGCAGAAATTGAGGCGGAACTTGAAAAACTTCCACAGAGCAAAACAGTTCAAGACATAATTCATCTTTTTTCAAAAATGGGAAAAAACTTTAGTGATGATTCAACATTTGCTCAACTAGAAGCTAAATTAATAGTATTAGGAAAAACACTATCTGAATCAGTTGGGGAGGGAAGTAAGATGGATAGACCACATAAATTATTTATATCACACAGTAGTAAAGATGCTGATTATGTTGAGGCATTTGTGGGACTGCTTGAAATTCTGGGTTTAAGAGATGAAGAGATAATTTGTTCGTCAGTTCCTCCGTATTGTATTCCACTTGGCAATAAGGTGTATGAGTGGCTTGTTAATGAATTTCAGAATAGTGACCTTCATGTGATTTATGCTTTTTCAAAGGATTATTATAGTAGTGCAGCATCATTAAATGAAATGGGAGCTGCATGGGCAATGAAACACAAATGGACAGGTGTTCTATTGCCGGGATTTCAATTCAATCAGCTGGACGGATGTATTGATAAGACACAAATTGCAATTAAATTAGATGATTCGGACAACAGGACATTAAAATTTAGATTAAGTGAGTTTAAGGATGAACTTACAAAAGAGTTTAATCTTCGCCCAATGTCTGAAGCAACATGGGAAAGACAGCGAGACGGTTTTTTAGATAGAATATCTACTATTACGGAAGCTAGGGCAAAAGAATGTAAAAATACAGATGAGTCTGACCAACAACACATGCCAACAGTAGGACAAGATGACGTCGGTCGCATTCCAGTTGAACCAGCGTTTCTTTTAGTATATGCAGCCGAGGGAAATGGACAAATATTCAGACTTGCTACGTTAGGTTCAGCAGTTCAGGTCTCAACTGATGGGAAACAGTTTATGGCGGATAATTCACAGAGAGAATCTGCTAGATGGCAAGAAGCGTTGGATCTGCTCATTACATGGGGATGGGTTAAGCCTGTAGGTCGAAAAGGTGAGGTATATGAAGTAACGGGAACAGGATATACGAAAGCAGACTGGCTGAAAGATGATATGTGTATTGATATAAGTAAAGAACCGTTAGAAGAATTAAAACAGTTTGAATTTTAAAAGGAAAGAGGTTATCCACGATGCCCAGAACGAAAGGCAGCAAAGACCGCCCCAAAACTACCAATGACTATGCATCTCAAATAACGGAAAAGCAAGAACAGATTGCAACCCTCAACAGCGAAATCAAATTAATCCAGAAAGAGATTGAGGAGCAGAAGAACACACTTAGAACCAAGAAAGCAGTTTTGAAGAAAGCCGAAAGGGAATTAAGTAAACTGGAAGCCAAGAAAGCTGCCGCCGATCAGAAAGCCACCGAAGAAGCAAAGAAGGCTGAAGCGGAGGACGTGCTGAAAAAACTGCTGGCCAGCGGCGTGAGCGCAGACGAGATCCTCGAAAAACTGAAATAACACCATTGCCCGTGTGGACAAACTGAACTTCAAGGGGAGTTCTCACGGTATATTTTGAAGGCTGCTATATAGTTTATAACAAAAATAAAAGAAACAGAGTGAAGGAAAAATGAATTTATCAAAAATACATCATATTGCAATCATCGTATCTGACTATGAATCCGCAAAGGATTTTTACGTGAACAAGATGGGCTTCTCTGTCATCAGAGAAAACTATCGTCAAGAGCGTAAGGACTGGAAGCTGGATCTTCGTGTCAATGAACACACAGAGCTGGAGATTTTCGCTGAAGAAAATTCACCGAAGCGTGTGAACCGTCCAGAAGCCTGTGGGCTGCGTCATCTTGCGTTCGGCGTAGACAGCGTAGAGCAGACGGTGAGAGAGCTGGCAGAAGTTGGGATTGAATGTGAGTCAATCCGTGTGGATGATTATACCGATAAGAAGATGACATTCTTCCACGACCCGGATGGACTGCCGCTGGAACTCCATGAGTAAAGAGGTGGACAAAATGATATTTCGGGATTATGCCTCAGTTTTCGGAAAAGGTAACAACTATCACTACTATATTTTCTCGAAAGGCGGATTCACAGATGGACTTCTTCAGGCACAAGAGCGAGGTGAAGTTCGGCTGATAACGCTGGAAGACCTTTACAAGTAAGAAATGGACAATTGATTTGTAAACGTTGTTTTTCACAAAATTATTGAGACCAAAAAGTTTTCATGATATCATTATTGGTAGAAAATAGTGATACTGTGGAAGCTTTTTTATATAGGGAGTGTGTGTGATGGGAATATTAGTGAATCCAGATAATTTGGCTTTTCAGGTAGCATTGAATTCCGAGATATATGTTGATAAAAGCGGACTTATTAAGTATACGAATAAAGTTTTGAATACATTGCAGGCCTATATTTGCAATAGCCGTCCGAGAAGGTTTGGAAAATCTATTACAGCGAATATGCTTACAGCTTATTACAGCAGAGGCTGTAATTCAGAAGAAATGTTCGCCGGATTGGAAATTGGTAAAAGTGCAGATTTTAAGAAGCACTTGAACCAATATGATGTAATACATCTTGATATCCAATGGTGTATAGAGCCAGCTGGTGGACCTGAACGGGTGGTTTCTTATATTTCGGAAAAGACGATTGCAGAGCTTGCGGAATACTATCCAGGTGTATTGAAAGAGAAGACGGAATCTTTGCCAGAAGTGTTGTCTCGTATTAATGGTGCAACTGGAAAAAAATTTATTGTCATCATTGATGAATGGGATGTCCTTATTCGTGACAAGGACGTTAATAAAAGGGTACAGGAAGAGTATATTAATTTTCTCAGGGCAATGTTCAAAGGAACAGAACCAACAAAATATATTCAACTTGCATATCTTACTGGTATTCTTCCAATTAAAAAGGAAAAAACTCAGTCGGCATTAAATAATTTTGATGAGTTTACAATGCTGAGCGCAAGCAATCTGGCTCCGTATATTGGTTTTACAGAAGCTGAAGTGAAAAAGCTGTCAGAAAAATATCAGCAGGACTTTGCTGAAGTGAAGCGATGGTACGATGGCTATCTTCTGAAGGATTACCAGGTTTATAATCCCAGAGCCGTTGTCAGCGTAATGCTAAGGGGGGAATTCAGGAGTTACTGGTCAGAAACAGCATCCTATGATGTGATTGTGCCTTTGATTAACATGAACTATGATGGGCTGAAAACAGCTGTTATTGAGATGCTTTCCGGAGCCGAAGTCAAGGTGAATGTGGCAGCTTTTCAAAATGATACGGAAGATATTAAAAGTAAAGATGATGTATTGACTTATATGATCCATTTAGGATACCTTGGTTATAATGAGAACAGGAAGACTGCTTTTGTACCAAATGAGGAGATACGACAGGAGCTGACGACTGCTGTTGAGAGTAAAAAGTGGAATGAAATGCTGATATTGCAGCTGAATTCGGAAAATCTGCTGGATGCTACATTGGATATGGATGGTGTGGCGGTTGCAGAAGAGATTGAAAAAATCCATAACGAGCATGTGTCAGTAATTCAGTATAATAATGAGAATTCCTTGAGCAGTGTGCTTACAATTGCCTACTTAAGCGCAATGCAATACTATTTTAAGCCAATCCGTGAATTTCCTACAGGACGGGGATTTGCTGACTTTGTATTTATCCCAAAGCCAGAGTACAAAAATGATTATCCGGCATTGCTTGTGGAATTGAAGTGGAACCAGAATGCGCAGACTGCATTAACACAAATTAAGACTAAAAAGTATCCTTCTTCGATACTGAATTACACAGGCGATATTCTTCTTGTTGGAATCAATTATGATAAAAAAAGTAAGGAACACCAGTGCTTGATTGAGAAGTACGAAAAAGATTGATTTTGCCAGAACAGTGCCGAATGAAAATAACTTAAAAGGGCAGGTGTGGATGTTCTCCACAACCTGCCCTTTCGTGAGGGGAATGTATCAGAAACCTGTAAGTCGGAATACCATTAATTCGCTTGCAGAGTCGTCGGCACGGTCCTGTGTCATAAGAACCATCACAGAACCATCCTCTGCAACTTTCATATCTTCAATCCAGGGGTATCTGGTTCCAAACATATCGTAGCAGTCTACTTCGGCGAGGAGAGTTCCGTCCTTTGACCAGAAGTAGAATTCTCGCATATTTCCATCTGCTGCAATATAGCCATTCGCTGTCTCAGCTATTCCCGTGAGACTTCCGAAATAAGCAGGATCCTCGTGCTGGTCACCGCCAAGAAGCAGCTGCTGGTTGCTCTCCAGATCATAAACTGCTATTTTCGATGGGGTGTCATCTCCTGCAAGACGTCCGTATACCATAATATGATCATTGCTGATCTCAACCAGGCTGACAAATTTAAAAATACCGGTTCGTGCCTCGTCATCATTCATGGAGGTTAAGATCCAGGGCTCTGTAAGCACGCTGCCGTCCTGGAAGGTTACTTTTTCCGTATCATAGCCAAGGTAGCTGGTAATGCCCCAGGCACCGGATGGGTGTACAGACAGGTAACCGCTTGTGCCGGTCTCCAATATGGTCTGCCCGTCTTTCATAACAATTCCTTTTCCACCGTTACGGGAAATATAAAGTTTTCCGTCCGTGTCTGTAAAAAGATCCATTCCCTGCTCGTCCATTGTATCAGAAGAAAGAAGATTCAGGGTGCTTCCAGTATATTCGTAAGTTTCCAGAGTATTATTCAGCTGATGATACATCCGGTCTCCAGATATTGCAAACTGGTGACGCATGATCTCAAATCCGTTCTGGGAAACACTAAATGGAATATACTCCGGAGTGACGGTATAATCTCCAACAGCTATACTCTGCGGAGCCGGTGTGAATGGAGTTCCATCCCATGGGTAAGGTGCTTCTACATTGCCGGTGTCCTCTAATTTCAGTTCCAGATTGTTAAAAACGTTTCTGACAGAATCATTTTCTTCTCCGGAAATGATAACTTTGTAGGTCACACCGGATGGCTCGTGACGATAAATGTAGTAAATTCTGTCAAAATTGTCTGTGGTTCGTATATAATCCACATCGCCAATGGTTGTTTTTTCAATAGTGCCGTCTGCATAGTCATGAAGATCGATATCGGAGGTCTGCAGATATTTGCGGAAAGAGTAGCTTGATTCTTCATTTGCTTTAATGGTGAAATCATTTTGTGAGCTGTCCTTGTCTGCACCTTCGAATACGCTGACAGAGCAGGTGTATTCGTAATCGCTGATATCATTCGGATCATAGCTCCAGTCATCTGGAAGGTTAAGCTTGAACAGGGTTACGTCAATGGTGTTGTCACTTTCTCCATGAACGGTGAGAGCGCTACTGGCAGTCAGAAGCACAAGTCCGGTCACAAGAGGTAGTATTTTCCATATTTTTTTCTCATATTCAGCACCTCTTTTCTATGTGGAATGTTTTGTATTTTTATTTTCCCAGATTTTGGAGACTTTGTCACTGACACAAATGACAGGTAATCCGTAAGGAAAGCGTTATTGCTGGAAAAATGCGGATATCCGGAAGCGGCAAATGGGAATAAAAGTAATTTGTCCTGCATAGGCTATTGAAAAAAGGATATTTGGAATGATATCAATTGGCCTGTGTATGATCGTAAAAAATGAGGAGGCGGTACTTCGCAGAATCCTCACGCCGATGAGCAAGCTTGTGGACAAAATCTATATTTGCGATACCGGATCGGTGGATAAAACGAAGGAGATTGCCAGGGAGTTTACCGATGAGGTTTATGATTTTTTATGGAAAGATGATTTTTCTGCTGCCCGCAATTTTATTACGGAAAAAGCAGATACGGATTATTGGATGTGGCTGGATGCAGATGATGTCATTACGCCGGAAAATCAGGAGAAGCTGCTCAGGTTGAAAGAGAGCATGGATTCAGATACGGATGTGGTTATGATGGATTATGCAGTGGGATTTGATGAATGGGAGCATGTTACGTTTTCTTATTACAGAGAGCGTATTATGAAGACTTCCCGGAATTTCAGATGGCAGGGGCGCGTCCACGAAACGGTTGTTCCTGCGGGAAATATTTTATATTCGGATGTGGTGATTGAGCATCGAAAAATAAAGGCTGGAGAGTCTTTTCGCAATCTGCATATATATGAGCAGATGATTGATTCCGGTGAAAAAATGGAACCGAGACATTTCTTTTATTATGGGCGGGAGCTTTTTTATCATAAGCAATATGAGTATGCAATTTTAATTTTAAAAAAATTTCTGGAAGAACCAGATGGCTGGATAGAGAATAAACTGAACAGCTGTCTGGTTCTTTCCTGCTGTTATCAGGCAATGGGAGAGAATGCAGCTGCTTTTGATATACTTTTTTACAGCTTTACGATGGATGTTCCGAGAGCGGAGATCTGTTGTGAGATAGGAAGATTGTTTATGGAAAAAAGGGAGTATGTGACGGCAGCATATTGGTATCAGCAGGCTCTTCTTGCGCCACGGAAAAAGAAAAACGGCGGTTTTTATATTGCAGACAGTCATGATTTTATACCTGCGATACAGATGTGTGTATGTCTGGATAAAGCGGGAAGGCACAGGGAGGCGTTTGAATTTCATAAAAAGGCAAGAGTATTGAAGCCTCTGCATCAGGCAGTTATTGGAAATGAGAAGTATTTCAGGGATGTTTGGGGTATGGAGTGAGAGGGAAAATTCACCTGTATTGTTAGTATTTCATATATTGATAGTGAATATCTAAGCTGTTATGGGAGAATGTGTATGTTTTTTGATCGTCATAATCAGAAAAATTCTTCTGAAAAGGAAGCTTCTGGTGATATCACCTGTACATCCTGTTTTGGAAACAATAATCGCTGCGGCTGCGATTGCAGTTGTTCGGGACAGGGAGCCACAGGGCCTCGTGGTGCAACCGGTCCTATGGGACCTATTGGTCCAAGAGGGTGTCCCGGTGTGACTGGTCCTATGGGACCAAGAGGATGCCAGGGAGCAGTAGGCCCTGCAGGTCCTATGGGCCCGCAGGGAGAGCCTGGTATGCCAGGCGTTATGGGGCCTGCCGGAGAAGCCGGCCCCGCCGGAGCGACAGGCTCAACCGGCCCCGCCGGAGCGACAGGCCCAACCGGCCCCGCCGGAGCGACAGGCCCAACCGGTCCAGCCGGAGCAACAGGCCCCGCCGGTCCCGCTGGGGAAGCAGGCCCAACCGGTCCAGCCGGAGCAACAGGCCCAACCGGT
>OLNU01002041.1_pt1 | contig 13208 bp, 9 predicted proteins | sample 1672241 | NCBI WGS metagenome assembly OLNU01 (sample SAMEA3136663, study PRJEB25190) | human gut metagenome | biome: human gut; feature: human-associated habitat; material: faeces | place: Austria | collected 2013 | reverse complement strand
ACTGGCATTTTTGCATGGTGCAAAGGGTAAAGCGCATTGCACAGACAGATTATGATATCAGCAGCGTCTTTCTCCGAAAAATTCTTTTCTTTTAACATTTCTTCCAGATTTTTTCCGCTCAAGTACTCCTCGATCACGATCAGATTCGTATCGGTCTGAATACACTCATAGATCTTTGGTATATACGCATTCGGATTTTCCTTTAAAAAAAGATAAATCTCCTCCAGGTCCAATGCAACATACTTTCGCACACCAATCACACCATTCACTTGGTTTCTTACGATATGTACTTTTTCATTGTCACCCAGTCTGCCAAGATCCACATATTCTGACAAACAGTACTCCTCATCTAACCGCATATAATTTCCCACCATTTTCTTGCATTCATCTGTACAACACGATATTATAAATGTCAGGGCAGTTCATGCGCCCAAACCAGCATTTACAATTTGTAGTATAAAAATATTTTATTATTTTTTAATAAAATAAGCAAAAAAAATACCTTTAAGCATCATTTGAATACTTAAAGGCTTTATTTTTTATAAATTTATGTCAAATATATATAATTTTTATCTATATTTAGGTAGTGTATTAGCACCATGTGGTAATAATGCAACCTTCATATCGTCTATTGAACCATCATTTAATTCTTTAGCTACTCTTATTGCTTCGTCTAAAGTTTTAACAACATGGATTTTTGTATTTTTGAATTTTTCTGCTGGTATTTCAGTTACTAATATCATATTGTATCTTTCAGCAGTATCAGAGAAATCATATCCAACAAATCCTCCAATTGAGAAATCTGCACGTAATGCTTTTTCTCTTTCTTCCATATTTGTAAATTTAACGATTTGGTCTTCACAATCTTGGTTTCCAAAACCTTCACTACATTCTGATAAAATTATCATTGTTCCGCCATCAGCTATCATAATTTTAGAATTTGATAATGTTTTTGAAGTTTGATATAAATTAATATCTTTTGGGAATCCTCCTGCACTAGCTATAACTAAATCCGCTCTTTCATCAACATAAACTCCATCTATAGAGTCTACAAGTTCAGTTGCAGCTTTATGAGCTTTTATCCAATCTCCTGCAAATGCTGCTATTATTTGTTGGTCAGAATTTGCAACTACATTTAATAAATATGCTGGTTTAGCCATTGCAGCAGCTTCTTCTAAGTCATCGTGGAATGGATTTGATTTTGATAAATTTCCTGAATATACATTTTCATTTATCCCTTCACCAAATCCAGGATTTAAAGCGTTACAGTGGTTAGTATTTATAGTTTCTTTTCCTGCTATACCAGGTACCAAACTCTTTCTTCCTCCACCATAGCCTGCTAAGAAGTGATAAACTACCCCACCAGTTAATATTATTTTATCTGCTTCTATTGCATATCTATTTAACCATACTGGAGTTTTTCTAGATGTTTCACCCATGTAGACTAAGTTTTCTTTATCTTCACATTGATGGTCAACTATTTTTAAACGTTTAAATAAATCTTCCCCTAATAATTCTTTATGTTCTTCATCTGTTTGTCTTCTATGAGTTCCACAAGCAGATATTACTATTATATCTTCGTCTGCTATTCCACATTTATTTAATCTATCAACTAATATTGGTAAATATGTAGGTATGGCTTGCCATTTTCTTGTTACATCAGATATTATTATTGCTACTTTATCTCCTTTTTGTACAACAGTTGAAATATCCCCTGCTCCAATTGGATTGTCTAAAGCATATTCTATATGTTCTTTTACACTTCTTTGTGGAAGATCTACAACATTAGACTCCAATTCACAAGCAATTTGTGTTTCTGGTATATTTACCTCAAATTCAATACTACTATACTTCATAGAATGCATAGTAACCCCCTCCTTATTCGGGTATCCATATAATCACCCAGTTTTGTCAACTTTAATTTTATCATACATTAACATATAATGGAATTTATTTAATCTATTTTTATGTAAAATTTTCCATGTTATAATAAACTTAATAATTACTTTACTATACAAATTAATCGAGGTGACTTATATGCCGTTTGAAATAATAAGACAAGATATTACTAATATGAAAACAGATGCAATTGTAAATCCAACAAATAATGAATTAAAACCGACTGGTGGTGTTTGTGGATCTATTTTTGAAAAGGCTGGATATGAAATTTTAGAAAAGAAATGTAAAAAGATTGGTTATCTAGAAACAACTGAAGCTGTTATAACTAAAGGTTATAATTTGGATTGTAAATATATAATTCATACAGTAGGTCCTATTTGGGACAATGCTAAAAGTGATAATGCTACTTTACTTTATAATACATATACAAATTGCCTAAAATTAGCTAAGAGTAAAAAATGTAATTCTATAGCCTTCCCTTTGATTTCATCTGGCAATTTTGGATATCCTAAAGATAAAGCATTAGACATTGCAACAAATGCTATAAAAAACTTTCTTTTAGAAAATGATATGCTTATTTATCTAGTTGTATTTGATAGAGAATCATTTAAAATAAATAAAGATTTATTTGATTCAATTACTCAATATATAGACGATAATTATGTAGAATTTAATAAATATAAATTTCGTCGTAATACTCCTGAAAGTTTAGATGACCTAAGTATTTCTATTCTCGAAAATGTCAATAGAAAATCGAGCATATATAAAATTGAGTCTGTAGATAAAAATCTTCTAGATGCTCTGTCACATGCTGAAGATACTTTTTCTCAATATCTACTTAAACTTATAGATAGCTCCGGTATGACAGATGCTCAAGTATATAAAAAGGCAAATATAGATAGACGATTATTTTCTAAAATAAGAAACAATAAAGATTATACACCTAGCAAACCAACTGTTTTATCTCTTGCAATCGCACTTGAATTAAATCTTGATAAAACAAACGATTTGCTTAGAAAAGCTGGATTTGCATTATCTCATAGTAACAAATTCGATATAATTATCGAATACTTTATATCAAATCAAATATATGACATATACAAAATAAATGAAACACTCTTCTCATTTGATCAAAATATTTTAAGAACCTAAATTTGTCGCTTTTTATGCGACCTTTTTTTTATTCCTTTTTAGTACAATCTAATCATAGTCATCAAGGGTATTTAAGAATAAATTATAAATCTGGGAGGTAATAATTATGAAAGAAAATTTAACTGAATTAGTATGTATTTTAGATAAAAGTGGTTCTATGGCATCACTTACAGATGATACAATCGGCGGATTTAATTCACTTATAAAAAAACAAAAAGATGAAGAAGGTGAATGTTTAGTCACTACTGTATTATTTAATAGTAATATTGAAATTTTACATAATAGAGTTCCTCTTAAAGATGTAAAGGATATTACAACAAAAGACTATCAAGCTATGGGGTGTACTGCTTTGTTAGATGCAATAGGTGTTTCTATAGACAAAATTAAAAATGAACATGCAAATACTCCAAAAGAAAAAAGACCTGATAAAGTTTTATTTGCAATAATAACAGATGGTGCTGAAAATTCTAGTAAAGAATATAATATTAAACAAGTAAAAAATTCAGTCACTACATGCCAAGAATTGTTAGGCTGGGAATTTATTTTTTTAGGTGCAAATATCGATGCAATTGAAACAGCTAGTACATTTGGAATTCATGCATCTAGAGCTGCTAATTTCTATTGTGATAAAGTGGGTACAGAGTTAAATTTTAATGCAGTAGGCAAAGTACTTTGTTGTCTACGTGAAGATAAAGATATAGATATGGATTGGAAATCAGAAATTGAAAATGATTTTAAAACTAGAGAGAAAGAATAAGGATTTTGGAGATATCCCCTTATATTTTAGTATTTTTTTCCTTGCATATAAATTATATTGACTCTTATAAGACAATATATTATTATAATAACATACAAAATATTTATACGGAAAAGAGCCATAATAAATGGCGTATTATATTATTTTATAATCGCTTAAGTACTATATTGGTTCTGATTTCCATATTATTGATTACATCAGCCAGATAGGTACTATACTTATTTGGCTTTTTTTATTTATAAATTTTAAAAATTACAATTTGAAAGGAGAATGTCTATGGAAAAGTTAAATTTACTGAGAGATAAAGAAAGCAAAGTATTTTTTCACTATTTAATCCCAGCAATTTGTTCAACATTAGTTACATCAGTTTATCTTTTAGTTGATACCCTTATAATCGGACAAGGCGTTGGCGCTTTAGGGATTTCTGCTTTAAATATATTCATGCCTTTCTTTTTAATATTTAACGGACTTGGGCTGTTATTTGGAATAGGAAGTGGAATCTTAATATCAGCTGAAGATGGAATGGGTAATAAGAAAAAATCAAATCAGTATTTTATAACTGGGCTTGTTTCAGTAGTATCACTTGCTTTAGTTTTAAGTTTAATTTGGAATCATTATTTAGAATCTTTATGTATATTTTTAGGAGCAAATGATGACACAATAGGTTTAGTTTTAGAATATGGTAAATGCATCATGATGTTTGCACCTGTGTTTATAATGTCAAACTATCTTGCACCTATAATAAGAAATATGAAAAATCCTAAATTAGTTATGTGCGGTGTATTAACTGGATCTTTCTTAAATATTATATTAGACTATGTTTTTGTTTTCCCAATGGATATGGGAATGTTCGGAGCTGCTTTAGCAACAGTAATAGGTAGTGTAACTACTGTACTTGTTTTATCTACTCATTTTATTAAAAAACAAAACAGAGTAAAAATAAACAAAGAAACAATATCTTTAAAACTTGTAACACCTATATTAAAATGTGGTTTCTCAAGCCTTATAATGGAAGTTGCAAATGGATTTGTAATATTTATATTCAATATTCAAATACTAAAATATATTGGAAATAACGGAATTGTAGTTTACGGAATAATTTCTAACTGTGTATTAGTTGGTCTTGCTTTATTCAACGGTGTTGCTCAAGCCGCTCAACCAATTATCGCAACTAACTTCGGTGCAAAAGAAAGTGCACGTGTTAAAAAAGTTTTAAAATATGCTATGATAACTACAACTATAATAGGTATTTCATTATTTGCTGTAGTATTTTTATTCACAGGACAAGTTATACAAATATTTGTTAAAGCAAATGCTGAAATACTTTCTGTAGGAATACCAGCATTAAGACTTTATTTAAGTGCATTTTGCATAATGAACATAAACATATTAATATCTGGCTATTTCCAATCTGTCGGAAAAGAAAAAATAGCTATATATGTATCTATAGTAAGAGGATTTTTACTAAATATAATATTAGCATTTGTACTTCCATCAGTACTTCCTGCTACTATACTTTGGGCAATAGTTCCTCTAAGTGAATTAATCACATTAATCGGAATAGCATTTTATGCTAAAAATAGTTCTACTATAGAAAATACAGCATTAAATGAAGAATTCATATCTGCATAGAAAAAAGGGAATGCTAAAACGGCATTCCCTTTGTAATTTACATATTAATATAAGACTTATAAATCTATACAATTTTATTATTCAGCATCTGTTGCTTCTTCCATAGTAGCTTCAACATTTACTTCTTTTTCTGCTATTAAATCTTCTATTAATTCTTTTGATTCCATTAATTCTTCTAATGACATATTTGCATAATCTTTATGGTTAACAGTTTGCACATTTATACCTTGTTTTTTAAGGAATCCATCTACTTTAGTTTGATTTTTTTTGTATATATAGTATCCTACTGCGCAAACACCTACTCCTACTGCTGCACCTTTTAAATGATCTTTATTTATTGCATTTAATACTACCATAATATCTCCTCCTTATAGTTAACTTATAAATTTTATTTATTTAAGGTTAAAAAACATCCCTTCGTTTTTAACACTTCCTCCTCCACCTCTATAACCGAAGTTTGGATTTAAGCGGTTTTGACTCTCGATTATTTCGCTTGCAAATAATCTAAATGAGTCTAGCTTGTTATTATTATTGATATCTTCTGATAATATAGAGATATCATAACATGGTTTATCTTGACATCTCATTTTAGATTTTTCTACCTTTAGTATAAATGTCTCATTTGATTTTTTAAGTATATGTCTACCAAATGTAGTTATCCAAGTTACTAAAGAAGCATTTAACATGTTTCCTTCTTTTCCTATTGAATTAATTAAGTACATTATGGACATTACCTCAGGGTCGATTGTTCCTCTTTGTCTCATTTCTGAATAACCATGTTCTACTATTGCTCCAACAGTAGTTCCTGTAGCAAGCCATTTTACAAAGTCTTGAACTTGTCCTGTTGGACTTAAATATTTTACTATATTTGCTCCTACTATCAATATTATAGAATAATATGATAAGAGAGGCATATCTGTCTTGTTGTTATTAGATATAAATTTTATTTTAGAAAATCCATATATCTCTGATAAAATAGCAGCGATTTTAAATATTACATTCTCTGCACTTATCTTTTTAGAATTAAATTCAACAAGCAGTGTTTTTATATAAGGGTTATATCTAAAAGATTTTATACCATCTTCTTTAAAAAACTCATTTAATTTACTTTCGTCTATTATAGAATGAGATAGCCTTACCCTTATTCTACCATTAATCATGTGCTCGACTAATATTACTGGATAATTCAATTTTTAATAACACCTCTATCTCTTATTTTCAATTTTTGAAAATAGTAGTCTAATTGAATTTGAAACTACAAATATTGTACTTGAATTGTGAAGTACAGCTCCCCAGAATACTGGTAATACACCTGCTGCACTAAATACAAGTCCTAAAGTATTTATACCTATAACTAATCCAAAGTTTTCTTTTACTACTTTCATAGTTTTCTTAGATAAATTCATAACTGCTGGAAGTGCCATTGGGTCATCTGTTTGTATTACTACATCAGATGTTTCTATAGCAGCATCTGTACAACCGCCACCTAATGATACACCAACATCAGCATATGCAAGCGCTGGAGCATCATTTATGCCATCTCCAACCATTATTACTTTAGAGTTTTTAGATTGTAGTTTAAGTATAGTTTTTGCTTTATCTTCTGGAAGTAGCTCAGCCTCATATCCATCTACTCCAACTTTGCTTGCAACTATACTAGCTTGATCTTCTAAGTCACCTGTAAGTAATAGTATTTCGTCTACACCTTGGTAGCGTACATTATTAAGAGATTTTTTCATATTTTCTCTCATCTTGTCTTGAATACCTATTACGCCTAGGAGTTCTTCATTTCTAGCTACATAAATTATACTTTGACCTTTTTTCTTTAAATTAAATGCTTCATCTTCTAATGTTATTTCTATATTATTTTCTTTTAAGAAAGTTTTATTACCTACTCTGATTATATCACCATCTATATTAGTTTCAACACCTTTAGCAATATGAGTAATTATTTCACCATGCATTGGTATTTTTATACCTTCACTTCTTACTTTAGATAATATTGCACTTGCCATTGGGTGTGCAGATGTTTCTTCTGCTGCAGCTGCAATTTCTAATAACTCTCTTGATTTTATACCATCTTTAGTTACTATATCTAAAACTTCTGGTTTACCTTCTGTTAAAGTTCCTGTTTTATCTAATATTAAAGTATCGGCTTCTGCTAATGCTTCTATATAGTTTCCGCCTTTAATTAGTATACCATTTTTAACTGCATTATTTATTGTTGCAGAGAATGCAGTTGCTGTTGATAATTTTATACCGCATGAGTAGTCAATTACCATCATATTTAATGCTCTAGTTGGGCTCTTAGTTGCTAAATAAGTTGCTCCAGCTAAGAAGAAGTTAAATGGTATTAAGTAGTTAGAGAATTTATCAGCATAATCTTGGACCCTAGCTTTATTACAAGCTGCATCTTCAACTAAGTTAATAATTCTTGATACTACTGTATCGTCTCCTGCTCTTTGTGTATCTATAACTATATTTCCGTTTTTAACTAATGTTCCTGAGTAAACTTCGCTACCTATTTTTTTAATATGTGGAACATATTCACCAGTTACAGCAGATTCATCTACTATAGCTTCTCCACTTATTATTTTACCGTCAACGCATATTTTTTCACCAGTATGGACTACTATTTTATCTCCTACTTTAGCATCTTCAACTGATATACGTTTAACTGATCCATTTTCATCTTGTTTCCAAACAAACTCTTCATTTAAATCTATCATATGTTTGATTGAATCTCTAGTTTTCTTCATTGTATAACTAGTCATAAATTCAGCTATATCTGATAATAAGATTATTGTAAGAGCTGAACTTGAATTTCCTAATAATATACTCGAAACTATAGATGAAATTGTAAGAGTATCTGCATTTGGTCGTTTATGTTTAATCATCCCTCCGATTCCGTCTTTGAATAGAGATTTAGTTAAATACAATGCACCTAATGAGCATGGATTTAAAAATCTCTTATAAACTGGGAATATATCAGCATAATTTGTTTTCTTTATTATTGAATAACCTATCAAACCTGCATTTAAAACAAGTCTTTTACCTATATCTTTTACATCTTCTTCTCTTTCTCTTTCGATTATGTTAGATGCTTCTAATTCTCTATGTTGTTTATACGCATATAAATAATATTTATTTAACACATCTGATACTAAATTTTTCAAATCAGCTTCATCAATTCGTGTTTTATCAAAAACTATAAGTATATTTTTTGTTATATTATTTATTGTTACTTTCTTTACAAAACCTAAATCTATTATATCTTGTAATATTTGTTCATTAAATTCATTAAGATATTCTATAGCTTTACAATTTAATCTTATTCTTCCTGGCAATGAATGAACTATATTTAATTCAAACAAGTCCTTCTTTTGTCCAAACACTTGTTATCACCCCATTTTATATTCTTTGTTATATTGTCTTTATTGCTTCATTTAATTTTTGTTCTAAAGTATCTATTACAAATTCAAGGTTGTCTTGCCCGTTTTCTTCAATTAATTTGAAATCTCCTAAAACTATATCGATTACTTTATTTATCCATTTAACGATTTTTTCTTCGTAAGTTTTCTTTGTATCATAAGTTATAACTACACTACCTGTAATGTAATTAAATTCTACATCTTTTATTCCATCTAACATTTTTAATCCTTGTACTACATATTTGTCGTACTCTTTTGCCTCTTGTGGTATTTTAGATGCATTATTTACTTTTAGTCTTAGTCTTCCTGGTATTGAATGTACCACCTTAAATTTTATAAAATGTTTAATTATATGATTCTTTATATTCATTTTTAATTTAAGCTTCCTTCCTATGTGTTTTAATTTGGTCTATTAATAAGTCCATATAACCACCATAAACATGTTATTCCTGCGGGTCTCACTCCTGGCCTTGTTTTTATATCGTAAACTGCATATGTACCTAATAATAACATTACAGAAGATTTTAAATCTAATATCCCATTAGTTTTTTCATATATTGTGTGACTTAAACTATCTAGTATATCTATACTTTCTTTAGTTAATAAAGATTTATTTTCACTGTGCGCTTCATCTTCTAATCCTAGTACTTTTAATATTATTCCTATTATAAGCATTGGTTGTATTGTTTCTTCTTCATATTTAATAAGAATTGTTCCTATATAAGGATTTATTGATATTTCTGTTATGCCTGGTATTTGTGAAAATGTATTTAACAAAGCTTGTTTTCCATGTGGATTATCCTTTAAAACTTTGCATTGTATTCTAATTCTACCTGGTATAGAATGTTTTACTTCCAATATATCTTTGAAATTTGGCAATTTGGGTTTATATTGATCCTTTTCTTCATCCGAAGACAATAAAAAACTTGAAACTAAAATTAATGCTGCAATTAATTTATTGTTCATCATCAACCTCCTATATCAAATGATTTATTTTATTCTATTATTTTATCATAATATTTATTTTTATATGATGTAAAATATTATTTTTCTTTCATATCTATTATAAAAAAATAGATCCCTTTGATCTTTTATTTTTCCATATTTTTACATTATACTACAAAACAATTAAAATAGGTATTCCATTTTAGAATACCTATTTTAATAATTTATATTACAATACTTTTTTCTATATCTCCATCTGCTGGAAGTATTATAGTAAATTTAGTTCCCTTATCGACTTCACTTTCAATATAAATCTCTCCATTATGCATATCTATTATATGTTTAGTTATTGTTAATCCAAGACCACTTCCACCTTTTGTCTCCATGCTTGAATCTACAATTTGATTAAATCTATCAAATATGTATTTATGATATTTTTCTTCTATTCCTATGCCTGTATCCTCAACAGTTATTTTTACTTTTTCACCTAAATCTTCAATGTCTACTGTTATCGTTCCACCACTTGGAGTAAACTTAGATGCATTGCTAAGTAAATTGATAATACATCTTTCAATTTCGTTTCTATCACATTTAATTATCTTTTCCTCTGTATTTGTATCTATAATTAGATTTATACCTGTTGATTCTATGGCATCTCTAACACTTAGTGCTATCTCTTCTACTATATATACTATATTTTCTTCTTCTAAATTTATTTTATATTTTCCATTTTCAATTTTTGTAGTATCAATTATATTGTTAATTAAATTCAATAACCTTTTAACATTTTTATTCATAACTTTCATATATTCATCTATTTTTTCTTTTGAAATTCCTTTTTCTGTCCTATTTAGGTTACTTATTAATTGTTCAATAGAACTTATTACATTTAATGGTGTTCTGAGCTCATGGGATAAATTTATAAAGTAATTATTTTTACTTCTCTCTGCTTTTATAATTTTATCAAATAGTTGCTTATTCGTCTCCATTTCATTTATAAGAGCTTCTGTTCTAATAGCAACTAAGTTATCTAGTTTTTTCACTTTGTTGCTATTATTATAAATAATTAATACTATTATAACCATATACAATAATACTGCACCTTCACTTTTCCAAACTGGAGGTTTTATAGTAAAGTTAACTTTATATTCTTTACCCATAGTACCGTTTTGGCTTATCGCCTTTATCCTAAAGGTATATTTCCCTGGTGATAATTTATTAAATACAACTTCATTACTAGTAGTTGATACCCAATTATCTGTTATTCCATCTAATTTATAGTAAAATCTTAAATTTTTTTTTTTTTTTTTTTGGGGGGAAAAAATTTTTTTTTTTTTTTTTTTTTTTTTTTGCGGGGTAAAGTATCTTATTTCTATGTCATTTTGACTGTATGAAAATTTTAAATTATTTATATCTTTGTACTTCTCATTCATTACAATAAATTCTTCAAATGTAACTTTAGGATTATAATCTGTATATAACTCTTCTCCGTCACTTGGATCAAAGATATTTAATCCTTTTATACCTCCAAATACAAAACTTCCATCACTTGTTTTAAAATAAGATTTATCATTAAATTCATTACTCTGTAATCCTTCTGCTTTGCTCAAATTTCTAAATTCATTTTTTGATAAATCAAATTTTGAAATTCCGTTATTTGTACTAACCCATGGATTACCATCATCATCTATTAGTAAGCCATAAATTGTATTATTACAAAGACCATCTTCATCTGTATATTTTATAGATGTTCCATTCTTTTTATCAAATTTTATTAATCCTTCACTTGTCCCTATCCATAAAGTATTATCTTTTCCTTCAGCTATACATTTTATTGTACTTATTTCTTCTTTCGTTTCAGAATCTAAAATTTTGTATACTTTACATTTTCTTGTTTCAGCATCTAGCCTTATTAGTGAACCTTGAATATAAGTTCCAAGCCAAAATATACCTTCACTATCTTCATAAATTTCTTGTATATGCATATCTGATACAACATTTTCAAGCATATTCTTAGTTTTATCTTTTATTTTTCCAGTTTTATTATCTAAAATATTAATTCCATTTTCAGTACCTATCCATAAATTGCCTTCTCTATCTACTAATAATGATTCTATTGAATCATCTAGTAATCCATCTTCTGTTGTATATTTTTTTATATTTAATGTTTTTCTATCTATTTGGTTTAATCCATAATCAGTTCCAACCCAGACTGTATCTTTATTTCCAGTTATAACTTTTATAATGTTACTGCTAAGATGATTTTTCCCTTCTCCAGCATAAATCCTAGTATATTTGTTATTATCCTTATCCATTATATTTATGCCTCTATTTTTAGTTCCTATCCATAAAAGACCATTATCATCTTCGTATACACCCTGTATTATATTTGAACTTAATGAATTATCATTTAATGGATCAGATTTATATTGAATAATTTTATTATTAGGCTCAAATATATTTATGCCTGTATATGTCCCTACCCAGATTAATCCTGTACTATCTTGCATAAGCGAATATATATTATCATCTAATAAAGAATTATCATTAAAGTTACTGTAATATGTATAAAACTTTCCATTCCCTAAGTATTTGCATAATCCAGCATCTGTACCTATCCACAATACTCCATTATTATCTTCTATCATACTCTTTGTTGTATTTGAAGGTATTGTTGTACTATCATTTTCATCGTGATAATATCGTATTATTTCATTACTTTCACCTTCTTTTATTATTACCTTTATTAATCCATTATTGCTCGTTGAAACCCAAATATTATTTTCTTTATCTATTAAAATCGAATTTATTTTATCATCTTTTATTATTGAACCACTGTCATCACTATAATATTGAATAATCTCCTTTGTATTTCTATCTACTTTTATCAAACTCTTAGTCGTTCCAACCCAAATATTACTCGATTTATCTTCTTTAATATCTACAATATCTTCTGTTTTAAATATTTCTTGCTCATGTAATGCCACTGTAAATTTATTGTTTTTTTCATCATATAAATATACATTTTTCTGAGTTATAACTATTAAAGTTCCTCTTTCAGTTAATAAAATACTCCTTACTTTATAAAATGGATTTCCATTTTCATCACATTCAAAATTTGTAATTTCATCGGTTTTTAAGTTTATTTTACTTATACCTTTATTGGTTCCCACCCATAAATTATTAGAATTGTCTTCTTGCAAACTTAATATATAGTTATTTACTATTGAACCTTTTTTATATTTATCTGATTTATATACCTTTATTTCAAAGCCATTATATCTGTTTAGGCCTTCATTCGTTCCAATCCATATATATCCTCGGCTATCTTGATATATAGCTGCTGCTGTAGATTGTGATAATCCATTTTCAATAGTTAAATACTTAAAATT
>OLNU01002039.1_pt1 | contig 13224 bp, 10 predicted proteins | sample 1672241 | NCBI WGS metagenome assembly OLNU01 (sample SAMEA3136663, study PRJEB25190) | human gut metagenome | biome: human gut; feature: human-associated habitat; material: faeces | place: Austria | collected 2013 | reverse complement strand
TGTCCGGAGCTGACTGTTACTAATCGGTCGAGGGCTTGACCAAAATGGTTCTAAAGAATGTGTTTAGTTGATATGCAGTTTTGAAGGTGCAAACCTTTCAACTTTCCTCGATAGCTCAATGGTAGAGCACTCGGCTGTTAACCGAGTTGTTGCAGGTTCGAGCCCCGCTCGGGGAGTTGATGGCCTCGTGGTCAAGCGGTTAAGACACCGCCCTTTCACGGCGGTAACACGGGTTCGAATCCCGTCGAGGTCAGTCGATGAATTATTCTTGACGAAAAGAGGATGGCATGATATACTAATCTAGTCATGTGAATTTAATATTTATGGCGCAGTAGCCAAGTGGTAAGGCAATGGTCTGCAACACCAGTATCCACCGGTTCAAATCCGGTCTGCGCCTCTTTAATAAGCCTGAAGAGTTTTCTTCAGGCTTTTTTTCAGATTTATGCACCTGTACGTATTGGAGATACCATTACGGCAACGGCGACAGTCAAAGAAATAATCCCGGAGCGCAACAGGGTTGTAATGGAAACTGTGTGCCGCAATCAGGATGATGTGGTGGTGACAACTGGGGAAGCTGTGTTGCTTCCACCAAAAGAAAGTGTTGATAAATAAATACATAAGCCATAAGATGATGAATAATTAATTAAACGAACAAAAATCTCAGAGAATCTTAAGATTTTCTGAGATTTTTTATGTTCGATAGATTTTTAAAATCATATGTGGTAAATTAAAAATAAAGTAATAGAAAAAATGCGCATTGAAGAGAGGAGATCACTATGTGGAACAGACAGGAACTAAAGAGCAATGCCAGAATAATGCTGAAAGCCAATTATTTAAAAATTGTTATTGTGAGTGTTGTATTTGCACTTTTGACCAGTTCTGGTTATCAATCGGCCAAAGGAGCGGCCAAAGGCAGTGATGCAGATATCAGTCTCCGCCATTTAACAGGTATCCAGTGGTCATTGGTGGTGGCAGCCTTTGTGGGTATTATGAGTGTTGTGATCATTGCATTTTTAGTGAATGTTTTGATAGCGGTTTTTGTATGGAATCCGTTAAGTGTCGGCTGCATAAAGTATTTTATAGATTGTCGGTATGGTAACGCAGAATGGAAAGATATTTTATTTGTTTTTAGAAATAATTATGTTAATGTGTGTGTGAATATTTTTTTAAAGCAGTTATTTACCTTTCTCTGGTGTTTACTGCTGATTGTGCCTGGAATTGTTAAGGCTTACGAATATATGATGGTGCCATATATTCTGGCAGAGAATCCGGATATGAGCAGAGAAGAAGTTTTTGCATTGAGTAAACAAATGATGAAGGGGAATAAATGGGATGCATTTGTGCTTGATCTGTCATTTATTGGTTGGATGATTCTGGGGGCACTTACATTGAACATTGTGAATGTTCTTTATACGAATCCGTATCGCTATCTGACATCTGCGGAATTATATCATACATTAAAATAAGACGGGCATGAAAATTAAGATTGTTAAGAAATTAAAAGAGAAAATGAATCGTTACCTGGGACGGATGGCAGACGACAGAGAGCCAGACCGCAAACGTTCAGACGATTGCTTTCGGGAAAGAATGGCACATGGCTTCTGGCAGATCGAGAGAATGGCAATTCGGAATGGAGAGTTCTTTTATTGGTCTGCAGAAACCATTGTTTTATTGTAGAGCATATGCTATAATATAAATGGTATTTATAGGGGCAGAGCTGTCGAAAGGCAGTGACGCAAAGCCAAAGGGACTAAGGTGTTAGAAACTATGTCAGCCGGTTGCGATAAAGAATTACCGTTGTTTTTTGTTTTGTTTTTTTTTCAGTCACCTGTAGAGCACAGGTGACTTTTTGCTTTTTTAGTAAAATACAGACGATTTTTAGTACTTTTACAAGCAATGAAAAGCATAAGCCCTTATGATGTACTGTTGTAGCTGCATAGAATTTGATAGCCACAAATTCGTATAGAAAGGATGTCAGAGGAGAGTGAAGGATACAGACAGTATGACAATGCAGGATGTGTTGGAAATGATGAAATGTATCAGAGAGTTTTTTACTGTAGTCAGATTGGAAAGTGGATATGACACGATGGATAGTGAGGAAACATACTGTGAGATTGAGTACCTGAAGGAAGATATTTTCTTTGTAAAGGCAAAGCGTATAGAAATAGACGGGAAGCCTTACGTGATAAAGATTAAGCAGGAAGTTGATGAAAAAATTCTACAGGCATTGCTGGAGTCCGATCAGATACCGGAACGGCTGGCCTATTACAATGAGAAGATTTATCATGATTCATTGACAGGGGCTTATAATCGGCGTTTTTTCCAAGAGAAGATGATATCTGTAAGTAAGAATACCGGAATTGCGATGATGGACCTGGACAATTTTAAAGCGTATAATGATACCTATGGACATCATGCGGGTGACCTTGTGTTGCAGACAACGGTTATGACAATTAAGAGTGTGATACGCCGGGATGATATTCTGATTCGTTATGGCGGCGATGAATTCCTGTTGCTTATGCCGGGAATGCAGTCTCAGGTTTTTCATCAAAAGCTGCTTCAGATACATCAATTCATTTATCAGTCGGAAGTGCCTGAATATGGGAAAATGCATGTTTCTACGAGTATCGGAGGGGTTATTGCCCAAGGCGAGGAGATTGAGCAGGCTGTTGAGCGTGCGGATAAACTGATGTATGCTGCAAAATCACAAAAATCATGCGTTGTTACGGATGTAGACGAGGAAGTGTTATGAAAAAGGTTCCGGGATGGAAAAAAATCGAAATTGTCTGTGTTATCATTGTAGTGGCTTTCATGTCCTTTTTGATCGGAATATACTATCAGTCAAGAACGGAGAGGGGAAGCATCCGGTCACTCTGCAGTGGGTGGTATCAGATGAAGGACGGGAAAAGGATTGAACTTGAACTGCCTTGTTCTGTGACTGCGGATGCGGAAGGAAAAGTAATTCTTTATAATGATACTCTGACAGAGGATGACAGGGGACTAATTGTATCCACAAGAGGAATACAGGATAATCTGGAAATCAGGACAGGGGAGCGTATTCTTTATCATTATGCGGATAACCAGTTCCAGAAGAACAAACAGATGAAAGGAAAGATGTGGGCAGATGTCCGCCTGCCGGAGGAGATGGGGCAGGAACCGCTATGCTTTATTTATGAGGGAACAGCAGGTAGAAGTCTTGATATACAGGTTCCGATACTTGGCAGTTTTTCTGCAATTGTCGTGAGACATCTTCAGGCCTCTGCTTTTTCGATTTTAATGATCGTCAGTATGCTAGGATTGGGAATTGTCGCCGTAAGTATTTTCCTTTATACCAGACATCGGCAGCTTGTCGAAAAACGTTTTGTGAATGTCGCAGTTTTTTTGATTATATGCAGCTTATGGTGTATATTGGATTCTGGAATTTACCAGATGTATGGGAAGCACAGTGCAGCAGGAAGTTTAGTGTCTTTCTATGCATTTATGCTGATGTCAGTGCCGATGCTGCATTTTATACAGAATACGGTAAGTAAGGAAAATCAATGGATTCCGGAGATATGGATTTTACTTTTTTATGGGAATGCGATAGGACAGGGCATCGTGAATATTTGGTTTGCGGTTCCTTTTAAAAATATGCTGTTTGTAACGCATTTGATATTATTTACAGGTGTTGCAGCGATGGCCATTCTTCTATGGAGAGAATATCAAAAGCATCAGACGCAGGAGCTGGAGCTTTGTCTGAAGGCATTTGGCGTGTTGGGCATCAGCGGAGTGATTGCCCTTGCTTTATATTGGATGTACGCCATCTACTGGTATGATGCGCTTTTTCAGTTTGGTATTTTACTTTTTATTTCTTTTCTGTTCTGGGGACTGCTTTGTAAAGTATCCAATGATATTCAGTATCGTATGGAACAGGCCGTATATGAAAGGATGTCTATAGAAGACCGGATGACGGGAATGAAGAATCGAAAGGCATTTGAACAGCAGCTGGATCAGCTTCAGCAGGATGCAATGCTGTTGGAAAATGCTTTGCTTATATTTATAGATATTGCCAATTTGAAAACGATTAACGATACATATGGGATGCAGATAGGCGATGAAGCAGTTATTCGGACTGCCCGGAGCATTCAGGCGGCAGAAAGTGACGCATGTGAGCAGCATACAGAATGTTTTCGTATTGCCGGTGATGAGTTTGCAATTGTGGTGACTCGTCCGCAGAAGAGACCGGAAGAGTGGGAGCAGATGATAAGGAATGAGATGAAAAAAGAATCCGGAAGCAGGTATCCTGTTCAACTGGAATTTGGTTGCAGTTACCTGAGGAAAGCGGATGGAACACTGCTTTCTATCAGTGACTGGAAAATGCAGGCAGACAGAATGATGTTTTCTTATAAATGAAACACGGCGGAGGACAGATATGATTTACAACATGGATTTTCTGATTTCGGCAATGGTTATTTTGCTGCTGATTTTGTGGCATTTTCTGGGACAGAAAAGAGCAGAGGATCTGAATAACCGGGTATTTCTTTTCTTTGCTGTTCTTGGAACGGCAGATGTTGTTGCTGAATTTTTCTCTAATTACTATATTACTTCATACAACAGCGATATGGAAAATGCCGCAGTCATCGTGACAACGATATTTTATCTGCTGCAGGCCTTGCTTCCCGTTACATTTATTTTTTACATTCAGACATTGCATGAGCAGAAAATCATTTCAGCTAAGAAGATGTTTATATCCGGTGTGCCAACCCTTGTTCTGATTAGTGTGATTCTGACAAATCCATTTACGGAAAAGCTTTTTTCTTTTGATGTGACAGCGGGATATGTGAAAGGACCATGGTATCTGCTGATGTATGTCAGTGCGTTGGGGCATTTTGCAGTGGCATTATTGCTTATTCTGCTCTGGCGCAGAAAGCTTGGGCCTCAAAAAGTAAAAATACTTTTGGAGATTTTTGTGATATCCGGTGTCGGTGTGGTCTTGCAGATGTTTTGTCAGTCACTTTTGATGACTGGATTTGGAATGAGTCTTGGTATATTGGCATTGTTCATTACGATCAACAATCCAAATGCCAATCTGGACAGTCTGACCGGCTTATATAATCATCTTTATCTGACACGAAAGATGGGCGAACTCATTGCGTCAGGAAAATCTTTTCATATTATTACAGTGTATCTGTATCAGCTGAAGCATATTAACAGGGTAGCAGGGGTACAGGGGGGAGATTCTATTTTGCAGCAGATAGCCGGACAGCTTGGAGCGCTCTGTGGTCAGAAGGTGACCCGTATTACCGGAAAGCGCTTTCTTGTGCTGACTTCTTCTCTGGAAGAATATGAATATTATTTTGCCAAATTGAAGAGGCTGTTTGATGTAAATAAGGTGTTGGATGTGGAAGATAAAAATATCGCTGTTCCGGTAATTATAAGCGGCATTATCAATGCTCAGAAGCTTGAAGAAAGCGGTCTGATCATGGAATATGCGGAATATCTGGAGTCTCTGACACCGCAGAGCGGACTGACAGAAGTGATACAGGATGACCGCCAGACAATGAATGGTTTTATGTATTACAAACGGGTGGAACAGTATCTTCACAAAGCAATTGAGGAAGATCTCTTTGAAGTATACTATCAACCGGTATATTCTACCAGGGAAAGAAGATTTATTACCGTGGAGGCGCTGAGCCGCCTGTATCATCCGGAACTGGGTTGGATTACACCGGATGTGTTTATTCAGATTGCAGAAAAGAATCATATGATTGAACAGATTACAGATATGCAGTTCAGACGTATCTGCAGATTCCTGAAGGAAAACAGGGAATTGATGTCACGCCTGCTGAACGTAAAGGTGAATCTGTCGTCTCTGGATTTGATGCGGAATGACTGCAGCAGTCATTTTATCCGTATGATGGATGAATATGAGATCAGGCATGAGTGGATACAGTTTGAGATTACTGAAACAGTTGCAACAGAGTACAGCGCCAGTCTGGGAATGGTTGTGGACGGATTGACAGCAGCAGGTATTCGTTTGTGTCTGGACGATTTTGGCTCGGGATATGCCAATCTGAATACGGTGATGCGGCTTCCGTTTTCTACCATCAAGCTTGACCGCTCACTTCTTTTTGATATCTGCAATGATGAGAAGCGCGCGCAGTTTTACCAGAGTGTTGTGGAAACATTCCGCAAAATGAACTATCATATTGTTTCGGAAGGCGTGGAGACAAGAGAAGAGATGGAATTGATCAGCAGATGGGGTGTGGATATGATTCAGGGATATTATTTCTCGAAACCGCTACCTGAAAAAGCACTTATAAGTTTAATGCAGACAGAGACGATGTCTGCTTCTGTAAATGGGGAACAATCAGAAAAGGTTTGACCTGATTAAAAAGCGGATTATGAAACGCATGATGGGTAAATATACAGAAGAAAAGAGGCAGAATCCATGAAGACAAAAGCGAAAATCATGATTGTTGATGATGCAGAGATGAATCGGGAGATTCTGATGGTGATTCTTGGTGATGAATACGAATATGTGCAGGCGGAAAATGGGCGTCAGGCTATTTATATTCTGCAGCAGGATATGAATATAGATTTGATGCTTCTGGATATTAATATGCCGGAAATGAATGGCTTTCAGGTACTGGACCGGATGAATACATTTCACTGGATTAATGATATACCTGTAATCATGATATCCTCAGAGGAGAAGAAAGATGTCATTGAACGGGCTTATATCCTTGGAGCGGAAGATTATATCCGCAGGCCATTTGATGCGTTTATAGTGCGAAGACGTGTACAGAATATACTCAATCTGTATGCCAATCAGAAAAGGTTGATGCAGATGGTTGCAGATCAGATTTATGAAAAAGAAGAGAACAATAATCTGATGATTGGAATTTTGAGTCATGTTGTGGAATTCCGGAACAGTGAGAGCGGAGAACATATTCTTCATATTCGTACAGCTACAGAACTTCTGCTGCGCAGACTGGTTCAGAAGACGGATGAATATCATCTGTCCGAGTCAGATATTGTTATGATTACAACAGCCTCCGCCTTGCATGATATTGGCAAGATCAGTATTCCCGAAAGTATTTTAAACAAGCCGGGAAAACTGACCCGGGAGGAATTCAGCATTATAAAGACACATACAACGATTGGTGCGGATATTATCAATCAGATGACGACAAAAATGGAAAAACCGTTGCTGCGCATTGCCAGAGAAATCTGCAGATGGCACCATGAGCGGTGGGATGGACACGGCTATCCGGATGGACTCATTGGAGAGCAGATTCCTATCGCGGCACAGGTGGTTGCATTGGCAGATGTTTATGATGCACTGACCAGCAAGAGATGTTATAAGGATGCTTATGATCATGAAACGGCACTGGATATGATTCTGGCCGGTGAATGTGGTGCCTTTAATCCGTTGCTTTTAAAGTGCCTGCAGGATATTGCACCGAGGCTCAGAATGGACGCACAGTATGACGCAGGAGATTCTCTCTACCGCAGTGAAGCAGACCGTCTGACCACGGAAATTATGAATAAAACGGAGATACCAAGCAGTGAACGTTCTCAGCATATGCTGGAATCCATGCAGGAGCGGATGAATTTTTTTGCCTCATTAAAAGGTGGAATTCAATTTGATTATGATTCTGTTTCCAGACTGGTCAATGTTACGAATTGGGATGAACCGCCGCAGTACCGTTATACGGTCAAAAATGTTGCAGATACCAATTGCTTTACATGCCTGAGTCAGAAGGATTTTCACCGGTTGAAAGACGCATTGGATGCAACGACACCGGAGAACAGGGAATTTTCAATGAGTATCATGATGCCAAAGGAAAATGAGTATGAGTGGTGTGATCTGAGGGTACATTCGCTCTGGTCGGATCTGTCCCCGGAACATTATATCGGAGCAGTCGGGCAGCTGGTCAGGCCACAGGAGGTGTCGGCAGATATCCCAATTCTGGATGGCCTTGCAGAAAGTGATACAGCAGATGGAATGGCAGTAAAGGCTATTGTTGATCAGCTTCGGAAGATTTTTGACATTGTTCGGCTTGTAGATCCGACAGCTAATGCAGTGCTGGAATTGGATCATAATGGAACATTGAGGAAAACCGACCAGCATTGTGCGGCTTTCTGGGAGACATGGGGAAATTGTACAAACTGTATTTCAACCCGTGCTTTGTCTCAGAAGACAATGCTGAATAAGCTGGAGTTTACCAAGACAGATATGTATTATGTCGTTTCCAAATATCTTTGTATTAACGGAACACCGTGTGTTATGGAAATGCTGTCCAAGATGAATGAAGGACGTTGGATCGATGCAAACGGAACAAGGTTTTTGTTGGATAAAAGTCGTGGAGAGAGTCGGAAACTGTTCCTGGATCCATTGACAGCTACATATTCCAGACGCTATTTTGAGACATATCTCACTCATATGGAGGGCATGGAATGTGTGGAAATTATAGATGTGAATCAGTTCAAACAGGTGAATGATACATATGGCCATCCGGCGGGGGATGTGGTACTGAGAGATATTGCAGCAGCTATCAAGTCCTGTATCCGCAGCAGTGATATACTGGTTCGCTATGGCGGAGATGAATTTTTGCTGCTCTTTCCGAAGATGTCGGAGAACCATATGGCAGAGAAGAACAAAAGAATCAAAGAAGCTGTGGCGAATATTGTATTTACAGAATATCCGACCTTGCATCTGTCAGTCAGTATCGGCGGTGTCTGTGGTGTCCATCCGATAATGGAGGCCATTCGCCAGGCAGACAAACGGATGTATGAGAATAAAAGAACGTCATAGAAGAGAGTTAGAAGAAAGTTGATGCTCGTTGTGATGTATCAGAAGATAATGCAGCAGGGGCTGTCGGGATGAAAAATTACATTTCCCGACAGCCCCTCTTTTGCACTCAGTCATTTTGAGAAGGATCTTTGGACTGAGACTCTGCGGCTTTCCGATGATTTTCTTTTTTTTCTGCATACATCCGCTGGTCTGCAAGAATACGGATTTTGCCGGTATCTTCTGTTTCCAGAGGATAGACAGCATAGCCGCAGCTGGCACCGATATGCAGTGTCTTGCCGTCAATTTCATAAGGAAGAAGCAGAGACTGGACGATGCGCATTTTCGTCTGCATGCAGAGTGAATCTTCCATTTCTGCACTGATAATCAATGCAAATTCATCTCCGCCAATCCGAAAAGCAAAGTCATTGCTGCGGATACATTTTAAAAGTCGTTCTGCCACTGCTTTCAGGAGTTTATCGCCCATATCATGTCCGTAGGTATCGTTGACAGGCTTGAAATGATCCAGATCAAGATAGTACAGAACAAAAGGAAGCTTTTTCTGTTCTTTGCGGTGCAGGACAGAACTGAAATAACGCTCGTTGAATAAGCCGGTCAGGCCATCTGTGTTGGCCAGATTCTCCAGTTCATGTCGTTTGCCAATATCCTGTGAAATCATCATGACTTTTTGCGGGATACCTGCTTCATCCCATTCTACAGCAACGACATTCATAATTTTGTAAACATTTTCTGTTCGTTTGCTGTATTCGATTTTCATGATACCGTTTCCTTTATGCAGCACTTTCTGCAGGTATTCTTTGTTCAGCAGATGGCTCATTTTTATATTTTCTGTATCGGATAATACGATATAGTTTCTTGCAGCCGTATCGAGCAGATTCTGATAGGAGCCGGTTTCGGGATACAGGTTGTTGCTGCTGTATTCATGGTATTCATATCTGTCCTTCAACAGGTCAACGACTGTATAGCGATCTACAATGCAGGTCATTCCGTAAAATAGCTGATCGGTCTGCTCTTTTTGGGCTTTTAGAGCCTGATGCAGTAATTCCTGATGCTTCAGCTTGTATTCTGCGTTTAAGGACGACAGCCTGAGAAGTAAAAGAAGCAGGCAGGTGGCAAGTACGGTGATTGCAGCAATGGTAACATGCATTATTTTTTCATCCGGGGAATTGACAGCAGCTGTCTGCACAATTCCGAGAATGCTCCAGTCATTGAGACCAACAGGCTGGTAGACCATGTAATATGAAGTCTCCTGACTGTTAAATTTAGCACGGCCTTTGACGACCTTCTGAAGGTCATGTTCAACGGCATCGTATGTGTTCTCTGAAAATACGGCATTGTCCTTCAGAAAGGTAAACAGATTCTCATGTCCTGACAGAAACTCCGATTGAGATTCCAGAGAAAGAATGACGTGTCCCTTTGCATTGACGAGATAACAGCTGCTTTTGTCGCCATATACATTATTAGATATCATGTCCTCTACTGTAGAGACATCGTAACTGACAGCGACGCCTGTATAGGTTATATTATTAAGGCAAAATGGATGGCTCAATGGAATCGCAAAGACGACTTTATGTTTGCCGCTGCTGGCAGTATAGTCAGAAATAGTGGGGCATCCGGAGCTGTACATTTCCTGAAAACAGTTCTGGATACTGTCTGCAGTGCCCTTCCGGTTGTTGGCTGTAAGAAAATCACAGTGTTCGTTAAACATATAGAAATCGCTGTATTGCCAGTTGTTTTTCCGGTCTGCAAAATCATGCCATACCGTTTCAGTATTCTCAGCATCTGATATACACTGCAGATATTCATCCCAGTCAGACAGGACATTCCAGTTGCGTTGCGTAAACAGCGTAAAGGTCCGGTTGACCTGTTCATAGGTTGCCAGAAGATGTTCAGAATTCTCCTGGTAAATCTCTGTTTGAATGAAGGTGCGATACTGATAAATCCCAAACAGGAGAACGGCAACAATTAGAATAATAAGAGTAAGGAATTTACATATTTTGCTCATAATGTTCTCCTCCTTTTGATGGTGCGGCTGCTGAGACATGTGAAATTATATCTGATCGGTATTCTTTTCAATAAGCAGGATTCTCTTACGGTTATATACCAGATGAAGATACATGGCATCCTGAGCGCGCAGCGGGTCGTGCCCGGCAATTGCATCTGCAATCTCTCGATGTGTTTCGACTGTCTTTTCGTGCAGAGCCCCACTGGTTGTTTCAACAAACAGCGGAATAGAGCTGTTAATGACAGGAATCAGACGGGGAACAACAACATTTTTGCTGCTCAATGCAATGGCTGTGTGGAATTCAATGTCCTTTTGGGTGTGATCATCATGCCTCTTTAATAATGCTTCCGTTTCATCGCAAAGTGCGGTGATTTTTTTTATGTCATTTTCATCGGCATGGGCAGCAGCCATTGCAGCAATGGAAGGTTCAAGCAGAAAACGCACTTCCAGCAGATCATGAATCAGCTTCTGTTTATTGCTGATAAAGGTGAATCCCAGTGGGTCCTGCACTACCCCCGGGGATGAAGCAATATAGGTACCGGAGCCCTGGCGGATCGTAACGATATTTCTGGAAGCCAGGAGTTTCATGGCTTCACGGATGGAACTCCTTCCGGCATTAAGATGTTCGGAAAGGACGGTTTCATTAGGAAGCTTATCTCCCGGCTGTAGTTTTTCTTCTAAAATAAATGTGATAATGTCTTCTGATATTTTCTGTGGAAGACTTTTTTCTTCTGGTGACGAAATCATCCTATGATTTTCTCCATTTCTTTGGATTTATTCTTCTTATAAATTATAATAATGGTTATTAAAGGGAATGTCAAAAGGTTAAAATGTACAAAATAGTAGATAATAATTTAGATAAAATTCCAGTATTGCTTTTTTTCAGAATAAATATATGATAAATACATCAGATGTATTTACACAAAAAACAAGAGAAAAACACAATTTTAAGAAAATAGCAGTTAAAAGGTCTGATGTATTTGAGAAAAATGAAACATCGGATGAATTAAGGAGGCAAAAACAGAAAGATGGAAGAGACTTTTCGTACAGAAGCGGCCATTCGAAAGTAATTGATTCTGAACATTTACAGAAAAATATTCATTTATCCATAAAAAATCATAAAGCCATACGTATATCTATTGTCACAACGATGTACGAGTCCTGAGATGAATCAAGAAGGACAATGATTTTTTTGGAAGCAAAAAGACAGCAGATATGCAGGAGGTTTATATTGATGAAGAAATTAACGGGTATTTTGATGGCGGTATGTCTGACAGCAGCATTAATTGCAGGATGCGGACAGAAAGCAGGAAGAGAGAACACGCAGACCACTGGCAACCAGTCAGCAGCGCAGACAGAGAGTCAGACAGCGGGCAATCAAAGGGAAACAGGTGATTTAAGCGGTGATGAAGTCTCAGCGGCGCAGCATTGTATTTTGCTGGCAGGGAAGAACGGCACATGGCTTCTGGCAGACAGAGACAACGGAACGGTGTTTACGACATCTATTCCAAATGATCTGAAGGATAATGACGGCAAAAAAATCACATCTGAAATTTTAAAAGCCGGAGATTATGTGGATGTTTATGGAGACGGCATTATGCTGGAGAGCTACCCGGGGCAGTATCCGGGAGTCAGCAAGATGGTCGTTACCGGTGAGGGTACGGCAGATGAAGTGAAGCAGTACCAGGATGTCATTGATATGGTTTTTGCTGAACCGGATACAAGTACAGTCCCGACAGTGGGTGTTGTCTACAGCTCATCTCTTGGTCAGACCATGTCATTGATGAGCGGGCCGGGCAACTCTACATGGACAGCGCCTTCAGGCGATTCTGAAACGGACAGTTCAGAAGATAACACAGTGACAGCATGCGGTTCAGCAGTGATGCAGTGGGAGAATCTGGAGAAAATGTCCATGGATGCAGGTAAGACGGACTTTACCATCAGCTGTGATCTGACACCGACAAAGGTGACTGTGCGCCGTTGGAATTCAGATAAATATCCGGCTTCTGCGGATGATGATTTGGATGCATTGGCAGAAGAAGTCAATGTAGAAAAGAGTGCTGACGGAGAGTTTGTTGTCAGAGATGTGGAGCCGGGATATGTGTATGAAGTCACCGTCAGCTGGGAATACGGAGATGCACAGTATGGGTTTATGACTTCAGAGATTCAGTAGTATCTAACAGAGAATCATCAATTGCCAGACATCGTATTTTTTATCAAAGTCGTACAGTGCCAAAAACAGTTAAAAACGGATTTATAAGGATGACTTTTAAGAAAATATCAAAAAAGTTATAAAAAACGGTTGACAATACTCTATAATCGCGATATAATGATTTACGACTTATGGAACAGATAAGTCTTAACAGAATATCGCGGGGTAGAGCAACCCGGTAGCTCGTCGGGCTCATAACCCGAAGGTTGT
>OLNU01002035.1_pt1 | contig 13244 bp, 10 predicted proteins | sample 1672241 | NCBI WGS metagenome assembly OLNU01 (sample SAMEA3136663, study PRJEB25190) | human gut metagenome | biome: human gut; feature: human-associated habitat; material: faeces | place: Austria | collected 2013 | reverse complement strand
CAGACAGACAGACAGACAGACAGACAGACAGACAGACAGACAGACAGACAGACAGGATAAGTCTGTTTTCTTTTGGCATGATCTGATTGTATATGGCACATTTTGGTTATGCGTTAGTGCATAATTGAAATGTGCCTTTTATATTGAAACCACCTTGATGTACGGTCATATATTGACTTGTATATATACATATTGATGGGACAACAAAGAACCATTTTATCCATTAGGAAGGAGACAAGACAAATGTTTAAGAAACTTAACAAAATGAAGATTGGTGCACGACTGAAAAAATCTTTCAGACAGATTATTCTCATTTTTGGAATATTATCAGCACTGGTTGTAGTGATTATGCTTTATACGATAAACAACTATGGAACGATACTGGATAATTATGCGTATCCACAGGGAGACATTGCTATGGCAATGAATGAATCAGCGGAAGTAAGGGCTGCCTCAAGAGGTATTGTAGGTTATGATTCAGATAGTCTCATTGAAAGTATGAAAGAACAGCATGAACAGGTTGTTAAATCGTTTGAGGAATATTTGGAAAAAATACGTCCAACAATGATAACAAAAGAAGGAACTGCCTGCATGGACGCTATTGATAAAGCATGGGCAGAGTATAAAGAAGTGGATGCAAAAGTAATTGAGGTAGGTGCAACGACTGATACTGCTAAATCGTTACAGGCTCAACAGATGATGACCGATGAAGCAGCACCAAAATATCAGGCTTTGGATGATGCATTACAGAAATTAATGAGTTTGAATATTTCACTTGGAAACGCTAAACGTGCACAGTTGAGAACGGTTATGATAGCTGCATTGACAATTATAATAATTGTAATTGCAGTATCAACGATTTATTCAAACAGTCTTTCCGTTGCAATATCAAAGAGCATTGAAAAACCATTAAATGAATTAAAGGACAGATTTATTACATTTGCAGAGGGTGACATAGATTCTCCACTTCCAACGGTTGAGTCTGAGGATGAAATTAAGGAACTTGTGTCTGGTGTATCTGCAATGTCAGACAGAATCAGAGTTATCATTAAAGATTCTGGCAGAATGTTAAATGAAATGTCAGAAGGTAATTTTGCGATTGATACAGAGTGTGAGGAAGTATATACAGGAGCATTTACCGATTTGCTGACAGGCATAAGAAAAATGAATGAGGAGATTGATACAACTGTAAGAGGGGTAGATGATGCATCGGGGCAGGTTCTTACAGGTTCCACAAATCTTGCAGAAGCGGCACAGTCTTTAGCAGAAGGCGCAACGGATCAGGCGGCATCGGTTGAGGAAATGCAGGCAACTATCAATGAACTTACAAGCGGAATAAAAACAACAGCAGAAGAATTGGGAACAGCTTACGATGAAGCCTATAAGTATGCGGAGATTGCAGAAGGCAGTCGTGGAGATATGGAAGTATTAGTGCAGGCTATGTCACGCATAAATGAAACCTCTGAGAAGATAGGAGCAATTATCACACAGATTGAAGATATTGCAAGCCAGACAAATCTTCTTTCATTAAATGCTTCGATTGAAGCAGCAAGAGCCGGAGAAGCCGGAAAAGGTTTTGCTGTTGTTGCGGATCAGATCAGAAACCTTGCAGAACAGAGTGCAAAATCAGCGGTGGATTCAAAAGCACTTATTGAAGCGGCTATTCATGAGGTTGGAGATGGAAATATGTATGCAGAGAAAGCCACAACTTCATTGAGAGAAGTTGTGGATGGCATACAGGCGATTGCGGACAGTGCGAAAAAGATAAAAGAAATTTCCATTGAACAGGCAGACAGTATGGAACAGGTAGAGGCAACCGCAGAAAGAATTGCTGAAGTTGTTCAGAATAATTCGGCTGCGGCACAGGAAACATCAGCGACGAGTGAAGAACTTACAGCTCAGGCTACAACACTTAGCGGTATGGTTTCGGTATTCAAATTAAGACAGTAAGAATAGACAGAGTTTTTAGTGGATGATTGTTTTTTACACAGTTAAAGAATAATCGTCCACTTTTCTGTTTTGGGCAAGAAAATGTTTTTTACTTTTAGTTCGGTTATATGGTTATTTATAATAAAAATATAGAAACAATGCGTCGTTTAATAGATGATATATGAAGTATATGTTGGAGGGGTGAATTAAAATATAAGTCAAAATTTTTTAAACTATAAATGAGCAAGTTCGTGATTTTGCATAAAAGAAAGACACCTTAAATCGTTTGTGTTGTGTAATGAAAGTGATGAAACAAACATCGACCAACGGAAACAGTATCGATATCTGTACCAACGTGCAATGGACAGCAAGGATTTTGATTCGTTCATGAAATTGGCAGTGTAGTTTTATGTAATTTTTCAAATTTGCTTATTTATAGTTCTTAAATTAAGAAGGATAACTTTATGCTTTTGCTTTTGACTATATTTTGAGTGTCATTTTCTGCTGTAAATGGTCATTTTCTGCAAAGCTACTTTGTAGTATGATGTTAATTGCTTATAATTAAAGTATCGAACAAAAATAGAAAGGAGAATGCAGTATGGGAATTAATGTAGTATCATCGTATGCCAATACATACACTTACGGAAATGTAAAAGACGAAAGCATAAAAGGATTTTAGCATACGAAAAGAATGATAGAGGAAAGTTATGGGTAATATGGATATAGAGCAAAGGGTAATTTCGGTTTTTTGGAATAAATTTCAATTTCATGCAGAAAGATTATCTGAAACTCAGAAAGCGGATAGCTTACTTAATCCAGAAATAGGATTTAAAGCAGTAGATTTGTTTGTTTTGTATATGGAATTAGAAAAGGAACTGCATATTAAATTTGATGAAAAAGATGTAATTGATAGCAGATTTGATGTGTATGATAATATCATAAATTCGGTAAAGAGACATTTGATGTAAGGTATAGTTGCTCATACATAATGAGAATACTATATGACAGGTTTCTGTCAATATTGAAGAAAGGAGGATTGTCCTATGAAAAAGCAATTAGGAAAGAAAGCTCATGTACAGGAAGGAACAATGACTGCATTTGCATGTGATTGTATCTCTGTATGCCAATCAAGTGCATTTTGTAACTGCACATCTGCTGCAACACAGTCTAATACATATGCGGCAAGTATGGGCAAGATTGTGGCAACTGCTTTGTCAGGTTCTAATTATATGTGGGGCTAATTCAGAGTAGTAAGTTTTACGGTGACTGGCAGTAATTTTATTGCTGTCAGTCATTTGCAAACAAAGGAGATACAATATGGAGTTAAGTAATAAACCTTTTATTCATTTATTTAGAACCAGAAATCAATATTATTTTTATGATGCAAATACATGTTCAATTATCAGAATTAATGAAACAATGTATGACATTTTAAAAAACAAGGAAAATTTTTTGGAATTAGAGCAGTTAAAGAAATTATATGAAAACGGCTTTTTACAATCTAAAGAAGATATTATTATTGAACATCCAGCGTCTTCTGGTATTGAAAGCTATCTTGATGAAGGTATGCAACAATTAATTTTACAGTTAACTCAAAATTGTAATTTAAGATGTAAATATTGCGTATACTCTGGAAGTTATAAAAACCGTGTACATACTAATAAAAGAATGACATTTGAAATAGCAAAAGAAGCAATTGATTATTATTATTTGCATAGTCGGGCAGCGGATGTGGTGCGTATTGGACTATACGGTGGAGAACCCTTATTAGAGTTTGATTTAATAAAGAAAATTACTGAATACTGCGAAAAGATTTTTGCAGGAAAAGAATTAAGAATAAATATGACTACTAATGCAACTTTATTGAATGAAAAGATTGTTGATTTTCTACAGAAACATAATTTTGACCTAATGATTAGTCTTGATGGTCCGGAATCAGTGCAAAATAAAAGTAGAGTATTTGCAGATAATAGTCATGGAACATTTGATGTTATCATACAAAAAATAGAGATGATACAAAAATTATATCCTCAATATTTGGATAAGATTAGTTTTAATGCAGTTATTGATGAACAAAATGATTTTGCGTGTAGTAGTAATTTTTTTACATATGATTTCCTAAAGGATGCAGTGGTTACAGCTGCTGGAGTTAGCGATAGAGATTCTGTTCAGGAAGTATCATTGCGTGAAACTTTTTATATAAATTATAATTATGAGCTTTTTAAGAGTTTTATTGTTTATGCAGGTGAGTTGGATAATAAATACATCTCAAAATTAATAGTGTCTCATAAAGGACTGCTTATAAGTTCAATACATGATAGGGTGACAAAACCATATCGCAGAAAAGGAATATGCCACCCTAATGGTCCATGTATAGCGGGATATAACAGATTATTTGTAACAGTTGAAGGAAAATTTTATCCTTGTGAAAGAGTAAGTGAAACAAATGAGGTTTATTGTATCGGAGATATAAAAAGTGGAATTGAAACGAAAAAAGTACTGCGCTTATTAAATACAGGAAAGTTGACAGAAACGGAATGTAAGAATTGTTGGGCATTAAATCTTTGTAGTATTTGTGCAGCAGATTGTGGCGAGGATAATGATCTCTCAACATCAAAAAAACTACAGAAATGTTCTGTTGCAAAAAAAGAAGTTGAAGAACATTTAGTAGAATATTGTACATTAAGAGAGTATGGTTTTAATTTTGAAAACTAGGTGGTAATCAAATGAAAGTAATAGTTTTTCCCTTTGATAATTATGTTAGACCGTTGATAGAATATGAGAAGTTGTGGCATTTTGAGATATGTGGTCTTATATCGCCAATGGGTTTTGGAATTAATAATATGCAGATGTATGAAAATGATAAAAAGTATATTATTAAAAGTGAAATGAGTGAAGATAATATGGCAGAGATGGAAGCACTTCTTGTTGTCGAATCATATCATTTTGTCAAATTTGAATTGATATTAGAACAAATAAATTTGGCAGCAAAAAATGGGAAAAATATTGTATTGGCAAGAAAAATAGATAAAAATGAATATTCAGAAGTTCTTGATATATGTGAAAAAAGTAATGTTAAATTAATAGAAATGCCAATAGAATCTTTTAAATGGGAGAAAAATATTTCGGGTCTACAAAATATTAATGTTCCGGTAATTGCGATTATAGAGAATGGAGTAAGATGTAATGCATTCGAGATTGAAATGCAGATTATTAGTGTGTTATTAAAGGAAAATTATAAAGTTAGTTTGATTTCGAGTAGGCAATTTGGTAATACCGAGAATATACATGCTTTTCCTGGATTTATGAATGGAAATGGTTTAAATGAAAGTGAAAAAATAATTTGCTACAACCAATATCTAAAATATATTGAAGAAAATGAAAAGCCAGAGGTAATTGTTGTTGGAATACCGGGTGAGTTACTTCCACTTACAAAGCAAAAGCCAGGAAATTTTGGAATAATAGCGTATGAAATTTTAAATGCCGTAGATCCGGATTTTACAATCTTATCGCTTTATAAAGATGAATACAAAGAAGAGTATTTTGAAGAAATGAACAATCTTTTGCACTATCGTTATAATGTAGATGCAGATTGCTTTTATTTATGCAATTGTTCAATAGACAGGTTTTCGATTAATTCAGTTTTGCCGATAAAGTATTTAGAACATAAGAATGAGGAGATAGAAGCACAGTGTATTCAATATGTTCATAGGGTATATTGCAAGAATACCTATCTTGATATGACAGATTTTTTAATAGAGACACTGACAGGTTATAATGAGATTCAAATATTTTAAAATTCTTAACAAGGAGGAGATTAGAGTGAAAAATAAAGTAGATTTTTGGGCGCACTTATATAAGGGTTCATAAAACCCTGTTTTTACAAGTATAGAAAGCAGAAAAAATGTTAGTTATCGTTGCGTTTCACTAACTTAGAGCTGTCGTAACCAAGGCTTTCAAGGTAAGCAAACACATTGTTCTCATTCAAGACGACACTCTCTACATGATTCTGAGGGTCCATCAATTCCTCATAGTCAGTAGGGGTAAAGGGCTTCTTTTCTGAAACCATGTGGTAAATACAGACCATCATCATTCTTGCAATGGCAATGATTGCCTTTTTGTGTCCACGTCGCTTTTTGATTCGACCATATTTGATTGCAAAATAAGGCTGCTTTTTGCTCTTAATTGCAGCAAGGGCACATTGAACCATCATTGGTTTCAGGTAATCGCCTGCTTTGGCAATGCGGACAGACTTTTTCTTACCAGCGGATTCATTGTTGGCAGGAGAAAGTCCGCACCAGGAACACAGATGTTTTGCATCATCAAAAATATCCATATCAACGCCTGTTTCTGCAAGAACAATCGTGGAACTTAACTCTGTCATGCCGGGCATGGTACTGACAAACTCCACGAACTCGTAATAAGGCTTGATGCGGACATAGAGTTCCACTTCGGTCTGGGTAATCATATCATCGAGATATTCCAGATGCCCCCGGGCAAGCTCTAGTTTTTTAGCCTGATCTGTTTCAATAGTGTAGCCTTTGATGGCTTCGATGATTTCATCAGACTTGGATTTAGCCCCTTTCTTTATGAGTTTGCGGACAGCTTTTTCATCCATGGAATCGGCAGTATGCTCCAATAGATAAGAGATGATTTCAGTTGCTGTCTTGCCAAAAGGATCAGAAAGAACACTGGCAATGCCGACATTGGAAATGGTCATACAGTTCTGGATGCGATTCTTCTCGGAAGACTTCATGCAGACCAGCTTGAAACGGTATCTGGAAAGTTCCCTAAGCTGACGAAAATCTTTTGGAGGAATAAAGGAACATCTGACAAGATCAAATTTGTAGAGGTCGGCAATCCATTTAGAATCCTTTTTGTCCGTTTTCTTGCCTTTAATGGCTTTGACATACTTCGGATGTGTAAGGCAGACATCAATGTCATTTTCGAGATAATTAAAAATAGGAATCCAATACTTTCCGGTGGATTCCATACAAACATGATAGCAATTATTCTCGATAAGCCAGTTGTGAAACCTTTGAATATCTGAGTTGATGGTTGAAAAAGATTTTTGCAGATATTCGGATATGCCGTCCTTATTGGTAGTTACGATGGTTGCAACGATAACATTTTTGTGGACATCAAGTCCACAGCAGATGGAGTATTTTAACTTCATCATTAAGTATCACCACCTTAATAAAAAGGGAATAGCAACATTGACTGTCATCCTGCGACTGAATAAACATGGTTTATTACCAATGATAAGAGTCCGGGCTCAATGTCCCACTTGTTTGTGCTTGTAAGGATGACGGCACATATAACTATACGGGGTCGAAATAAATTCGCCACTTCTCCTTCCGTGCTCTGTAGTGTATTGCTATTCCTTGAAAGAATTATAAATCAAAGAGTGGAGGGGCACAACATTTTTCATAACTTGTTTGTGCCTTGAGCGAAGCGAAAGGAATGACAAAAACTATGAGCAATACAATTAATGTGAACTATATGACAAGGGCTTACAATCAGTACCAGCAGAAAATTGTGACTAAAGATCAGGAGAAGGAAGATACAAGGTTTGCGGATAGTGTAAAAGAAAAGCGCGAAGGTAGTGGAAGTATAGTGGGCAATTTAAAAACAGGTTCTGTGTCTGCTAAAGATATGACAATGGAGGAATACAAGCAGTATATTTACAATAAAATATCTCAAATTCCAATGCATCCCACAAGGGCAGGCGAGTCAATATCTGTTACAATTTCAGAGGCGGGGTTTGAAGCGATGAAGAATGATCCAGAGTATGAAGCATGGGTATTAAATGATTTGCAGGTGGGCTGGTCACAACCGGATAAATGGTCCGGTATATGTGGAGGAGCGTTTTCTACAATATATTATGGAGCATCAAAAGAAGAATGTCATGCTGAAATGTGGAGTGCAGGTTATAACAATGGAAATGGTGGGAAGACTTTTAATGATAAGTCAAAAAATAGTTTTTGGGAGCGTAGAATAGAAAATAAAAAGAGAATAGAAAATCAAGTAAAGAAACAACAGGAAAAAAAGCGGATTCAGGAAAAACAAGCAGAAAGAACAGCTTATGAAGAATATGTGCAAAATAAAAGGTTATCAGCTCAGGATGTTAGAGCGGGATTGGCGGCGGAGAGTAGTTCGTCTGATAGGACTGTCACAACAAGTCAGGCAGTAGCTTCTTATGAGGCAAATTTTATAATGGCAGTAAGAAAATGGATTTAATGAATTTACTATAAGAGGCGATGTTAGTGCAGAAAATAAAGATAGCGATTATTGATAATGGTGTAGATGAAGCTGCTTTGGGTAATGAAATATCAGGAAAAGTTTATGTTAATGAAAAAAAAGAGTGTGTTTATGATGAAGCGGACATGAGTAGAGTAAGATTTGCTCATGGGACAATATGCGCAGCCATTATTCAAAAATATTTAGCAAATTCAGAAATATACAGTATTCGACTTCTAAATGAAGACGGAAGTGGCTTAATAGAACATTTAAAACCAGCATTAGATTGGTGTATAGAAAAAGGTATTTATTTGGTTAATTTGAGCTTAGGCACTACACATTTTAGGGATAAGTCATTAATAAGAACATTAGTAAACCATTATGTGAGCAAGGGAATGTGCATCGTAGCTGCAACATCTAATAGTGGATATGAATCATATCCGGCTTCTTTTTCAAATATAATAGGTGTTGCAACGCATTCCTCTTTTTTTTCAGATTCTTTAAAGAGACTGTTTCTTGGGATAAATATACTTGGTGAGTCTGAACATACGCTGCGATTGTATGGAGTTGCATCTGTTACTCAGAAATGTAACAGTTATGCAGCTCCCTTTGTAACTGCTTATATTGGTATGTTTTTTATGGAACAGGGATTTCAAAATATTACCAAATTATATAAGAGGTTTTCTAAAAAAGAAACAATGATTACAATATCTGAAAAGGTTGAACCCGATTGGATATGCTGTGCAGTAATTAAGGCAAATATTAAAAAGAGTAAGGCTGATTACTATTTTGATGTTGTAGGAATTGAAGAAATAAATCGGGCAGATACACTTATTATTGATAACTTGTCAGATTTAGAACTAGCTACTCAATATAGAAAAAATGTTGTTTATGTTGGAAGTGAGAAAATAAAGGAGACATTAGATGATTGCTTTTATTGGTGTCCAAATAAGAGAGTACAATTTATTGATAGATGTACTGGAAATGAACAAGAGTTAGACATTCCCATAATTGTATTCGAAGTAAGTGAGAAAATAGATGTAGCGTTTCTGCTCGCAGAGTTCAAAAAAGATTTTGCTGATCGTGAGTATAATATATATACCGCAGGGTTAGAACCAGAATATGTTTTGTATGGGTTAGAATATGTACCAGAACAATGCCTGAGTAAAGTAAAAACGGTTAAAGAGTTCATCTATTGGCAAACGTTTTACATGCAAAGCGATGGTGTATTATTTTGTATATCGGAAGGAAAACATAGTCTTATTGAGCCACTTTTTAGTGATATAGATGTTATGGTAAGAATTGAAAATATAAATAATATATATTTAGCGGAAATTCAAAATGAAGATATAGTTGTATTGAAAATAAGTGATTGTGAAATAGATAAGGATTTTGTCGAGAAAGTTACAAATTGTCTTGTAAGAATATTGACGGAGGAAGAAGATGGATAACAAAGAGGCTGTAAAAAGATTACTTCTGTTACTAGGCAGATACAAAAAAACAATAGTTGTAATTGTCGGTTGTCTGCTTGTTTCTACCGGGTTAAATCTATGCGTTCCGCTGATCAGCAGGCGAATCATGGACGATGGCTTTATTGGCGGAAATAAGAAATTATTGATAGAGCTGGTCTTGGTGTCTATGGTAATCTACACTATAAATTCCCTCATAGATATAGTCAAGGAAAAGAAACGTGTAGATATTTCAGCAAAGATACAATATTTTCTTTCGGAACAGTCTTTTTCACATCTTATGAAGCTGCGGGTAAACTATTTCAATAACACAAACTATGCGGAGACTTTGAATAATATCAACACGGATATTAACCAGATGACATCTATTGCTGACAGCAGTGTTTTTTTCGTAATTACGCAGGCGTTTAGCATGACAGGCGGCATAATAGGTTTATTCATAATAGATTTCAGAATGACGGTACTGGTTCTTCTGTTTATACCTATTAAGTGTGTGGTAATGAAATACTTTGCAAAAAAGCAAAAACAGATTATGGACGAGTTCATAAAAAGGAATCAGGAGTACGCAAAATGGTTTGGAGATACTGTTGGAGGGGTACGAGAAGTCAAGCTGTTTAATATCTTGGATAAAAAGCATGAGGAGTTTGTACTTAACCAGAACAATATTATAGAGAAACAAAAGCAGATGAATATGTTAGGGCAGTGGAATACGATAATAGATAGTATCATGGTACAGTTTCTTTCTACATTGTTATATATACTGGGCGCAAATTTAGTGTTTGATATGAAACTTTCAGTAGGTAGTGTGTTCGCTTTCATTACATATAGTGCTTATGTTACCGGACCGATTTCTGCAATCCTAAATATAGGATACCTGTTATCAGGGATTATTCCGTCAACAAAAAGATATTATGCGTTTATGGAATTGGAAGAAGAAACGGATAATGGAAAGAAAACGGATCTATGTCCAAATGATTTGAGATTGCAGAAGGTTTCTTTTGCGTATGAAAGGGATAAGTGCATTTTGAAGAATATTGATATATTATTTGCAAAATCCAGCAAGACAGCTATAATTGGGCGCAATGGTTCGGGAAAGACGACAATCATCAATCTTCTTACGAGAATGTATGAGCCGACAAGTGGTGAAATACTGTTGGGAGCAGAAAATATTTCAGAGCTGCCATTGCCAGAATACCGAAATATGGTATCCGTTGTGAGCCAACAAATCTATTTATTCAATGACACAATAAGGAATAATATCTGTCTGTATAAACAAATAGATGATACGGTGATAGAAGCTGCCTGCAAGGACAGCGGACTTGAAGATTTTATAAAAGAGGTTTCCTTAGATCATGTGGTAGGACAGAATGGGGCAATGCTCTCCGGCGGGCAAAAGCAGAAAATAGCCCTTGCAAGGGCATTGGTGCATGACAAGCCGATTATTATATTTGATGAAGCTACTTCAAACACAGATGCTTATTCAGAACAGCAGATAAACGGACTGCTTGATACTCGGCTAAAAGACAAAACAGTGATAGTGATAACACATAAGAAAGAGATATTGAGCAAAGTGGATCAGATCGTTGTACTGAAGGAGGGAGTGGTTGCAGATTTAGGGAGATATGATGATTTGATAGGGAAAAGTGATGAACTAAATGTTATGTTGGAAAAAGCAGAATAAATATAAGAAAATCTTTTCAGAGTAGCAAGTCTTTTTTGCTTTTGGGACAAAAAGTATTATTTCTGGCAGAAAATGTGAAATATTATTAGATGCTTGTCGATAAAAAAGAAAAATAGAGAGAATTTGCATCATGCAGGTTAATTCTAATTATTCTATGAATGGTGTGCCGTATGAAACTAGACATAAATAGGATAATATTCCTCCATATTAATGCGGAATATGCTGTTCATGAAAGTTAAAATCCTAAAGATGCAGAGATGTATATTATCAACAATTATACATTTCTGCATCTTTTTATTTTGAGCATTCCAATAGTAATACGCTGAATCTTAAATAAATGTATATGAGGAAAATATGATATGATTATATTCAAATATGAAATTACAAGATCAGAGGTATATAGGCGAGTGAGACAGTGCGAAAAAATAAAAGAAATTTCCATTGAACAGGCAGACAGTATGGAGCAGGTAGAGGCAACCGAAGAAAGAATTGCTGAAGTTGTTCAGAATAATTCGGATGTGGCACAGGAAACATCAGCGACAAGTGAGGAACTTACAGCTCAGGCTACTACACTTAGCGGTATGGTTTCGGTATTCAAATTAAGACAGTAAGAATAGACAGAGTTTTTAGTGGATGATTGTTTTTTACACAGTTAAAGAATAATCGTCCACTTTTCTGTTTTGGGCAAGAAAATGTTTTTTACTTTCTACTCGGTTAATTTTTGTTTATATGGTCATTTTCTGCAAAAATTGGTCACTTTCTGCAATGAATATTGTTATTTTAAATTATTTTTTTATAATGACTATATTGAGATTTATTTTACAAATTATGTGATTCCTAAAAGATTTTCAGTTGTTTGATAATGTGGTTTGTGTAATTCGGTTTATTTCCTGTAACCAACGCTTCACAATAAACATTGAGGAAATATTTTATTTTTAATAATAAAATGTGGAATGTATGTGTTTTCCGATGTTTTGCAAACATCTAAAATAGAAAATTATGCGCAAGGAGAATGAACAGATGGTAAAAACTCGCACAGTAGAAATGCAAACGCAGCTTGTAGGGTATGAGTTTAAGAAAAAAGGTTTACCCACTGATAAAAATATAGCAGTAGAAAATAGTAAAGTTTCCAATGATTATTTCTGGAAAACAAATGAATATACGGATAAAGATGTGTTTGGAAGGACGCTGGATCTGACGGCACTTATCAATAAGCCTGATGGATATTTAAAGGGAAGTTTATCGGATACGCAAGATGTGGACTATTACAAATTCAACATTACAGAGTACCGGGCATTAAGTTTCGCGAAGGATACCTATAATAAGGATATTACTATCACTTTAGATCATATACCGGAAGGCTGTGATTATGAGATGGTTTTGTATGATGAGGAAGGCAATCAGGTCGGCATTGGGAAAGATAATGGAAATGGTGGTCTTAGTATTACCATACCGAACTGGAATACAGACAACAGAGGTTATACCGTAAAGGTACAGGCAAAGAACGGTTCAATGGTAAACCCAGATGCCGAATATCATCTTTCTTTTCAGACAACGCAAGCGGATAAAAGTCATGGAGCTTATCAGGAAATGGCAGAGGTTCAGAAGTATGCAGGGACAGTCAGGAAGCAGATGCAGGAAGGCTTAACCGATACTGAGGAAATGCGTGCAATTAAGGAAATCCGGCAGAAGTATAAAGCCTGTTATACGGAGCAGATGGAGAAATTGCATAAGGAACAGGCAGAAGAAATCATGCAGGGTGAGGCAGTGCCGGATGATGAGCAGATTCATAATTTACTGGAAAAAAAAGCGGCAGGAGGAGAACTGACGGAACAGGAAAATGCACTTTTAAATATCTTTTGTACTGCAGCAGAGCTGGATAGTGCGAATGCAAGTGCAAAAATGAATACCACAGTAAAAGACAG
>OLNU01002026.1_pt1 | contig 13300 bp, 10 predicted proteins | sample 1672241 | NCBI WGS metagenome assembly OLNU01 (sample SAMEA3136663, study PRJEB25190) | human gut metagenome | biome: human gut; feature: human-associated habitat; material: faeces | place: Austria | collected 2013 | reverse complement strand
CTACAGTTTCCGTCTCTACATCCAGACCAAAGTGATCTATCAGATGTTTCATCAGACTGTTTTCACAAAGCAGCGATACTTCAATCGGTTCCTCCGTATCGTACATCCGAAAGACCTCGCGCGAATAATTTGCCAGATTCAGGCTGTCTGGTGCCGATGTCGCTGCCTCATCAAGAATTTCCGGCTGTCTGCTGATCCGATCTACCCGGAAGGTATTGATTTGATTCCGGCCATGATTCATACCCAGGACATAGTAGAAGTCACCATCCCATATCAGCGCATAGGGGCTGAGAACATACGGTAATCCTTCATTCTTCAGCACACGCTCTTTTTGAGTATTGTAATCCGTATAGTAGAATGAAATCCGTTTACCTTCGTTAATCGCATCATTGATTGCTTCGACAATGTAGTAGCTCTTTTCGTTGTCCGATTTAACACGTCCGGTCACATATAGATTGCGCTTGAGTTTCGCCGCATTGGCTTCACTGGTAAGTGCCATCAGTTTAGAAATCAGCGTCTGGCTTTTGCCTACGGAGATAAACTTTGAAGACTGCACCGCATCAATCAGCAATTTCACTTCTGGCAGTTCAAACAGACGGTCATTGAGATAATATTTCTTTTCGCGGGAACGAATCTCCATCACTTCAAGGCCACCGGCATTCAGCAGCTCTATGTATTTAGGGATAGTCGTCCGGTGCAATTTGATTTGATGATAAGTTTCCATCATGTCAATCAGCTCTTTGGTGGAGACTGGATGATCTACATCAGAGTGACGGAGCAATATCTGGTACAGATATAAGACTCTTAGCTGGTGATCAGTTTCCATAATTATTTACATCCTTTGATTTTTAATTAAGTTCTGCCATAAGCTTCTCTCGATATGAGCAGTCCAGAACACATCGGTGAAACTCTAAAAAACGTCGGGAATCAAACAGCGCTTCTCCAAGTTTGTATAAGCTGCTTTCCTTAAATTTCAACGGCGTATCACCTTCAACATTAAAAATTGCCCATTGCAGTGCGGAGGATGCTGCATCCGATTGTAATGCTGGCGGGACGAGAGCCTCCGCCATTTGAGCAGCAACATGATTCCCGAACTGAGACTGAATCTGTTCTGCTGCACAATCCTCATATTCCGTTTCAAATGACAGGCCTGTATCTATTTTATCATAACTGTCTGGTGACTGCTTCTCCAATGTTATATAAATGTCGCCTTTTCCTGTCGTAATATCAATATGCTCAGAAAGTTCTAATTCAAATTCTACTTGATTGAGTTCTGACTGAAAAACAAACATCTGAACGATGCAGGCACTTATCGTTCCATCATCTTCCTCCGATGATAAAAAAGACAATGGATTGTACTCAACGCATTCCCATATAGCTGGGTTCTTTTGTGTGAGTGTCAATAAACTGTTTAATAGGTAATTCTGTTCTTCATCAATAAAATCTGGTTTATTTAACATTAGGTTGCGCCTCCTATCTTTTTAATTCAATACTTACGTTGCCTTCTGAATCTATAACGAGATGCATAGGGCGGATATATTTATCATAGAACTGACGTTTTTCAGCTTCGGTCATGGTAAGTCGGGTAATGCGCAGAGCTTCTGCAAACATATCGTTTACATTTAAGTGAATCGAATGATCCAAATACCGGTACATTTCTTTGAACAAAGCACTCATTTTTATACCATCTGCATTCCCTGAATAAAAATCATCAATATAGCAATAAAAAATACCTGATTCTGCAAGGGCTTGCTTCATTGCATGGCTGCATTTTTCTCTTTCTACCATAACGAGAAAGCGGGCTTCTGGAAGTGAAGAAATCAATCCCCAGTAATCGGAATCGCTGGATACAATAATAAAGGAATCTACATGATTTTGATAGTGTTCCTGACAGGCCCTTGCCGTCAATTTAATGTCAACCAGAGATTTGTTTTGCTTCACACGTTCTGTCAAAATATGCTCTACAGAAATCTTTGTAAAGTTATCCAAAATCCTCCAGGCCGATGCTGTATGTATATCGTCGAACAAAAGGATTCTCGATATTTTTGCCGTATTCCTATAATCTAAGCCTTTCAGGGTAGCACACAGTTTATATGGATCGGAGTTTTCACAATCAACAACGATAACTGCTTGTGTACTGTCACCAATAAACTCCTGAATACTTCCTTTTACATAAGTGCTTACATCTGAAACCCGGTTGTACTCGGTAAACGTGTCTCCATGCCATCGATACAAAAGAGTGACAAATTTCTTGTCATTATACAAGATATTTCCCTCATTTGACGGATTCCAGTTCATATACATCTGGTAAGGATAATCTTGTTTGTGCTGATAGTAGAGCGTTGCGGCGTTTTTCGTACCTGTTTCGGTAAAGCCATCTGGCATAATAAACAGATCCTGGATATATTTCCAGTTAAGCCATAGCGGGAAGAAGGGCTTACAGTTATTGATTCTATTCGAAATAATGCGGTTAAGCTCGATAATGTGCTGAAACAGCTTTGTACTTGATTTTTTGATGAAGTAAATCCCCTCTGACTCCAAATAGCGCATACTTTCCGCCGGGACGTATTCCGGCATCGATAGAATGGATAGATATTCTGTCTTCATTTTCCGGTTGATTGCCCGATAGTTTCTCTGTATGCTCGTCCGGATAATGGATAGATGGCGAATAATTCTGGTACTCTTTTCGCTGTCCATCTGAGCAAACACTTCTTGTTCCGGTGGCTCATGTATATTCTCAAAGATTCGCTTCGGTACCCCTATCAGATAAGCAATTTTTGAAACAAGTTCATGGGTGCTGTCCTGGTAAATCTTTTTTTCATTTGAATCTGAAGAAATAGCAATGTCCATGTGGAAACTCCTCGTATCGCAGTTTTATCTATATCCATTATAGCAAAAAAAGTTTAACTGGCGTAGATTTATTGATACCTTTCCGGGCAGTAGAAAATAAGCAAATCCATTTGATGGGAATCTCCGCCTGAATCATCTGAAGTTCTTAAATCACAGGATACATAAAAGTCATCAAACGTAAACGCAGTTATGTTCCTCTCAAGCAATCGAATTTCTTCTGTCTCGAAGTTAATTACCCCCATACCGAAAGGGTCATCATTCCAGCACTCTTCAAGAGTCTGATTTAGACATTCTGTGCAAAGAAAATCAGCCGCTTTGTCTATGTTCAATTCTTTATCATTTTCAAAATATATGGTAGCGTTAGCATAACCTCGGTCATGATTGGGTGTAACGTAGGCAGTAAAGCCATTTTCTCCCGTATTTTGCATACTGGTAGACGAAAAGCCCGCTGGCTCTTCAATCAAATTTCCATAATCATTATAGCGGTTAATTTCAATCGGGACAAACTCAAATGTATTCAGACTGATAATACCAAGATTGGTTTGACCTTCGTAAAAAGGGAGCAGAGATTGTTCAGGAGTTCCGCACAGATAACATTTTTCAGGTGCGGTATTTGAAATATACAGTCCTTCCTCTGTTTCGGAAATCGCTTCCAGTTGCATATCTTGATCTCCGCCAGAGTCATGGCATCCAACTGCGCATAGACAAATAAACGCCACAAGGATACCCATTCCGAACTTATTACGTTTTATCCTTGTCATTTGCTTCCTCCCTCGTATCTGAATATATCATATGATAATTTAATAATATCCAATACAATCAGACAGGACAATCGAAATATATAGTCATACCAGATATAATTTACCGCCTTGTGGGATACAATCGAATAAAAAGGTGGTCGCTCTGTTTGAAGATTTGTTTTATCAGCGTTTAATAAAATTACGAACAGAAAAAGGTGTCTCTGCCAGGGATATGAGTCTTTCCATTGGCCAGAGTCCCGGATATATCAATTCATTGGAAAATAGAAATGGTTTTCCATCAATGCAGGTGTTTTTCTATATCTGTGAGTATCTCGGCGTCACTCCAGCCGAATTTTTTGATGACGGCAGCGATCACCCTGTTGAGTATAAAGAAGTGTTGGACGAGATAAAATTGTTAAGCCATGAGAATCTAAAGAATGTGATGGCAATCGTCAAAGCTCTAAATCACAATCAAACATGAGCAGCGCCAGTCAGGGAAACCCCGGCTGGCGCCTTTCCATAGCTACAGTAACTCATTTAGTAGATTCATACACTTCACCTTTTGCTGAAGGTTGGCGCTTCCGTAGACATTCAAGGTAAAGGAAACATTTTTATGCCCCAGAATCTCAGAGAGCGATTTAATGTCAAATTCTGGTATTTCGATTGCCCGTACCGCAAATGTATGGCGGATCTCATGAAATTTTACTTTCTGCAGCCCGTTTCTTTTGAGAAATCTCGCAAAAAATTGCCGGTATGTACGTGGTTCAGTCGGCTTTGTCTTTCCGGTCAAAAAATAGTGATTCGGATTTTCTGTGTAAAACTTCTTGATAATGTTCATAAGGAGCGACGGAACAGGAATTGTCCTGGCCGATGTCTTTGTCTTAGGCGGCCCTATATGAAGATAGGATGACTGTTTCCGCTTATCATAAATGCGCTGCACAGTCTTATTGATGTTAATTGTCTTATCTGTGAGGGAAATGTCCTTCATTTGAAGTCCACAAAGCTCGCCGATCCGAACCCCAGTAAACAGTGCAAATAGAATCCCCGCCGTTTTTCTGTTCAAATCCATGTAGATGCACTGAATAAGGGTTTGTTCCTGATCTTTGGACAGTGAATTGACTTTTTTGACTCCAAGTTCTTTGGGGTATTCGATGAGATCCCAATTCAACAATGGAATAGCCCGCTCCTTATAAGCATACTCCATTGCAAGTCTGAGTACAAGAATAACATCACGGATTGTCTTTACAGTCAATCCGCCTGTGTTGTCCAACCGGCCGGAATTATGGAGATAAGTAATATAGCTCTGAATATCCGCCTCAGTGATACTGCCAATCTTACGTTTACCGAAATATGGAATAAGATGATTTTCGGCAATTAGAGTAAAGCTGGCATGGGTTGACGGTGTGATCATTGGTTTCTTCTGATTTAACCAAGAATTCAGCAACGTCTTAAATTGTGTATTTTTAGTCATGTTGACCACCTCCACAAACATTATCATGTGGAGATGCAAACAAGGCATTATCATCCTCAAGTAACGGTCTCGAAAAGTGCCCGAGGCTGCGTTTTCCTGGCTTTGATGAGCCGTGGAAAGTAGTAGAATTGAGTAGCGTATTGAAAGAGAGAAACGAGTTTGCAGAAAAAGATGGAAGCTTTGAACATACTACTCTATCGAAAGACGGAATATTCGGAAAAACAGCACGATATGATCGTGATTTCCTGGTCTCTACCGAAAACAAAAAGTACAAAGTTACGCACATTAATGACTTGTGTTACAATCCGGCGAATCTGAAATTTGGTGTGATTTGTCTAAATAAATATGGGGATGCAATTTTTTCTCCCATATATGTCACTTTTGAAATTCAGAGCGATTACGACGCTGATTTTGTTGGTGAAAACCTATCAAGATGGGATTTCATAAATAAGGCTTTACGGTATCAGCAAGGCACTGTATATGAGCGAATGGCAGTTTCTCCGGAAGATTTTTTGAGCATTAAATGCTATATGCCTTCAAAACGCGAACAAGAGAAGTTATCAAGATTCATTGGTCTCTTAGACGAAAAAATAGTCTCTCAGCAGAAATACATTGACAACCTCAAGAAGTATAAAAGAGGAGTATCAAATGCTATATTTTCTCGAAAAATACGATTTAAACAGAAAGATGGAACCGAGTATCCCGAATGGGATACTAAGCAACTAAGCGAATTGATGGAATTCAAAAATGGAGTAAATGCGCAGAAAGATGCGTTCCTTAAAGGAAACATAAAATGTATTGGTGTTTCAGATGTATATTCCGGTAAGCCCATCTATTCCTGCAATATTATGGGTTCGATTAAGTTGGATTCAGATCAAAAAAGAGAATTCCTAGTAGAATATGGAGATGTCTTATTTCAACGTAGCTCTGAAACGCAAGAAGATATAGGACACGCCGCAGTATATGTAGATGAAAGTCAAATGTCAGTATTCAATGGTTTTGTAATTCGTGGAAAGAAAAAAGCAGAATATGATCCATGGTTTTTGCATTATGAATTACAAACTTCCGATGTACGAAAACAGACCATTCGTTTAGGTGCCGGTGCGCAACATTATAATATAGGTCAAGAATCCCTAGCAAGTATAATAGTAAGACTACCCTCAGCAGATGAACAGAATAAAATCGCTCATTTATTAAAATCTATAGATGCACGAATCACCGTTGAAGAATCAAAAATTAAGACACTGCAAATGGCCAAAGATGGATTAATGCAGAAATTATTTGTTTGAAAAAACAAAACAACTCCCTTATATTAGTAAAAAAATCTAATATAAGGGAGTTGTTTACTTATTCAGAAATAATCAACCTCAAGTAACGGTCTCGAAAAGTATCCAAAGCTGCGGTTTCCGGGCTTTGATGAGTCGTGGAAGGCAATAAAACTTTCTGATGTAGGAGAAGCATCCAGTGGATACGGTTTTCCTGACGCATATCAAGGAGAAAAAACCTCAGAAATACCGTTCTTTAAGGTATCAGACATGAACCTCACTACAAATAAGAGAGTTATGCAACACGCGAATAATTATGTCTCACAATCTACGGTCGAAAAACTGAGAGTACGTCCGTATTCTAAGGATGCAATAATATTCGCTAAAGTAGGAGCAGCGATTTCACATGAAAGAAAGCGTATTGCTATTTCCCCGTTTCTTATTGATAATAATATGATGGCATTCACACCTAAGCGAAAAGAAGATATTGAGTTTATCTACCATTTGTTTCAAAGATTAAGACTTAGTAAATACATTCAGGTTGGTGCTTTACCATCGTACAATGCAAATGATATTCTCAACATCTGCACTTTTTACCCTACATCTGTTATTGAACGCAAGAAAATTGTAAATATTTTAAATTTAATTGAAGAACGAATTGACAAGCAGACAAAAATAATCGCCGCCCTCAAGAAGTATAAAAAAGGTGTCATTCAGCATATTTTTCGTAGTTCGCACACCTTAATTAAAAGATCACAATGGCAACAAGTTCGTCTGGGCGATATATTCAAGAAAGTTTCTCGCAGGAACACAAATGGAAAGATAAAAAATGTAATCACAAACTCAGCTGAATATGGTCTTATCCCTCAGCGAGATTTCTTTGATAAGGATATAGCTGTTGATGGGAACACATCAACTTACTATGTGATTGAGGAAGGAGACTTCGTTTACAATCCGAGGAAATCGAATAATGCTCCGTTCGGGCCGTTCAACCGTTATACTCTTAGTGAACAGGGAATTATCTCCCCTTTATACACTTGTCTTGTTCTTCAAGCTAACATCAACCCATCTTACCTTGCATGGTATTTTAAGAGTGATGCATGGCATAGATATATTTATGACAATGGGTCACAAGGTGTAAGGCATGACAGAGTTTCCATGACAGATAATTTGCTTATGGGGATTCCCGTTATCTACCCTGAGCGCAAAATTCAAGACAATATCGCGAACACTTTGGATTTAATTGAAAGCAGACTTCACCTGGCACAAAATAAATTAGATTTGCTTAATATAGAACGAAATGGCTTTATGCAGCAGCTTTTTATATAAAAAGCTGCTGCATTAGCCCTTCCTTTAGGTCAGTCAAAAAAGTGAGTGCATTTTCTTCACTTATGATCTTTTCATCGAGTTTTGAGAGGAAGTCTATAATTGTCCTTTGTGTGTTCTCATCAGGGTATGACAATGTGAGCTTACCCAATTCGCTTGCCTGAATATGGACAACTGATTTTCCCTGAGCTATACGAGCAATTTTAGCATTGACAACATGATTGAGTAGATAACTTATTATGCGCCCATCTACCTTGCTACTACGAAAAATATTGAGGTCACCTGCAAGGATGACGCCGGGCAACATGACGCAGGAAGCCGTAGAAATTTCTTCCGGAGTTTCGCCAGAAGTCGGAATTACGACATCTCCCACACAGCTCAGATATAGTTCATCAACTTTTGCCTGTGTATGACGCTTGATGTTGGTTATAACCTCGTTATAGGTGGTATAAAGCTCTCCATAGAGGATAAAAGGCGTCCCTTCCTCAGATATATCAGCTTTAGACAAAGAAGCTCCTTTGACGAAACTGCCGAGTTCACTCATCCTTGTAGTCGTCCATTTCGCATTTTTGAGCGGGCATGACTTTGGCAAAAGAATCTGCCTAATCGCACCTCTTTTATACTTCTTGAGAGCATCGACGAGCTGCCGTTGTTTGCCTATCCTTTCTTCGAGCGCATCAATGAAAGCGGAGATTTTATGCTGCTCTCGTAGAGAAGGAATATAGAGCCTGATAGGACGGATTTGCGGGTATTTAAGGTTCCATGTATCCGATGTCAACCCCTGTGATTTCTTCCTGAATTCATTTATCAGATTTGAGGTTTTGAATAAGGCAGCAAAATAACGATTGTCAATTTCTTCGATAGGCATCAACACGGTATATGCAGGGCTAACTATTCCATCGTAGTTGGAAACTCCATTTGCCCCTTGCCACATCCGCATAGAGTTATACACCATATCATCTTTGCGAACAACTTTGTAGTTGCTCTTATCTTCGCTCGAATTGTCCTTCCCCTCGATCTCTGAACGAGGCATTACGCCATCATTCATTGTTACAGAAAGAAGCTCCATATCGCCAGCTCCCCGCTGACCACGCTCGACATAAATATCACCTATCTGGCATTTCCTATACGGCTCATCAAACTCCGGAAACCGCAATTTCGGATACTTTTTGAGACCGTTACTTGAGGATACATTTGCCATAATTATTTGCCCTCCACATCAAATGGGAAATCCAGACCCAACTCATCGAAATACGGCTTCAATTCCGCATCAATATCTTTCATTTCACGCTGGAGTTTGCGAATTTCCGCAGCCACTTCATTCAGATCAATTTCTTCTTCCGGCTCAAAAGTGTCAACATAGCGGGGAATGTTGAGGTTAAATCCGTTATCTTCAATCTCCTGCATTGTTGCCACATGAGCATACTTATCAATATCCTCGCGGCGCTGATATGCGTCCACAATTTTATCAATATCACATTGTCGAAGGATATTCTGATTTTTCCCGGCTTCGAAGTCCTTAGAAGCGTCAATAAACAAAATGTTATTTGCATTACCGTTACGTTCTCTTTTTAGGACGAGAACACAGACGGGGATGCCCGTGCCAAAGAAGAGATTTGCCGGAAGACCAATAACGGCATCCAACACATTCAGCTTTTGGATAAGATGTTTACGAATCACCTCTTCTGCAGCACCACGGAATAGAACACCATGAGGAAGAAGGACAACAGCACGTCCGTCTTCATCCATGTGATAGACCATATGCTGTACAAAAGCAAAGTCTGCCTTGCTCTTCGGGGCAAGTTTACCGTATTCGTTGAATCGAGGATCTTCCATAAACTTCATATCAGCAGACCATTTTGCAGAATACGGTGGATTGGCTACCTGAACGCGGAATTTCTTCTCACCAAAATAGTCATGTTCCAGGGTATCTCCATTATAGATGTTGAAATTACGGTATGGAATGCCTCGCAGAATCATGTTCATTCTAGCGAGATTATATGTAGTCGATGTAAGCTCCTGACCGTAGTAGTTTCTGACATTTGCGTAATTTTTCAAACGTAGCAACAGAGAGCCTGAACCGCAAGTCGGATCAGCTGCATCCTTTACATCCGTCAATCCAAGGCAGGCAATACGGCAAAGCAACTCAGCAGGTCCCGAAGGCGTATAAAACTCACCGGCTTTTTTACCAGCAGTTGCTGCAAACTGTCCAATCAGATATTCGTAGGCATTACCCAGCACATCAATTTTTGTGTCCTCCACTCCGAAATTGATTTCATCGAGAGAAGATATAATTTTTGACATAACGGCACTACGGTCTTTAACTGTATGTCCGAGCTTCGTGGAATCAAGCTGCATATCAGAGAACAAGCCGTCAAAGTCATCCTGAGAGTCGTTGCCGATGGTAGACTCCATCAGCGAGTTGATTGCCTTCTGTAAAAACTCAATGTCAAAGGAGCGGTTCTCCACCATTTTAACCATCTTGCGAAAGAGAAATTGCGGCTCAATCACATAGCCGAGGTCGCGCAGCGCTTCCTCTACAACAGCTTCCTTGTACTCAGGATCAGCCCATGCCTCTTCATAGCTGATTCCATCATCTTTCAAAAGATTAACCATGTACTTCTCAGTTTTGTCCGAAAGATAGTAGTAAAAGATCATGCCCAAGATATAATTCTTGAACTCGTAGGCTTCCATATTGCCACGAAGGGCGTTTGCCATTGCCCATAGCTTGTTGCAAAGCTCTTTCTGATGAGCCTGAATAGAATTGTCCATTTCACATTCTCCTTATTGGTATTTCTCTGCGTGTTTCCTGATAAACTCTACGATGCGGTTGACCAGTGAGCGCTTCTTCAAAAGCGGCATCGGTTTTGTAAGCCGGTCGCGGATATTCCCGGCATCCATTGTACCGGAAAACTCATATTCTGAAATGAAATCAGTGAGCATCTTAGAGTCGATGTCCTCTTGATGCGCAAAGGCTTCAATCTCTTTTTGCTTTTCTGCGTTCTCGAAATCATTATAGGCAGCGTCAATTTCATCGGCGCTGTTAAGCCCTGCGACAACCGTATCCAAGAACGATTGCAGGATTTCAACCTTTTTAAGCAACTGTGGGTTGTCTGTCCTGCCAAGTTCATCTTTGATATGTTTGATGTCATAGTCCTTTTGCTTCGCATCATCAAAGTGGATATTGCGGATAAGGTTCATGATGTAGGCAACATTGATTCGGTCGCTCTCCATAAGCTCAATACAGAAGTCCACATCATTCAGAACAGATACAACCTCACGGTCTGTTTTCTGTTTTGAGTAGAGCAGCATATATTTGCTTTTATAGTCCTGATACTCCTGCTCAGACATCGTGAGTGCATCCTGGTCGAAGCTGAACTCGATAAAGGTATGCAGCGATTGCAAGTACTTTGTTAGTTCGCGGAAAGTGACAACGAAGAGCTTTTGGTCTTCTTCACTTTGCATGGTGTCCACAGCTGCAGGAGTATCAGCGATCTCTTTCAGTTTGATGACCATTTCGTTAAATTTCTCGACGAAGAAGTTATAGTCCGGTACAATAATGCCGGAGGTGTCCTGCGTCTTTGAAAACAGGGTAAGTGCATCATCCGTCTGTTTTTTAAGGTTGCGATAGCAGATAACAATGCCGAAGGGCTTCGTCTCTTTCTCCACACGATTCGTGCGGGAATAGGCTTGCAACAGGTCGTGATACTTCAAATCCCTGTCCACATAGAGGACAGAAAGTGTTTTACTGTCAAAGCCGGTGAGGAACATATTGACTACAAGCAAGATGTCCAGCGGTTTCGTCTTCTTACCTTTTACACGGTCGGAAATATCCTTGTGGTAAGCTGCGAAAGTATCCGTAGAAAAGTTGGTGCTGTATATCTCATTATAGTCTTTGATGATCCGCTCCAAAGCGTCACGGCTGTGCTCGTCCTTGCCTTCCGCATCCTCATTCTGCCCATAAGAGAAAATCCCGGAAATGTTAAGGTCATGCTTTATGCTTTTAAAAATATCGTAATACTTGACCAGCGCCTCAATCGACGAAACAGCAAAGATCGCGGTGTACTGTCTGTTTCGCGTTTTTGCCTTATGATTCTGGATGATGTGATTGGCAATCAGAGACATACGCTCTTCGGACATATAAAGCTCGTTGACATCAATGGCATCCGCCAGAGTAGGATCATCCCAGTCGAAATCGCCCTCCATCGTCTTTATGTACTCCACATGGAAGCCGAGGACATTGTTGTCAAAGATAGCGTCTTTGATCAAGTAGTTGTGGACGCACTCCCCGAACAGCATTTCTGTGGTTTGCGTGATTTTTCCTTCGACCTTTCCGTTGACTTCAAAACGTGGCGTTCCTGTAAATCCAAAGAATTGAGCCTTCTGGAAATGCCGCACAATATCTTTGTGCATATCTCCAAACTGACTTCTGTGGCACTCGTCGATGATGAAAACTACTTTCTCGTCTTTGTATGCATCCATAATCTTTGCGTACTGCGGACGCTTGACGGCATTTGCCATCTTTTGCATGGTGGTTACAATAAGCTGCCGGTTTTTGTCTTGCATTTGCTTCACAAGGACATCAGTGCGGTCAGTCGCATCCACTGATCCGTTTTCAAACTTATTGAATTCCTCCGTAGTCTGAGAATCCAAGTCCTTACGGTCAACGAGGAAAATAACTTTCTTAATATTTGGGTTGGCCGCAAGGATCTGCGCCGTCTTGAATGAAGTAAGCGTCTTGCCCGCACCGGTTGTATGCCAGACATAGGCGTTGCGATTGGTCAGTGTTGCTTGCCGGACGAGTGCTTCAACAGCATACACCTGATAGGGACGCATAACCATAAGCAGCTTATCCGTATCGTTCAGAATCATATACCGCGCCAACATTTTGATAATGTGATCACGGGCAAGGAATACTATTGAAAAATCCTTCAGGTTGGTAAGTCGGACATTATCAAAGTCCGTCCAGAAGAAAGCAAGGCTGTGAAGCATCTCACGGTCTGAATTTGCAAAATACTTCGTGTCTACTCCATTGGAAACAATGAAGATCTGGATATAATGGTAAAGTCCATTGTACGAATGCTTCTTGTAGCGCATCACCTGATTAACCGCTTCTCGGATGTCAATGCCTCTACGTTTCAATTCCACTTGAATCAGTGGAAGTCCGTTGACAAGAAGAGTTACATCGTAGCGATTAACATACTTCCCGACAACGGTGGTCTGATGTGTCACTTGAAAAATATTCTTTGTATGATCATTGGAAAAGAATGAGAGATAAACCTTCGTTCCATCCTCTCTTTCCAACACAAATTTATCCCGAAGTATCTTCGCACTCTGAAAAACTGATTTTCCGAGCATCAGGTTAAGAATGCGTTCCCACTCTTTATCAGTAATGGGTTTATCGAGTTTATCAGCATTAAACGCCTCAAACTGCACTTTAAAATTCTCGACCAACGTATCATAGTCAGGAATAGAAACGGTACTATATCCCTGCTTATTCAGTTGATCAATAAATTGCAGTTCAAGCTCTGCTTCACTTTGGTATCCCATATCTTCATCTCCATTACTTGAGGATCATTTTGCTGTTTGCCAATCCCCGGATTTTATCTTTCTGCATTTGAATATGGGGATCTCTTTATTCGCCGCGC
>OLNU01002019.1_pt1 | contig 13327 bp, 14 predicted proteins | sample 1672241 | NCBI WGS metagenome assembly OLNU01 (sample SAMEA3136663, study PRJEB25190) | human gut metagenome | biome: human gut; feature: human-associated habitat; material: faeces | place: Austria | collected 2013 | reverse complement strand
AGAAGTTCACGATTCGTTGCATCTTTTATATTAATTTTAAAATCTTTAACTAAGTTGGATATAATAAGTCCAAAAGAAAAAGTGTACGAATTTTTATGCGATAATTTAAATAAATAACTATAAATATTATTCATCACAAATTCAAAGTTTTGAGTTATAGTTTTGATTCTATTAATAAATTTACTTATTTTAGGTTATAATTATAGATATGGTTAAATTTGTAATATACTGAAGGGAGATAAACATGAAATATAAAGTATTAAAAAAACAAAACAGCTCAAAGACTTGTCTTGTTTGTGGTGTGAAAAATGATTTGGGATTAAAAGCCCGTTTTTATCAATTAGAAAATGGTGAATTAGCATCTATTTTTAATTCTAAGGAATTTCATCAAAGCTATCCAGGTAGAGTTCATGGTGGAATCTCAGCAGCTATTTTAGACGAAACTATTGGACGTGCAATAAGTGTTAGTGATGAAACTGTTTGGGGCGTTACAGGAAGCTTGGAACTAAGATATAAAAAACCAGTTCCAATTGATTGTGACTTGATAACAGTTGCTAGAGTCACTAGAGATACTAGAAAGTTATTCGAAGGTGAAGGCGAAATTATCCTTCCTAATGGCGAAATCGCTGTTACTGCTAAGGCAAAATACGTTAAAATGCCTATAGATCAAATAGCTGATGAATGTGATATGGCCGAAGAATGGCTTCCTATTCCAGATGATGAGCCTGTTGAATATATTGAAATTCCAGGGAGATAATAAATATAGTTCCTATGTGTTATTAAAAAGCCATCTATATTATAGATGACTTTTTTATTATGGCTCAATTAGCCCGTATTTTTCTTTTATTCTATCTAGTTTTTCAATCATCGGCTTACTTATAACTGCAAGAAAAAATACAGTCGCTATTGCATGGACAATATTAAATGGAATTCCGCTCAGATATATCGGTATAATCCCTTCTAATGTCATATTACTGTATGGGAAAATTAGCCATATTGCTGTATTGACTTCCTGGGCAGAAATAATCTACAACTTTATCAGGCATTTCTACTAATTTTCCTCTTTTATAAATAGTAAAGGTATATGTAGTTAACATTTCAGAGCCATCTTCTAAAACTTTATATAAAACTATTCTTTGAGTAAGACTACTTGTTATTTTTGATGTATCGATAGTTAATTTATAGTTTCCATCTTCTTCTGCATTAAGTAAGTTTGCATCTGATTTTGAATCTTTATAAACTGTTGCCCCGTTTGTAACTTTAAAATTTATATCTAATGAATTACAATCTTTTGGAATTAAAATTGCAGCAGTTACAATATCTTTATTAAATTCTGGTGTACACCATTGTCCAGATGAAATATCTGCAGATGTTATTTGTAATTCACTCTTATCAACACTCAATCTTTCAACTGTTATAGTGTAAGTGTTTTCTGCTTCGAATGGATCTTCTTTTCCAGCTTCTTTATTAGCATAATATTTTGAATTTGAGCAAATTTGTATTTTTATTTTGACACTGTTTTTGTCACCAAATTTTATATTTTTGATAGGTTTACCTTTTTCAACATTAACAGACTCTCCATCATCTATACTAGCTCTAACTATTGACCATGAGTCTTTTGGTGAAATATTAAGATCAAATGAGTTTATATCTTTATATAAAAATGCTTTATAATCGCTAATAGTTGGACTTATACCAGCAACCTTTGTTAGTTCTCCATTTTCTAATCTGAAAAATGTTCCTTCACTTCTTCCTTTATATGTAGGATTAGATATAAGCGCTCTCTCACTTGGAACGATAGTTGCACCACTGAATGCTAATGTTGCTGTTGTACTTCTTGTACGAGTTATATCAAATTTATAATCTGTATAATTTTTTTCATTAGTTAAATCAGATATACGGATTACTACTTTGTTTGCCCCTGGCTCAAGCGCAACTGCTTGACTTGTTGTTGATTTTTCTACAGTTTTAACAAGTTTATCATTATTGAATATTTCTACTTTATATTTAGTATCATCAAATGTAGGTCTAAAATTTGCATTGAATGTACCATCATTAACATATCTTGTTGTCAAAGTATAATCAAATTTTGAAGATTCAAATTCTGATGTTGTACTTTTCCATTCATGTTTCATACTGATCTGGTTTTACTTTGAAATATTTATCATTTTCTTTTAATAATGTACCGTCTTCTGGCAATGTAAATTCGATACTGTCACTTGTTGATAAAGACATCTCAGGTAAAATATATAGAGAATATTTAGCCTGTACAGATTCATTTTCTTTTGATGTTGCTGTAAAAGTTGGATAAGTTGCTGTTGTTTCCTTATAATCTACTTTTACAATACCATTTTCATCAATTGTTATTCCTTTTGACTCTTGATTACTAGACCATGTCACTTCATCTGAAGCAGTTCCTGGAGTCTGTTTTACACTTAATTTAAAACTATTTTCTTTATTGCTTCCAATTACAAAATAATTTGTTCCATTTGATGATTTTTTTATACTACTAGTTCTACTACTTTTCCAAAAAAGTAGTACTACATATGTGTACATAAAAAAAACTGGATTTTAAAAATCCAGTTTTTTATTCAAATACTATTGATTATTTTTGTCTAAATCTACCTTATTATCTATTTCTACATCTATTTTCTTTTCAAGAGTTAAACCTTCATCAATTGTTTGGAATTCACTGCCTTCAATAACTACTTCTTTTTCTAATGTAGTATTGTCTGTGCTTTCATCTACTTTTTCAGCAGATTTTTCTCCATTTAATATTTCCATAAATTCCTCACCTGTTATTGTTTCTTTTTCAAGTAAGAATTTAGATAATTCGTGTAGTTTTTCTTCATTTTCTTTAAGTATATTCATCGCCTTTTTGTGAGCTGATTTTATTATACTTAAAACTTCTTGGTCTATTTTTGTTGAAGTTTCTGGTGAACAAGTAAGCGATGCATCTCCACCTAGATATTGATTTGTCACTGTTTCAAGTGCCATCATATCGAAGTCGTCACTCATACCATATCTTGTTACCATTGCTCTTGCCATCTTAGTAGCTTGTTCAATATCATTTGATGCTCCTGTTGTGAATGAGCCGAAGATTAATTCCTCTGCTGCACGTCCTCCAGTGAAAGTAGCTATCTTGTTGAAAGCTTCTTGTTTTGTCATTAAGACTTTTTCCCCTTCTTCAACTTGCATTGTATATCCAAGTGCTCCAGAAGTACGAGGTATTATTGTTATTTTGTGTACTGGTGCAGATTCTGTTTGTTTTGCTGCAACAAGCGCATGTCCAATTTCGTGGTAAGCAATTATTGATTTTTCTCTTTGAGATATAACTGCTCCTTTTCTTTGGTAACCAGCTATTACAACTTCTACACTTTCTTCTAAGTCTTCTTGTAAAACTTGATGTCTTCCCATTTTAACTGCTCTTAATGCACCTTCATTTATTATATTTGCAAGTTCAGCACCACTAGCACCTGCTGTTGCTCTAGCAATCGCATTGTAGTCGATATCTTTTGCCATATGAACACCTTGTGCATGTACTTTAAGTATCGCTTCACGACCTGCTAAGTCAGGAAGTTCTACTGGTATACGTCTGTCAAAACGTCCTGGTCTAAGTAATGCTTTATCTAATGAATCTGGTCTATTTGTTGCTGCTAATATAACAACACCCTTTTTACCATCGAAACCATCCATTTCAGTAAGAAGTTGGTTAAGAGTTTGTTCTCTTTCGTCATTTCCCCCTGGCATACCGCTATCACGTTTTTTACCTATTGTATCTATTTCATCTATAAATACTATACAAGGTGCTTTTTCGTTAGCTTGTTTAAATAAGTCCCTAACTTTTGCAGCCCCCATACCGACAAACATTTCAACGAATTCAGAGCCTGAAATTGAGAAGAATGGAACTTTTGCTTCCCCTGCTACTGCTTTTGCAAGTAATGTTTTACCTGTTCCTGGAGGTCCTACAAGTAATGCACCTTTTGGCATTGTAGCACCTATTTCTTCATATTTTTTAGGATTGTGAAGGAAATCTACTATTTCAGTAAGAGCTTCTTTTGCCTCATCTTGTCCAGCTACATCAGCAAAAGTCTTTCCTGTTTGTGCTTCAACATAAACTTTTGCATTACTCTTACCAAATTGCATTGCATTTGAGCTTCCACCAAGTCTTTTCGCCATTGATTTCATAAGCCAATTTCCTATAAAGAGGAAAATTGCAAGTGGTAATATCCAACTCACTATAAAGTTAACTATCCATGAGTTTTCGTCCGTAATTTGTTTTGTAAATTTAACATTATTATCTTGTAAAGTCTTTACTAAGTTTGGATTTTCAACATATCCAGTATAGTATGTCTTTTTATTTTGTTTTTGATTATCCCCATTCTTTTTCAAAGTATAAACTATTTGAGTGTCACTCATTTCTACTTCATCTACTTTTCCAGACTCGACTTGAGTTAGGAATGTACTGTAATCCACTTCTTCATATGTACGTGAATTTATGCTTGGTAAAAATAAACTATTTAACATTACTACAAGCACTAGTATTAAAAAGAAGTTAAAATAATTAAAATGTTTTGGTTTGTTTTTCTCTTCTTTCATCTTAAACACCTTTCTTCATTGTATATAAATATATATTTTGAGCAATCTTTTCTCTTCTTTCCTATAAGACTCATTATATATTATTATTAATAAAAAAACATTATATATTACATAATATTTTTTTATCTACACTATAATCTATTTAGTAAAAATATACATTTAACATATTAATTGAATATGTATTTTTTATTAATATTTTTTTAGTAAAATATTATAATTGAGTACTTATTTATAAAAAACAATATTATACTTTTAATAGATATAAATAGTTTGTGAGGAGGTGTGTTTTTTGTTTATTAGAAAAGAGGAATTTAACGAGGTAAAAATTATTCCTTCTATTTTGGTTTATATACTACTTAGCTTTGGTGTATCATTTATATTATTATTCGTAAATAGAGAAGTTTTAAATAATAATGCTAATGCTGTTCAAGTAATTATAGATTTTTCATTTATTTTATTTCTATTTTATAAATTGGGAATCAATCTTACAAAAATACAAAATTTAATTAATGATTATCTCAGAAAAATAAATATAAAGGAAATTATAGATGTTGTATTTACACAAATAGTTATATCATTTGGAACTACTTTACTTATTTTGGGCATAATATGTCTTATAAATATAGATACTGCAAATTCACTTAATAATGCTGGTGAAGATGTTTTTACAAATACTATTGCATCATTTATACTTACTGTCATAAGTGCACCAATACTTGAAGAGTTGTTTTTTAGGGTTGTTCTTTTTAAAAGAATATCTAAGTTTTTCAATGTATATATCGGTATGATACTTTCATCTTTATTATTCGGTGTTTTACATATGGAACTCGCAATCGTAGGTGCTGTGATATTTGGTTTTGCAAATTGTATTTTATATTTAAAATATCGAAATATCTTAATACCTATGACTGTGCATTTTCTAAATAATTTTCTTGTAAGTATACCTACATTTTTATCGAGTGATTCTGCAGCAAGTTCAGATGTTGAATTATTATCACAAAGCGATGCATCAGCTTATTTAATATTAGGTGCTATTGTATTTATAATCGGTATGATTTTATTTATACGATTTATTGTGAAAAACCGCAAGTATATTGAAAGTGATGCATTTGATAATAAGACTTACAATTTTAATAAGTTATTGTAAAATAAAAGACCGTCATCCTATTTTCTAGGTGATGGTCTTTTTATACTATATTATAATTCCTTCAAAATGATCCATTTCATGTTGGATAATTTGTGCTACAAACCCGTTAAATACTTGTGTTTTTTCTTTAAAATTAGCATCTAAAAATTTAACTTCTATAGTCTCATATCTAGTTGTTTGTCTAAACCCTTCTAAAGATAAACAGCTTTCTTCTGTTAAATATGGTTTCTCTTTTTTTAGAATAACTGGATTTATCATAGGAACTATCATGCCTGCACCTACTGTAAAAACTAAAATTCTCTTTTTAAATCCTATCATATTTGCTGCAAGACCTACACATCCATCTAAATTTGCTTTTAATGTATCGACTAAGTCAGTTACAATTGACTTATCCTGTATTGTTGCAGGCTCTGATTTTTGTTCTAAAAATAATACGTCTTTTACGATTTGTCTTATCATTGCTCTCACCTTTCATCATAATTTATGATTATCATATTTTTACTATTATACTATATTTTAATTTATTTTCTCTCCTCAGGATAAGCAAGTCCCCATTCTTTTCTTATCCCAGTCATTATCTCCATAACATCCTTTGTATAATCAAGGCGCGCTACTTCTCTATCACCCATTACTGCTTTTTCCATGTCTTGCATTTCGTAAAACAGTGCATCTTCGTGTTTGCCGACTTCGATTTCTTCTCTTTCACCTGTTTCTGTATAAGTTATGACTGCTTTTTGTGCCCTTGGGTATTCCATAATTTCGATATATCCTTTGTCGCAAGATATCATCCCTCGTTTTGGTTGTTTTGAATGAAGTGTAAGTGATATTGTCGCCATCTCTTGCTCATCGTTCATTAGAAGTATTCCTGCTTGTTCATCCACTCCTGTTGGTGCGTATTTTACTTGGCTTAGCACTTGATTTGGTTTTGATGACATAAACCATCTCACAAATGAAATAGCATAAACCCCTATATCAAGAAGTGCTCCTCCTGCAAGATTCATATTGAAGAATCTATTTTTCATATTATACTCTTTATAACTTCCGAAGTTCATCTGGATCATTCGCACTTCGCCTAAGTCGCCACGCTCTACTATTTCTTTTAACTTTTTATATAAAGGCATGTGGTAAATTGTCATCGCCTCTGCTAATACAACATTGTTTTTCTCTGCTAGTTCAATCGCTTTATTTAACTCATCGCTATTTAATGTGATTGATTTTTCGCAAAGTATATGTTTACCATTAGATATCGCCTCAAGCATAAAGTCTATATGTGTGTTGTGTGGTGTTGTTATATAGATTATGTCCACATTTTCATCAGAAAACATCTCATGAAAATCGTCGTATACCTTTTGTACTCCGTATTTTTCTGCAAAATCAACTGCTTTGCTGTGTGTTCTATTCCCCACTGCATATATTGATTTGCCTGCTTTTTTTAAAGCATTTGCCATTTCATTTGCAACTACTCCTGTTCCTAATATTGCCCAGTTAAATTCCTTTTTGTTCATATTATCCTCCAATATCATTTATCATTATCTATGTGTAAGTTTATCACGATATATTTATTTTACCAATATTTTATTGTTATTTATATTATTTATTGACATTTCGAAATTATCCTCCTAAATATTGTTTTGTACAAAACAATATTTAGGAGGATAATATATGTCTAAAGTTAAGGATTTTACGGATGGGAAAATTTTCTCCCCACTTGTCAAATTCATAATTCCAATTTTTGCAGCACTATTTTTGCAAACTATGTATGGTGCTGTGGATTTACTTATTGTTGGTAGGTTTGGTAATGCTGCTGATGTGTCTGCTGTATCGACTGGTAGCCAAATCATGCAAGTTATAACACTTACAATTACTGGACTTGCAATGGGGATAACTATATTAATAGGTCAAAAGCTCGGTCAAGGTAAGAAAAAAGATGCCGGCAATGTTGTCGGAAGTGGTATATCAATATTCGCAGTAATAGCAATCATCTTAACAGTTGTATTTGTTACATTTGCACCAAGTGTTGCATCATTTATGAACGCTCCTGCTGAGGCATTTGATGGAACATCAACTTATATAAGAATCTGCTGTGCTGGTGCTGTTTTTATAGTTGCTTACAATTTAATTGGCGGTATTTTTAGAGGACTTGGAGATGCCAAAACTCCACTTATGACTGTTTTTATCGCTTGTGTTGCAAATATTTTAGATGACTTAGTATTTGTAGGAATATTCAATATGGCGGCTGCTGGGGCTGCTCTTGCGACTGTTCTTGCACAGGCTATCAGTGTAATTTTATCTTTAATTATAATCGCAAAAAGAGGTCTATCATTTGAGTTTTCACTAAAAAGTATAAAATTCCACAAAGGTCTTACTTCACAAATAATAAAATTTGGGGCTCCAATAGCTCTACAAGAACTACTTGTTCAAATATCATTCTTAGTAATCGTAATGATTGGTAATGCCATGGGTGTTGTTCCATCAGCTGGTATGAGTGTCGCACAAAAATTATCAGCATTTATAATGCTTGTTCCATCTTCATTCTCACAAGGTGTTTCTGCATTTGTTGCCCAAAACTACGGTGCTGGAAAATACGACAGAGCGAGAAAGGCACTTCTTTGTGCAATTGGAACTTCATTATGTTGTGGAGTTTGCATGTTCTTCTTAGCATTTTTCAAAGGCGATATGCTTGCATCAATATTCTCTACTGATCATGAAGTTATTCTTGCTGCTTGGGATTATCTAAAATCATATGCAATAGACTGCTTCTTTACTGCATTTTTATTCTGTATGATTGGATTTTTAAACGGATGTGGAAAAACAACAATCGTAATGATTCAAGGTATAGTAGGTGCATTCTTAGTCAGAATACCTGTTGCTTATGTTATGAGTAAAATTGAACCAGTTTCTTTATTTAAAGTTGGTCTTGCAACTCCAGCATCTACAATTGTTCAAATTATAATATGTGGTGTTTATTTATTCTTCTTGTCGAGAACATTATTTAAAAAAGAAGAAACAAATGATGCCCCTAACCATGAATTATGTGATGCAGAAGCATAAGAAAATTATAATAAAATCTGTATGATAATAAAAAAAATAAGCATGTCTTAGTAATGTCAACAGATACTAAGGCATGCTTGTTTAATTTGTTGTAAGTGATTCGCAATATATTAATATTGTTCATCAGGTCTTTTCACTAAATTAAAGTTATGTTTAAAATCTTAAACCTTATAATTTATGCCTTAGTATTAATAATTAAAGAAACTTCTGCTCCATCTTTATCTTCTCTATTTTTTAAGATTACAGAACCTCCATGATTTTTAGCTACAGATTTTGCAATATACAGTCCCATACCATAATGTTTTCCAACTTTTCTTTCACTTGCTTCCATATAAAATTGATTTGTAGCATTTTTTAATCCATTCTCAGTAAATCCTCTACCAGAGTCTCTTATAGTAAACATTAACATACCTTCATTCTCACTTACTACAAACTCTATTTCACTTTTAGGAGGTGAATAATCAACTGCATTTGATATTATATTTATGATTGCTCTCATTAAAAGCTCTTTATTTGATATAAAAGACTTAGTTTTATAATTTATATTAGTGACAACTCTTATATCTTTTAATGAACATAACATATAAAGCTCACTTTTTAACTCATCTAAAATCTCATCTGTTTTAATATTTTCATTTAATTTATATTCGCCCATATCTGATTTAGATATATCCATAAGTGTTTCTACATATTTTTCGATTTTATTAGCATTATTAATAATATATCCAGCAAATTCTTTATCTTCTTCACATAATTCACTTTCATTTAAAAGCTCTGCATTTCCTTTTATAATTGTTATTGGCGTTTTTATATCATGAGCTAAGGCACATATTTGATTTTTCTTTTCTTGTTCAATATACCACTGTGTTTGTAACGATTTTTTAAGTGCTACTCTCATATTTGATATAGAGTTTAATACATCATTAAATTCTTTTACATTGCTAGGTATTATTTCAAAATCTAAATCTTGATTAATTATTTTCTCAGTGGATGCTTTTAATGGATATAGTTCCTTTTTTATTTTTTTTCCAAACTTTACTGCTATAATACATGCTATACCAATAAAACCAATAAAAAATATACCTATTAATAATATCTCAGGATAAGGGATTAACTCATTCCAATATCTAGAAGTAAAGTGTGCTTTAATATCATATCCAATTACACAAGTTCCACCTTCATAAGATATTTTAGAGTAAATATATTTACTTTTAAAATTTTCTCCTTTTAGATATTTATTAGCATTCTCTAATTCATCTTTACTTAGATTAGTTTTAAATATTTCATTTTTCTCATTTAGAAACACATATTTGCTGGGATAAGGTATTTTGTCTTCATCAAGTTTTAAGCCTTTATCAACTTCTAGTTTTAGTTTTTCCACTTGATTTTGTACATAGTTAGCTGGATATAGTAAATCAAAGTTAACAGCCATATTAAAAGTAGTTATTAGTGAAAAAATTAATATAATACTTAAAACACAAAAGCTAACTAAATATCTTAAAAAAATAGTGTATAATTTATGTCCTTTTTTTATATCCATTTATATCCTATGCCCCAAACTGTTTCAATTGGATTTTCTACATACTTAGTAATCTTAGCACGTATATTTTTTATATGTTCTCTAATACAACTATTATCGCTATCTTTGTCATATCCATATACTTCTATAAATATTTGCTCTAATGAAAAAACCTGTCCTCTATGTTTTGCTAAATATTCACAAATTTGGTATTCACTTTTTGTAAGTGATATTTTCTTATCATAAAAATATATTTCTTTTGACTTTAAATTAAATTTTAATCCATTAGTTGATAAAACTTGTTGTTTTTCCCTATTCTCTCTTCTTAAATGAGCTTCTACCCTTGCTCTTAATTCTAAAATACTAAAAGGCTTTTTTATATAATCATCTGCACCTATTGAAAAGCCTTCTAAAACATCTTCTTCCATTGTCTTAGCTGTTACAAAAACTATAGGACAATCAACTTCATCTCTAATTGTTTTACATAAAGTAAACCCATCTATAGTTGGCATCATTACATCTAGTAATATTAAATCAAATTTATCAAGCTCTTCTTTATCAATATCCATTGCACTATTTTTTATAGTAACTTTATAATTTTGCTTTCTTAAGGCATTTTTTATTAAATTGCAAATTTCTATTTCATCATCAATTACCAGAATATTTTTAACTTCCATAAGTACTCCTTAATTAATAATTTTCTTTTCGTCCTTCCCACCTCTTACTAAAACTTAGTAATAAAGCTAATGATATACATGTATATATTATCATAATAATTATAGACTGTAGTATTTGTTGCTTTACAAATATAATATTTGAAATATCTAACAAAGTATAAGAACATAGTCTTATAGAATATGACCATGGTACTAAAATCCATATACTATCTCCTAATCCAGTTATCATCAATGCTGAAATAAGACTTCCTATTATTCCAAGTCCAATTGATGCTCCCTTTCCAAAATAAAATACTATCAAGTATTGTATCATATATATAATTATATTACTTGCAAACATTACAAGTGATTGTTTTAAATAAAAACCTATCCCTAGCAAGTTATTACCCATTAGATAAAATATAATTCCAAATCCTAAAATTGTTATTATAGTTGATATTAAAGATAATATAAAAATTAAAATCAATTTACTAATATGAGCATTATATCTTTTATCTGCTATGCCTAAAAAATATTGAAATCCAGATTCCTGCTCTTGTTCATATACCATATTAACTATAACAGATATTATTAAAGGAAATGACATAGAAATAATTTGAATATATGATATAATCTTTTGTAATTCACTCCAAGGAGAAATTGTATAATAAGCTAAAAAAGTTATAATAGTTATAATGGGAATTATTAAGTGTATCTTGATAATATTGGAATGATAAAATTTGTAAAAATCTGACTTCAAATAATTTTTTAAAATCAGCATACCTACACCTCCTGATTTTTAAACCATAGGGCACTTAAATATGATATTATCATGTACAGGATAATTGTTATTGCTAATGCGATTAAAATAATTTTCATATTAAATATATAAGTTCCACTCTCTACAGACAACCCATTAGGTAGAACACCTATTATATAACACATTAATCTTGCTGGAATCGCAAATGGAATCCACCAAATTGATTTAACTGCACAAATAGCTCCTATAGCAAAATTACATATCAAACTAATTATTATAGTAATACCAGTGTTAAACTTCATTGAGATATACATAAATAATGGTATTTGCCATGAATATGTTATAAATAAAATTACTGATGCTAAAAAACTATTTTTTATAGAGATTGTATTTTTGAATAAGTATCCCCAAATAGTTCCTTCTAAGAAGAATATTAAACATGATATAGATAAATAAATCGTACAAAGAATTATTTTACTATACCAAATTTTATTTTTATCAATTACTACACTAAATAAGCCATGAAATTTTTTCTTACTATCATTATTTATAACAAATGATGCTATTAAGGCCATACTCCCCGGTAGTATTAACATATACCACCAATTATATCCACCTAATTGTACATAATTTCCTCCCATTAATACAAAAGCAAATAATAATGTAAGTGTTGGGGCCAACCATATTAGTATTTTTTGAAAACTATGCTTTTGTTTTAAGTGTTCCGCTTTTATCATATTAATCATTTTTATTACCGGCCTTTCTTACCATATCTAAAAATAGCTTTTCTAAATCCACATTTGTTTCAATTTTTTCTTGGTATAAAAGCTGTCCATTTACCATTATACCTATATGGTCGGCAACTTGTTCTACTTCAGATAAAATATGGCTAGCTAATATCACTGTTATTCCTTTTTGTGGAAATGATTTAATTAATTCTCTTAATTCTCCTATCCCAATTGGATCTAATCCGTTAGTTGGCTCATCTAGTATTAAAAGCTTTGGGTTATTTAGTAGGGCTATGGCAATCCCTAATCTTTGTTTCATTCCCATTGAAAATTTACCTGCTTTTTTATTTCCTGTATTTGTAAGCTGAACAATTTCTAAAACTTCATCTATTCTTGATTCTTGTAAGTCATATAATAGTGTACGCACTTTTAGGTTCTCTCTTGCTGTTAAATTTTCATATATTGGTGGTTGTTCTATAAGTGCACCTATTTCTAATAATATATTTCTTGACCATGTTTTTTCTTTATATAGGATTTCTCCAGATGTAGGATTTATCATTCCTGTTAACATTTTTAGTAATGTTGATTTTCCTGCTCCATTTGGTCCTAATAATCCATATATTGAGTTTTCTGGTACTAGTAATGATATATTCTTATTCACGTCTTGTTTTTTATAAACTTTATTTAGTTTTTTTGTTTCTATTATATATTTCATAAAATACATCCTTTCTACTTTCTAATCTAACAAAAGTATAAGTAATATTTATAAGGATTTTATAAGGATTAGTATTTTTTATACTATAAATAAAAAAACACATTGACTATTATATCAATGTGTTTTTCGTGGATTTCAATGGTGGAGACGAG
>OLNU01002008.1_pt1 | contig 13396 bp, 15 predicted proteins | sample 1672241 | NCBI WGS metagenome assembly OLNU01 (sample SAMEA3136663, study PRJEB25190) | human gut metagenome | biome: human gut; feature: human-associated habitat; material: faeces | place: Austria | collected 2013 | reverse complement strand
ACCCGCCTGCGGCAGTTCGCGTGCCCCGGTCAGCCGGTGCAGAAAAGGAGCCGCCCGTCAGGGGCGAACCCGCCTGCGGCAGTTCGTGTGCCCCGGTCACCTTGTGCCGAGAAAAGAAAAGCACCGCAGAATTGCTTCCACGGTGCTCAAAGTATGCACTTTTACTCAAATCGCAGCAGCGTATCGACATCCTTACGCGCCGGCGCCTGCGGGTCCTGTGCCGGATGACCGAGCGCGATGAGCGCGGCCACTTCCTGACCCTCGGGGATTTCCACGACCTTGGCAACCTCGGCGGGATCGTAAATACCCATAATAACCGTGCCGAGACCGAGCGCATGCGCGGACAGGCAGAAGGTCTGTGCGGCGATGCCCGCATCAAAGGACTGCCAGTGAGTGGCAAGCGGGGTACTGAACGAGCCGTCGCGCTCGTAGCCGGAGCGCTCCTTGATCATGGTCAGCACGACCAGCGCCGGTGCGCCGTGGGTGGTCTTCTGGTTGTAGGCAAAACCGAGCATGCAGTTGTCGGCCAGCTTGTCCTTCTTTTCCTTGTCGGTCACAACGATGTAGCGCGCGATCTGCGTATTCTTCCAGCTCGGCGCAAAGGCGGCAGCTTCAACGACCTGACGAACCTCGTCCTCGGTCACAGGCTGCTCGGTGAACTTGCGGATGCTTCGGCGGGTTTTGATACATTCCAGTGCTTCCATGAGAATATCTTCCTTTTTAGAGTATGTTTGACTTTATTATAGCAGAGCGGAAAAGCAAGTGCAAGTTAATTATCCGCCATTACCTTAATATAGTAGCGGCGATGGCGCGGACCGTCGAACTCGCAGAAGTACACGCCCTGCCAGATGCCGAGGATGGGCTTGCCGTCCTCGATGAGCACGGTCTGGCTCGGGCCGACATAGCTGCACTTGAGGTGCGCGGTCGAATTGCCCTCGGCATGCCGGAACTCGCGCCGGTCGGGAAACGCCTCGCGCAGACCGAGCAGCAGGTCGTGCTGCACATCCGGGTCAGCGTTTTCGTTGATGGTGATACCGGCGGTCGTATGCGGGCAGTACACCACGGCAAGGCCGCTCTGCACGCCGCTTTCGCGGATGACTTCACGCAATCTGGCGGTGATATTGTACATGCCCTCGTGATCGGTCGAGATGGAAAATTCTCTGGTTTTCATGCTCATTCTCCTCGGCTTTCATGCAGATAGGTCGCTTCCAGATCGGAAAGGTGCAGCTTTACGGCAAGCGGGTACTTCTCGAACGCGTGCGCGAGTGCGAAGCTGCCGCCCTTGACCGACTCGTCAAAGCCGCCCATGTGCCAGCGCACGGCGATCGCTTCCTCGGTGCGCAGCCGCATGAACCGCTCGATCAGGAACACGGATTTTTCGCCGTGACCGTACGGAAACTGGTCGTCTACTGCGTAAACCGGCACCTTTTCCCACTCGCCGCGGTCGTTTTTGCGGTTGCGGAGCTCGGTCTTGTAGAAACCGGCCTTGCACAGATCGTGCAGGAGCGAAACGATGGTGTAGCTTTCCAGATCGTCGGTTTCGGGATTGAAATGCTTGGAGATCAGCACGTTGTACACGTTGAGTGAGTGGTCGAGCAGACCGCCCTCATACGCAGCGTGGAACCGCGTGGACGCGGGAGCCGTGAAGAAATCTGTGCCCTCGAGCCATGCAAGCAGCTTTTCTGCGCCCGGACGATGGATGTTTTTGTTGTAGGTTTCGATGAAAATCTCTTTATTTGACATGTTGTTCCTCCATTCGGGTGCGGGCAAGCCGCAGAAGCGTATCCCGCCGATTGTCGGTCTGGCCGTCTATCACGGCATCCAGCAGGGCGTGCAGCATTTCACCGACCGGTCTGCCGCGCAGACCGAGCGCCTGTAAATCGGCTCCGTTTACGGCAAGCTGCCGCAGCGAGAAGCATTGCTCCTGCGCGAGCACGCGGTTCAGCAGCGCTTCGGTCTCAAACAGCTGCGCCACATAGTCGCGGCTGGTGCCCTGCCCGACCGCATCGCCTTTTTTGATCGCCAGCAGGTCGCGGAACCGCGCCTCTCCGATGCGCGACAGGCTGCGCCGCACCAGCTTTTCGTTGTCACCGAGCGGTGTGTCGTGCCGCTCGACCAGCAGGAGGATGCGTTCGGTGTCCGCGCTCGAGAACCGCAGCCGCGGCAGGAGCTCGCGCGACAGCGCAAGGCTCGCCCTGGGATGTCCTCGGAAATGCCCGATGCCTTGCTCGTCCACGGTCTTGCAGGCGGGCTTGCCGCTGTCGTGCAGCAGCATCGCCCACCGGAGCACCGGCTCGGCCGGCACCTGACCGACCGCGCGCACGGTGTGCTCCCACACATCGTACAGGTGGTGCGGATTCTGCTGCTGACAGCCCTGCATGGGCGCGAGCTCGGGCAGGGCAGAGGTGATAAGGTCGGCATAAGCCATCAGTGTGCGCTGCACATAGCGGCCGCACAGCAGACCGGTCAGCTCCTCACGGATGCGCTCGGCGGCAATGCAGTCCAGGCGATGCACCTGCCGCCGCATGGCAGCGGCGGTTTCCGGCTCGATGGCGAATCCCAGCTTGGATGCGAACCGCAGTCCGCGCAGGATGCGCAGCGCGTCCTCCTGAAATCGGGTGTCTGCATCACCGACCGCGCGCAGAACGCCGTTTTTGAGGTCGGTTTGCCCACCAAACGGATCGCACAGACCGCGTTCCGGGTGCCACGCCATCGCACCGACCGTGAAATCCCGGCGGGCCAGATCCTCACAGATGTCGGTGACAAAGCGCACGCCGTCCGGATGCCGCCCGTCCGAGTAGCCGCCCTCCGTGCGGTAGGTGGTAATCTCGAGCGGGCCGCCGTCCGTGAGTACGGTCAGCGTGCCGTGCCTGAGTCCGGTCGTGAGCACATGCGCGTCCGCGAACACGGCCTGCATCTGAGCCGGAGACGCGGACGTACACAAGTCCCAGTCGTGCGGTTCGACTCCGCGCAGACTGTCGCGCACGCAGCCGCCGACTGCCCACGCCTCAAATCCGGCACGCTCTAATCGCCGGATGGCGTGTGCCGCGTGTTCGGGCAGCTGCATCACTTTTTGTCCTGCTTCAGCTTGTACGAACTGCCGTCCGGATTGATAACCAACGTGTTGTCCAGCTGTGCCTTTAGGCTCTTGCGGAAATCGGCAACGTACTCTGCGCGGAGCGCCTGCTGCTCCTTCTTCTCCGCGTCGGTCAGTTCTTCGGTCTTGGCCTTTTTGGCAAGCGCGTTGATGCGTGCAATTTTTTCGTCTGTCATATTGCAAAATCTCCTTGATTATCCTTATGCTATCTTTATATTATATCAAATTTCTATCCGTAATGAAAGCCTTTTGCGGACGCTGAGCAGCCGTTTCCGGTTATACCGCTGAATCCACGCGAACGGCAGGTTCGCCAGCTGAATCGCAAGCGCAATGACCGCATACCGGATGAGCCACGCCGTCCGGTCGGCGCTCAGCAGACAAAAAACGAGCGATACCCAGCCGAGCACGCCGATCACATAATGAATCACCTCCGCACGGCAGGTGATGAACAGAAAACGGTCGAGGTATGCCGTATCCCGCCCGGATTTGAGGTGCCGCTTGTCAAATTCGGGATTGAACTGCGGCAGCCGGTCCTTCCATTTCGGCAGACCGATCTTGCGGAAAAAACGCATTTCCCAGTCGGAAACCGTGAAAAAACGCCAGTTTGGGTCAAACCATCGCGTCTGCACGTCCTTCGGCAGAGCGCACACCGCGCCAGCCGTACCGAAATGCAGTCCGAACCAGAACGCTGTATTCAGCAGGGTAATGAGCAGATCCTTCATGCGGTTTGCCTCCCTTCGAACTGCCTCTATCATACCATGATATCGCCGTTTGTTCAACCGAACTGCCTTGACCGACAGGCTTCTGCATGCTACAATGAATGAAGATTCTTCTGTGTTAAATCATAGTAAAGAGGTAGTTTATATGAAAATCGAAACAAAATGCCTGCATGAAGGCTACAAGCCGGAAAACGGCGGTCCGGGCGTCATGCCGATCGTGCAGTCCACCACTTACCGCTTTGACTCGACCGCAAAGATCGCGTCCCTGTTCGATATGCCGACAGAGTGCATCTACTCGCGCTTTGCCAACCCGACCTGCGATGCGGTAGAGAAGAAGATCGCGTCCCTCGAGGGCGGCGTCGGTGCGATGCTGACTTCCTCGGGTCAGGCGGCATCCCTGCTGTCCATCCTCAACCTGTGCTCGGCAGGCGACAGCTTCATCGCGGCTTCCACCATCTACGGCGGCACGATCAACCTGTTCGGCGTAACGCTCAAAAAGCTCGGCATCGAGTGCATCTGGGCGGACGCAGAGGCAAGCGAGGAGGAAGTGCAGAAGCTGTTCAAGCCCAACACCAAGGCTGTGTTCGGTGAGACGCTGGCCAATCCTGCTCTGACCGTGTTCGACATTGAAAAGTGGGCGAACATCGCGCACAAGAACAACGTGCCGCTCATCGTGGACAACACGTTCGCAACGCCGGTGCTGTGCCGACCGATCGAATGGGGCGCGGATATTGTTATCCACTCCACCACCAAGTACATGGACGGCCATGCCGTACAGGGCGGCGGCGTGATCGTGGACGGCGGCAAGTTTGACTGGGCGGCATCGGGCAAGTTCCCGGATTTCACCGAGCCGGACGAAAGCTACCACGGCGTGGTCTACACCCGCGAGTTCGGCGCGATGGCATACATCATCAAGGCGCGTATGCAGCTGATGCGTGACTTCGGCTGCTATCCGGCGGCGCACTCGGCGTTCCTGCTCAACCTCGGTCTGGAGACCCTTCCGGTGCGTATGCGCCAGTACTGCGAGAACGCGCTGACCGTTGCCAAGTTCCTCGAGTCGAGCGACAAGATCGCCTCCGTTCGCTATCCGGCACTGCCGGGCAACGAGCACTACGAGCGTGCGCAGAAGTACCTGCCGATGGGCACCTCGGGCGTTATGTCCATCGACATCAAGGGCGGCCGCGCCCCGGCGATGAAGTTCATGGACAGCCTCAAGCTGGCGTGCAATGAGGTTCATGTTGCCGACATCCGCACCTGCGTGCTGCATCCGGCGTCCGAAACCCACCGTCAGCTGACCGATGAGCAACTGGTTGCCGCAGGCATTGAGCCGGGCATGGTGCGTATTTCGGTCGGTCTGGAGAATGTTGAGGACATTATCGCTGACCTCAAGCAGGCGCTCGACCAGATTTAATCATTTTACAGCAAAACAGGGTGTGTCAACGGACATGCCCTGTTCTTTTAGGAGGAAACTATGCGTATTCGCTCTATTGAGGCATCCGACCGCGAATTTTTTATCGACCGCTGCCATGCGTTCTATAAAACGCCTGCCTGCGACCATGAAATCCCACAGCAGAATGCCGAACGCACGTTTGAGCTGCTCCTGCACGGCACGCCGTATGCGGACTGCCTGATTGCCGAGGACGAGAACGGACAGCCGTGCGCGTACTGCCTGCTGGCGCTCACCTGGTCGAATGAGGCGGGCGGTCTGTGCGTCTGGCTGGAGGAAATCATGGTGGATGACGAGCGGCGCGGCAAGGGCATCGGCAGCAGGCTCATCGCCGCGGTGCACGAAAAGTACAACACAGCCGCGCGGTATCGTCTGGAGGTAACGGAAAGCAACGTGCGGGCAAGTGCCCTCTATCACATGCTCGGCTTTGAGGATTTGGAGTACAGACAGATGATACTGGACACGCCGCCGCTCGGCTAAGCAGATTGTTGGTATTTTTGTCACAAACTTGTTACAAATTACCTCTTGATTTTGTGCACTAAGCGCACTATAATAAAGGTATTAAAAGGAAGGAAGGTGGGTCCGATGGACAGTGAAATTCAGCAGTACGCGGGAGATATCCTTGCACATCCGCGTTTTCAGCAGCTTCGCACGTTCTGTCACCACGGACTGGACAACTCTGTGTATGACCATTCCGTTGCGGTAGCGGAAGCAGCCTGTCAGATCGCCCGCCTGATGCGTCTGTCGGAGAGCGAAACGACCTCGGTTGTCCGTGCCGCGCTGCTGCATGACTTTTTCGGCTATGACTGGCACGGCGAGCGCTTTCGCCGTTATCTGAGCCATTTTTCCGGCGTGCACCGCATTGCCCACATGCACGGGTTCATTCACGGCCACATCGCAGCCGACCGCGCCAAGCATACCTTCGGTCTGTCCGAGCGGGAGTGCGAAGCCATTGCACGGCATATGTTTCCGCTGGCGGCCATGCCGCGCACGCGAATCGCGTGGATCGTCACCGTGGCGGATAAAGCCGTGGCGTCCAAGGAAATGACCGCCGCTGTCGGCGGTTACGTCTCGCACGCGTACCATAAAATTTTCGCATAAAAAGCACCCGATCTCCATTGTGTCTGTTGGAGATCGGGTTTTTGTTATTCGTAGATGGAGTCGATCATTTCCTTTACCTCATCTACCGAAAGCGGTGCAGAAATCAGCACTTCATATTGGTCAATCATGGCAACCGCGTTGATTTGCTCCAGATTGTGCATGATGTACCATGTGGCATTTGGTTTTTTATATTCGATAACCGGACGGCTATCCTTTTCAATGCCGTTTATACTGCCGGTTAGTGGGATATCAATGATTACCAGAATATCAGAACTGTCAGGGTCGTTGGGTTTCCTGTAAAAACCACAATAGGAAGTCTGATCAAAAACATACTCGTGCATGATTTGAATTTGAGCTGCAGAAAACTCTGGCGGGATTTTTGTAGGTGCCATCTTCTGTTTTATGCCGTATTTTTCTAACGTGGTTTTCAAATCTGCATTGGTAATATCGAAATACTCCGTTGTATGTCCAGGAGCCCAATTTGATTCGGTTTTCTCCAAACCAATATCGGACAAATCTGTATCCGGTAAATTAACGTAGTCCGGGTCTGGCTGCACAGGTTCATATATAGGATTCGCCTCTGAGCCGAGCGGTGCATTCGGGTCGTATTCCACCGTGTCGGTCGCATGCTCGTAATTCACCGATGTACCATCCGGAAAATGCGTATACCCATCCTCGGTGGTCTCAAAATCGTCATGTCCGCTCTGGAAAATGCCGAACGTCTCGGAATCCCACATCGCCGCATAGTCGAACGGATTGTGACCGGTAGCCAGCGCAAACACGGTTCCTGCGGCGAAAACAGCCGCCGCGACAACAAAAACGCGGTAGCACAGCCGCCGTCCGCGGTGCGGCTTGACAAAAAATTCCTTATGGTCGGCCTTGAACTTTTTAAGTGACGCTTCTGTGTCGATTTCCGGCGCGTCCGTCTGCGTCTGCAAATACTGCTCGAGCGCAGGCAGAGCCGCATCACCGTTTTCGCAAACGTCGTCCATCAGCCGGAACAGCTCGTCAATCTGCTTAGAATCCTGCATTGTCGTCACTCCTTTCCATAAGTTCGGCGCAGTGCCGCCGTGCGCGGCTGTACTGGCTGCGGCAGGCGGTCTCGGAAATGCCGAGTTTTTCCGAAATGGTGGAATAGTCCATGTCCTCAGCGAGCCGCAGGGTCAGAATGCGCTGTTCGGACGCGGATAAGCCCTTTGGCAGCATACCGGAAAACGGTATCAGCTCGGGTTCGGCTGCACGCAGAATGCTTTCCTCAAGCGGCGCGGCCGCGTGTCTGCACTGCGCGCGGTATTCGCTGATGGCGTTGTTTTTCAGCACACGGAACAGCCACTTGACCGGCTGCTCGTGCTCCATCACGCTGTTTATCTTTGCCAGCAGGATGAGAAAGGTGTCGGCCACAATGTCCTCGGCAATATCGCGGCTGCCGACAATGGGCAGAACGGTCTGCACCATCATCCTGTAATACTTTGTATATGATTCCTCGAAAAAGAGGATTTGCTCCTGTGTCAATTTGGTTCCCCCTTGGGTTGGAAATGATACCATTCAATTATACAACGCCTGAGCGGGATTTTCTGTGGCAAATTTTTTGAAAAAAATCTTTAGCGGTTTGTTGTCACAAAACGGCGCTCCCGGTCGTTATAATAGTATCAGGAAAATAGATTGACAGAATATGATTTTTGTTGTATACCATAGGTATGGATAGAAAAATCTGTATTTTATTATGTGGAGGGGCAATTATGACTAAGTTCAAGAAAATCGCAAGCGGCACACTCGCGGGCTGCCTGATGGCGTCCGCACTGATGATGAGCGCAGGCGCAGCAAATGTGCAGACCTATATACCGTCGGGTACGGTGCAGGCAGCTGCACAGAATACGGCGCAGACCCGCACCGCCGTAAAAATCAATCCGCAGAGCGCGGACATCTATGCAGAGGGCATTCCGGCCACCTTCCCGAGCGAGGACGGCAAGACGGTTTACACGGCGCTGAGCTACAACGGCTCGACCTACATGCCGCTGCGCACGGTTGGCCGCTGGATGGGCAAAAATATCTCGTGGGACAGTGCATCGCGCACGGTGTTCCTGTCCGGCACTACGGAAAAGTCCTATCCGTGTGCGGATGACGATGCGTACCACAAGGAAGGCGTGAAATATGTCGGTGCGACCGGCACGGCTACGCTCGATAAGGGCGTGAAGGTGCTCGTGGACGGCAAACAGCAGACCTTCAAAAACCAGAAGGGCGAGACGATTTATCCGCTGTTTTACCGAAACTCCATCTATCTGCCGCTGCGCAACATCGGTGAGCTGACCGGTATGGATGTAACGTGGTACAGCGCCAAGGCAGAGAATGACGTGAACGCCATCTTCCTGCGCATGCCGCTTTCGGACAGCAAGCGCGCCGAAATGGAAACCTACGCGACGAACCTCATGAAGCAGCTGCTCGATATGCGAACGGATACGCAAAAGTTCGAGAATTGCGAATCTGCGGTGAAAAACGGCAGTTATACCGACTATGTAATTACCGATAAGGCGGCTGCTATGGCGGCGCTGGATTCCATCAAGCGCAAGGCGCAGACCATCCGCAGCGGCATGACCGAGCAGGCCAACCCGATTCGCTACTACAACAGCAGCCTGATGAACGAACTGGATTTCCTCATCAATAACGCGGATACCGTGATGGACCGCGTGAAGAACGGACGGGTCGTGGTCGGCAGCAGTAATCCGGATACGAGCGTAGTCGATCAGACCGCCGTTATGTTCGGCGCGGATGATACCATGCTTGACTGCGAACGTATGGTTCGCATGCTGCGGCAGAATATGGATAGACTGTTTTAACAGGCAAACAAAAAGAAGCTGAGACAAAATCTCAGCTTCTTTTTCATGTTATCCGCCGCAGACCGAGCAGGCGGTGTAACCCTGCCGCTTGGCTTCGGAAAGCGACATTGGAATCTGGCTTTTCTTCAAATACCGGCAGCCGGCGCGGTGATATTTGGAGCCGGTGTTCGTGACGTAAACGGTCTCGCTCTGGTCGTCCGAGCTGCTGTAAGCGGCCGGGACGGACGAACTGTCGCTCGAGGAACCGCCGGAGGACGAACCGCTCGATGCACCTGCTTTGAGCGTATCCACCTGTTTCTGTAAATCCGCCTTCTGGCTCGTGAGCGTGTCCACCTGCGTCTGCAGGCCGTTCTTCTCCTCGGTGAGTGAAGACACCTGCGCTTTCAAACCGTCAATGGTCGGCTGGGATTCGTCCGCCTGCGCCTGCAGGTCGGAGACCGAGCCTTCCAGATGGCTTACCTGCGACTGCAGGGAAGCGGTCTCGTTCATCTGCTCCGCCAGATGATGATAATAGGTGTACGATGCACCGCCTAAAACACAGTTCAGCAGCAGAGAAGCCGCGATTACAAGCGTTTTCAGTGTGTTTTTGTCAAATTTTTTGCCATCCATGGATGTCCTCGCTCCTTTCAGTTCGGTTTCATTGTATCGCCTAAAATCTGGCTGTGTAAATGCGGCAGAGCGAATTGTCGATATCTGTCGAACTTATGGCAGCACTTTTGCGGCGATGTTTGTATAATTTTCGTGTCTAACATTGAAAAACAGTCGGGAAGTGTGTATAATGAAACTAACTGAAAGTATCTGAGGATATGCAAAGTTATTTCTCATTTTGGAGCGTAAAAATTTATGGCATATGAAAAAAACAGACGCCGCCCTCCGGTAGAGGATGACGGCACGCTGATCGAGGGACGCAACGCCGTCCTCGAAACGCTGCGCGCAGGCCGTGCAGTGGATAAGGTGTTTGTGGCTGAAGGCGCACACATCGGTGATGTGGCGGCAGAAGCGCGCAGGCATCGCGTTCCGGTCGTCACCTGCGACCGGCGCAAGCTGGACGGCATGAGCCCGACCGGCAACCATCAGGGCGTTATCGCACAGGCGGCGGCACAGGAGTACGTCTCGCTCGACGATATTTTCCGCGTCGCCGAGGAGCGCAGTGAGGTGCCGCTCATCGTTGTCTGCGACGGCATCGAGGACCCGCATAATCTGGGTGCCATCATCCGTTCGGCAGAGACCGCAGGCGCACACGGCGTTATCATCCCGAAGCGCAGAGCTGTCGGTCTGACCGCGGCTGTCGCTCGTTCGGCGGCGGGCGCACTCGCCTATGTCGGCGTACACAAGGCAAACAACCTTGCGTCCACGCTCGATGAACTCAAGGAACGCGGTGTATGGCTGTTCGGTGCAGAGGCTGACGGTACGGTCGGCCTGTATGACGCACCGTTTGACCGCCCGACCGCCATCATCATCGGCTCGGAAGGACAGGGGCTCAGCCGCCTGACCCGCGACAAGTGCGACTACATCGTCAGCATCCCGATGAGAGGCCGTGTCAACTCGCTGAACGCATCCAACGCGGCGGCTGTGCTGCTGTTTGAGGCGCTTCGCCGACGCACACAGGGCAATTAAGGGGGAAGTGAACATGGATAGAAAAGACGATATGGATCTGGAATCGCTGAAAAATATGCTCAGCGACGTACCGGATACCGATGAATTTGATCTGGATTCCATCATCGCCGAGGTGTCCGGTCAGGCGTCCGCAAAGGCGGCAGAGCCAATGCCTAAGGTATCGGCAGAGCCGGAAAAGCCGGTCGAGCCGCAGCCCGCACCGGCGGCAGAGACCAAGGCAGAGGAGCCGAAGACGGCTCCCAGAAATAAGAAGGATAAAACGGCAAAGAAGGCCGCAGAGATCGCCGCCGCCGAACACGAGTCTGTTGAAGAAGCGCGCGAAGCGCGCATCGCGGCGCGCGAGCAGAAAATGGAAGAGCGTGAGCGCAGGACCGCGCAGAAGATCGCCGAGCGGCAGGCACGCCGCGAGGCCAAGCTGGCAGAAAAGGAAGCTGCCGAGAAGGCCGCCGAGCAGCAGGAGATCGTGGAAGAAGCCGCTGCCGAGGAAGCAAGCCGCAAGGCAAGCATCTCGCGCAAGCAGGCAAGAGCGGCACGTATTGCCGCCGATCAGGCCGAGGAAGAAGAAGATATCAAGCTGGTCGATCCCGAGGTGGCTATGCACGCGGCACGCCGCCGTTCGGGCATTCTGTCGTTCCGGTCGCTGCTGGTGCTGATCCTTGCCGCAGCTGCCGCGTATCTCAGCTTTGCACCAAGCTTTGAGGCACTGCCGCTTCCGGTCGTGCTCGATATTCTGCAGAACCCGACCATCGGCATCGGCGCACTGGCTGCCCTGCAGATCCTGGCGCTGCTGATCGGTATTGACGTGTTCGGCAACGGCTTTTCCTCGCTGCTGCATGGCCGTCCGGCACGCGGCACGCTCGTGTCGTTCGCGGCGCTGGCATCGCTGCTGCACTGTGCCTCTCTGCTGGTATTTCCAGATCAGGGCGGCGTCGCCGTACCGTACACGGCGGTTTCCATCCTTCTGCTTTACGCTGAAATGCGTGAGGCACGCGGCCGCAGTCTGGCGCAGGCGCGTTCCTATCGTGCCGTCTGCGAGGCAGAGCAGCCGCTGGCGGTTTACAGCCACTACGACAGCGAGATTGACGCGTGCAACGCCGTCAAGTGCCCGCTGTACGACGCAAGCTCGTTCCTGACCGAGATCGAGCGCCCGGACACGGTTGACCGCTTCTCGCTCATCTATACGCCGATTGCACTGGCGCTCGCAATCGTCCTGTCGCTGGTCGCTTCGTTCAACTGCGGCGAGCCGGTGCGCTTCTTCTGGGCGTTCTCGGCAATCCTGTCGGTGTCCGCGCCGGTCGGTCTGCTGTGCGCGTTCGGCGCAAGCTACAAGAACACCGCAAGCCGCCTACTGCGCTCGGGTGCAGCCATTGCGGGTGCGCGTCAGGCCAACCTGCTGCGCGGCACGGAGAAGGTCATGCTGCTCGAGAACGATCTGTTCCCGACCGGCTCGATCGAGCTTGAGGCTATCGACAATCTGGGCCGCATCACGGACGAGCAGATTCTCGGCTGTGCAGCCGCGCTGACCGAATCCGCTGGTCTGGAGCTGGGCCGCGTGCTGACCGATACCACGAAGGAGCGCTTCGGCATCACCTTCACCGCGCGTGACGTGCGTCTGGTCGAGGGCGGTGTGACCGGCGCTGTCGGCACCAGCCGTATCGTGCTCGGCACGGCGGCGCTCATGGTTAAGATGGGCATTCCGATCGAATCCGGTCATAAGGGTCAGATCAACATGTATCTGGTTGTGGATAACGCGCTTGCAGGCGTGCTGACCATGCGCTACCAGACCACCAAGAATACCTATAAGGCGATGCGCCTCATGCGCCGCATGCACATGAATGCGGTCCTCGCCGTTCGCGATTTCAATATCTCCCCGGCGATGGTCGAGGAGGAGTTTGACCTCCGACGCGGTTTTGCCGACCAGCCGGACCCGGCAGGCGTGGATCGTCTGCTGAATCCGAATTACGCCAAGGGCGATGCACCGGCAGCGATCCTCACCCGCGAGGGTGCCGGTCCGTTCATGCAGGTGCTCCGCGGCGCGGATAAGCTGGCAGGCGCCGTCCGCTCGGCGCTGACGCTCGGCACGTTCGCCGGCCTGCTCGGTATGCTGATCGTGTTCTACCTGCTGTACCAGAACGCCGCAGACGCGCTTCCGGTGATGAATATCCTGCTGTATCAGCTTATTTGGTACATTCCGGTGTTTATTATCACCCAGCAGACGAGATAAGACATAGAAAAAACCTCCGTATGGTTCGTACGGAGGTTTTTGCGTTTTCTGGCAGTAATTAGGCGGGGGCCACAAACTGCGTGAGCGGGGTCGCCCTGTCCGGGCGGCAGCCTTTTTCTCTGCACCGGCTGAGCGGGGGACACAAACTGCCGCAGGCATGTTCGCCCCTGACGGGCGGCAGCCTTTTTCTCTGCACCGGCTGAGCGGGGTGCGCGAACTGCGTAAGCGTGTTCGTCCCTAACGGGCGGAGAGTTTTTCGCTGAACCTCAGCGAGGGGATTCGCCGCGCCCCGCGGCGGGGGAGTGCGCTGACGCCGCGCGGGCGCACAAGAGGGTAGACACCTGCGGTTTCCACCCT
>OLNU01001996.1_pt1 | contig 13498 bp, 15 predicted proteins | sample 1672241 | NCBI WGS metagenome assembly OLNU01 (sample SAMEA3136663, study PRJEB25190) | human gut metagenome | biome: human gut; feature: human-associated habitat; material: faeces | place: Austria | collected 2013 | reverse complement strand
CAGATGGGGGGACTGCATAAGTTCATGACTTGGGACGGCCCCATTCTGACGGATTCCGGCGGATTTCAGGTGTTCAGTCTGGCTTCCCTGCGGAAAATCAAGGAGGAGGGCGTGTATTTTGCCTCCCACATCGACGGCCACAAGATTTTCATGGGGCCGGAGGAGAGTATGCAGATCCAGTCCCATCTGGGCTCGGATATCGCCATGGCCTTTGACGAGTGCGTGGAAAATCCGGCCCAGTACGACTATGCCAAGGCCAGCTGTGAGCGAACCCTGCGGTGGCTGGAGCGGTGCAAGGCGGAACACGACCGCCTGAATGCCCTGCCGGATACGGTGAACCCTCATCAGATGCTGTTCGGCATCAATCAGGGGGCTACCTATCGGGACCTGCGGATCTGGCATATGCAGCAGATCGCCAAGCTGAACTGCGACGGCTACGCCATCGGCGGCCTGGCGGTGGGGGAGCCCACGGAGGTGATGTACGACATCATCGAGGCGGTGGAGCCCTATATGCCCAAGGACAAGCCCCGGTATCTCATGGGTGTGGGGACCCCCAGCAACATCATCGAGGGCGTGGCTCGTGGTGTGGATTTCTTTGACTGCGTCATGCCGGCCCGCAACGCCCGTCACGGAAAGCTCTTTACGTGGCAGGGCTCCCTGAACATCAAAAATGCCAAGTACAAGCTGGATGACCGGCCCATCGATCCGGCGTGCGACTGCCCGGTGTGCCGCCGGTTCAGCCGGGCCTATCTCCGTCATCTGTTCACGGCGGAGGAGATGCTGGGGATGCGTCTGGCGGTGATGCACAATCTGTACTTTTATAACAAGCTGACCCGGCGCATCCGGGAGAGCCTTGACGCCGGCTGCTTTGCGGATTTCCGGGCGGAGTACAGCCAAAAACTCGGTGAAAAGCTCTGATCTGTTCATTCTGCAGCGGATTTCCAAAAAACTGGCCTGTCCCTCTTGCAAACGGACACAGAATCCAGTATAATACATACCATATTGTGAAAAAAGGAGTTTTGTCCCATGATTCAGTTCGCATATGCTACAGACGGCACGACGGCTGCCGGTGCCGGCAACATGACCTCCACGATCATTATGATCGTCGTGATGATCGCTATTTTCTATTTCCTCCTGATCCGTCCCGAGAATAAGCGGAAGAAGCAGGCGGAGGAAATGCGCAACAGCCTGAAGAAGGGCGACTGGCTGACCACCATCGGCGGCATCTATGGCCGTGTGGTGAGCATCACCGACCGCACCGTGGTCATCGAGACCAGCGAGGATCGGGTCCGCATGGAGTTCGTCAAGTCCGCCATCGGTTCTGTGGGTACGCTGGATCAGCAGATGGCCGCCGCCCAGCGCCCTGCCAAGAAGTCCAAGGGTGAGCCTGTGGCAGAGGAGAAGGTCGAGGAGACCACCGAGGATAAGACCGAGGAATAAAAGCGAATAAAGCACCCTCCCCTGAATATGCTTGCAGTAAGAGCGATTCAGGGGAGGTATTTTTATGTCCGCAGGGAAACTGACGTGGGGTCGGCGGGACTGGCTGGGGTTGATGGTGCTGTTTCTTTCCAGCATTGCGGCGGATGTGATTGGGGCGCTGCTGGCGGTGAAGGGTATCCTGCCCATGGGGAGCGTGGCTGCGTGGGTTTATGGCGGTTGGGCGCTGGGCGCATTTCTGGGCGTGCGGGTGGCGGTGCGGGGGCGCAGCGGCACCGTGCAGGCTGCGCTGCTGCTGGCGGCAGGGGCTTATGTGTTGATCTGGCTGGTGGGTCTGACGGTGTTCGGTACGGCGGCCTTTGCCCATCACGGTCTGGGGATCACGCTGGCGGTGGTGGCTGGTGCGCTGCTGGGAGCCGTGCTGGGGCAGGGGAGACGGCATCGAAAAAAGAAGCCTGTTCGGCGGGGACGGCAACATCGAGGGACGATATAGAGTGTTCCATGGTGAAAATCACGAAAATCTCTCTGTGAGACATTTTTTGCTTGACGGGCCATGACGGCGGCAGCGGATGAAGTATCCCTGCGCCGCCGGGACGGGGGAGGGCAAGATGTGGTGGCGGTCTAAAAAAATCCCGCCCCATATCTTGTCCTTCCTTTGCGTGGGGGAGGAGGATAGTTTTTGAGGTTTTTGAGATTCACATAACACACTTTACATAACTATTTAACATAATTTACAAAAAACAGCAGCGCCAGCAAAAAGCTCTTGCGAAAATGCAGCGTTTGCCCTATCATATGTTATGGCAACCTCGTGAGTTATGTCGTGCTGCGGCTGCGGAAAGACCGCAGAACTTGCGCTTCTATCCGGCCGGCTTGTCTCATAGGATGAGACGAGGTGACTGGCCGCATGAGACGAGCATCACATTTTCACAGATGGCCCGGACGGCACACCGGCCTATGGTGGCTGGCGCTGCTGGGACTCTGCTTCTGCGGGGGTATTCTGCTGGGGCAGCTGGCGGCCCGGAGCGTGCCGGAGGCATCCCGGACGGAGCTGGCCGCCTATCTGCGGCAGTACGCCGCCGTATGGGGTGAGACAACGGATCGCACCGCCTCGCTGCTGCGGGTGGCAGGGGTGTACCTGCGCTATCCGCTGCTGGTGACGGTGCTGGGCTTTTGCGGCGCCGCCGGGGCGGCGCTGATCCTGCCGGTTCTGGCGGCGGAGGGATTTTTTCTTTCCTTTTCTGCGGGCTGCTTCGCTGCTGCGCTGGGGCGCAGCGGCGTTTTACTGGCCTTGGCAGCCTTCGGCGTGCGGTGCCTGATCGTGCTGCCGTGCAGCATTTACCCGGCCATGCTGGTAGGGGAGAGGAACCGCTGGAGGAAGCTGGCCGTCTGCGGGGCGCTGCTGCTTCTGGGTATGGCGCTGGAGCTGACGCTGGTACCGAGGCTGGTGCAGTTGGCACTGGGAACATTATCATGAGAGGAGTTGAGGACATTGGCGGATCATATTGCGGCATACGGCAGCTATCTGGAGCAGGAGAAGCACGCCTCCGTCAACACCGTCAGCTCCTATTTGCGGGATCTGAACCAGTTCCGCAGTTGGCTGCTGGAAAACGGGGCAGCCGATCTGCGGCGGGTCAAGACCGATACCATCAACGAGTACCTGAGGTATCTGGAGCGGCGGGGGAAGTCCCCGGCCACCGTGACACGCAGCGCCGCCTCGCTGAAATCCTTTTATGGGTATATGCAGGCCTCCGGGGTCATGAAGGCCAACCCCGCCAAGGCGGTGGTGACCCACCGGGCAGAGCGGAAGTACCCGGAGATACTGACCAACAAAGAGGTGGAGCTGTTTCTGGAGCAGCCCCGCTGCGTGGACGAGAAGGGCTTCCGGGATCATGCCATGCTGGAGCTGCTGTACGCCACCGGCATCCGGGTATCGGAGCTCATCGGCCTGAACGTGACGGATGTGAACCTGACAGCGGGCTTCATCCGGTGCAGCAGCCGGGGCAAAGAGCGCATCATCCCACTGTACCACGGTGCGGTGAAGGCCCTTCAGGACTACATACGGGACATCCGGCCCCGGATCATCGCCAACGAGACGGAGACGGCCCTGTTCGTCAACATGAATGGCGAGCGCATGAGCCGTCAGGGCTTTTGGAAGATCATCAAGCACTATCAGGAGACGGCGGGCATCGAAAAGGACATCACGCCCCACACCCTACGGCACTCCTTTGCAGCCCACCTGCTGGAGAACGGAGCAGACCTGCGAGCTATTCAGGAGATGCTGGGCCATGCGGATATCTCCTCCACACAGATATACACTCATGTCATTCAAAAGCAACTGAAGGATATCTACAACAAGGCTCATCCCAGAGCATGAGAGACTGGCGGAGAGATACCTCTCCGCCAGTTTTGCGTCCCCTGAAGGGCCGCCGTCATCTCTAATGTTTTTGCCGCTGTGTGCAAAGCACGAACACTCTTGCTTTGAAGGAATTGATGCCTGCGAGGAAGAAATTGCCCAAGACGGCAATATCATTGAGGTGGGCTTTGAAATTGGTCTTGACGCAGATGAATAGGATGATATCTACTCCTCATTGGGAGAAATGCCAAAGAGGGTAGCTGAGGCATTCCCTGATTTTAATTTCTACTGTATAGAGCAAACTGATGCATACGGAGTTGCTGCAAATTCAGAAGCGACGATGAAGCATGGTGAGTTTGTATGTGTTTCTGGTGATTCTGATGGAAATTTTGGTAAACGGGTCATTGGACATGTAATCGATGGCAATATAGTTTTTACAGAAGAAAATATTGACATGGATGAAGTAATGCAAATTTTATTTGAGGAAGAATCATGGAAAACAGGGAGCATCACGCCCCCTGTTTTTTGTCCTTATCAAGAGCGCTGTGTTCAGAATGTCGAAAACCTTCTTCAGGTAGTCTGCGGCTCGATGGTAACCGGTAAAGCTGCTTCATAGAAGCTTCACCTCCGTGAGCGAAACTTGGCGCTTTACAGGGGGTGACAAATACGGTATAATAAACTGATATCATATTTTCGGCAGACGGCATGACTGCCCGGAAGGAGATGACTTTTTGCAGGTAAATCAAGTGCGGGCGGGTGCGATCCTCTCCTATGTCTCCATGGCAGTGAGCACCATCCTCTCGCTGGTATATGCCCCCATCATGAAGGGGCAGCTGGGGACCAGTGAATACGGCGTATACGGCTCCGTAGGCCCCATCATTGCATATCTTCTGCTGCTGAGTATGGGACTGGGCAGCGCCTATATGCGGTATTACTCTCAGGCCAAGGTGGCGCAGGACCGCCGGACCATGGCCAAACTGAACGGAATGTTCCTTGTGACCTACACGGTGCTGGGTCTGGTGCTGCTGGTGCTGGGCTTCACACTGGCGGCGCATCCGCAGAACGTGTTCGGTGCCAAGTGGACGGAGGAGGAGCTGGCGCTGGGTGCCGAGCTGCTGCGGATCATGTCCGTCAATGCGGCTCTGTCGTTCCCCATCAGCGTGTTCGAGTCCAATGTCAATATCAACGAGCGGTATCTGTTTTTGAAGCTGGTGGCCATGGCCAAGTCGGTGCTGAGCCCTCTGTTCTCCATCCCGCTGCTGCTGTTGGGGTATCACTCGCCGGCCATCGCTATCCTGAGTCTGATGCTGACCATCGTCAGCGGCGTGGTGGAGGCCTTCTACTGTCTCATCCGTCTGCGGATGCCCATCAGCTTCCGTGGCTACGACTTCGCCCTCATGAAGAGCATGATGGGCTTTACCTTCTATGTGTTCATCGCCGTGGTGGTGGATCAGGTGAACTACGGTATCGGTACCCTGATGACCACATGGATCCACGGCACGGAGCTCAGCGCCGTATACTATAACGCCAATCAGCTGAACGTGTACTATCTGTCCTTCGCCATGGCCATCTCCAATGTGCTGGCCCCCCGAGTGCACCGCATGGTGGCCTCCAACACCCCCACCCGTGAGTTGGGGCGGCTGATGACCCGTGCAGGCCGTTTGCAATTCATCATGCTCATGTGCGTGTTTCTGGGCTTTGTGGCGGTGGGCCGCCCCTTCGTGGTGCTGTGGGCCAAGGGCGACGCCAGCTTTGCCATCGACTATCCCGTGGCGATTTTGCTGTTTCTCTCCACCATCATGTCCTCCATCCAGTTCGTGGGGCTGGAGATCCTGCGGGCCAAGGGGATGCACAAGTTCCGGGCCTGGGTCTATCTGGCGGCGGCAGGCGTCAACGTGGTGCTGATGATCCCCCTGTGCCGGAGGTGGGGCCTGCTGGGCGTTGCCAGCAGTATCCTCATCGTCACACTGCTGGGAAATGTCCTGCCCATCAACTGGTACTACCGCAGGAAGATCGGACTGGATGTGAGCCGCTTCTGGCGGCGTATCGCCCAGCTGCTGCCCTCCATGCTGGTGCCGGCTATCGTAGCGGTGCTGATTGCTCGCTTTGCTCAGGTGGGCAGCTACTCACAGATTGGTCTGTGGGGCTGCGTATTCATAGCCGTCTATGCCGGAAGCCTGTGGCTCTTCGGTATGAACCGCTATGAGCGGGGACTGGTCAGCAGTATGCTGGGCAAGATCTTCCGTCGTGGCCGCAGATAAGCCCTATAACGCAAAAAAGAACCGAACGGCCGTGCCGCTCGGTCCTTTTTTACAAAATCAGCAGGAGCCCGATGGCAATCAGGACCTCCTCGTCAGCCTCCTCACGGAACAGGAAAAAGAGGATCAGCAGAAGCAGCAGATCCCCGGAGTCGATGTCCCCCAGATGGAGCCGGGACAGCAGCCGGTCCAGAAACCGTCCCTCCGGCGGACGGGGAGATGGCTCCTGCGGCTTGGGCGGCGGCCCTCCCGGCGGAGGACTGCCCGGTGACGAGTCGCCGCCCGGCGGCGGGGGCTCCGACGGCGGGGGAGGGGGCGGTCGCCCGGAAACAGGCCCCGGAGCCGGTTCCTGTTGGGGGATGCGGCTGTATGCCCCCTGCTCGTTGCGGATGTACCGGTTATACACGCTATCCCTCCCATTCCGACAGGAATTTTTTCCCCAGATGGATGAGCCTTGCCAGATGTGCCGCCCGCTCCACCTTGCCCTGCTTTTCCGGCTTCAAAAACGGCCGCAGAGCGTTCAGCAGCTGCATGGAGGCGCTGTTGCTGCGGCCGTATTCCTGTGCCAGCGGCAGAAGCTTTCCCAGCAGCGCCGGGTCCAGCCCGCCCAATCCACCAAAGCCTGCCGTCCCTCCGCCCGTCTGATCCTCAGGATCGGCGGGCGGCGGCGGCTCCGGTGTGCTCTTCTCTGCACCGCCCATAGTTCCGGAGAGCTGCTGAGCCAGCTGCATGATCCGGGCCATGCTGCCGGGGTCTGACAGCAGTGTATTCAGTTTCTCGTCCAGTTCCGACACACTGCCGTCCTCCTCTCTATCCCTGCAGACTGTCCCGGATGCGCCGCAGCAGGGCGGTCCCCTCCGGGGTAGACATGATGCTCTTAAGCATCTGCGCCATCTGCAAGGTGTTGCCCGCCGCAGCCTCTCCGGCGGCCTGCTGAAGGGTGCGCCCACCGTCTCCGCCGGATAGAAGCTGCATCAGCCGCTGACCGTCGGCGGAGGTCATCAGCGACTGCACGGCCTTAGGGTCCCGGCGCAGTCGGTCGATAAGTTCCTTCTGATCCATAAGCTGCCTCCTTGGATAGGTCTTGATACTGCCAATATATGTGGCGGTAGCGGGAAAAGTGCCTGCTCCTCATGCAAAAAGCTGCCGGAAGCAATGCGTACTTCCGGCAGTCTGATATAAGTATTCAGTTTTCTGCGCCCTGCCCAAAGTCACAATAGGGCCGCAGGGTACACTCCCCGCACCTGGGAGAGCGGGCGGTGCAGACGGCCCGTCCATGGAGCACCATCCGGTGGCAGAAGTTGTTGGACTCCTCCGGCGGGATGCACTGCCGTAGCTGCCGCTCTACCTTCAGCGGGTCCTTGCTGCCGTCGGTAAGGCCAAGACGGCCGGTGATGCGGATGCAGTGGGTGTCGCAGACATATCCCTCCTGCCCGTAGATATCCCCCAGAACGAGGTTGGCGGTCTTACGCCCCACGCCGGGGAGCCGCAGCAGCTGCTCCATGGTGTCCGGCACTCTGCCGCCGAACACCTCCCGCAGCATACGGGCCGAGGCTACGATATCCCGTGCCTTGGCACGCCAGAAGCCGCAGGAGTGGATGTATTGTCCCACCTCATCCACGTCCGCCTTTGCAAAGGCCTCCAACGTGGGGTAGCGGGCGAAGAGCGCCGGGGTCACCAGATTCACCCGTGCGTCGGTACATTGGGCCGCCAGCCGAACGGAAAACAGCAGTTCATAGTCCTTGCCATAGTCCAGCGAGCATTGTGCGTCGGGATACAAGGCCTTCAGCGCCGTGATGATGGCGGAGACCTCCTGTTTGGTTTTCATCTGTGCATCACCTCCCGCCCATTGTACCAGACCGGCGGGAAAAATGCAAATAGGGGGTGCAAATCGGAAAAGAATGTGGTATAATCCAACTGATTTTGCGGACACGGGGCTTCCGGCCCGCAGCGAAGAGGAGGTGCCGTGATGCGGCCGCTGGCAGATGAAATACGACCTCAGACACTGGATGAGGTAGCAGGACAGAAGCACCTGCTGGGGGAGGGAGCACTGCTGCGCCGCCTGATCGAGAGCGGGGCGGAGGCCAACCTGATCTTCTACGGCCCCTCCGGCACCGGAAAGACCACCATTGCCAACATCATCGCCCGTCGGACGAAAAAGACCCTGTACCACCTCAATGCCACCACGGCGTCCCTGCAGGACGTAAAGGCGGTCATCAGCGACGTGGACACCATGCTGGCTCCTAACGGGGTACTGCTGTATCTGGACGAGATCCAGTACTTCAACAAAAAGCAGCAGCAGAGCCTGCTGGAGTTCATGGAGAACGGCAAGATCACCCTCATCGCCTCCACCACGGAGAATCCTTTTTTCTACGTGTATAACGCCCTCCTCTCCCGAAGCACGGTGTTCGAGTTTAAGGCCCTGACACCGGAGGAGACGGTACCTGCCGTGGAGCGGGCGCTGGCGCTCCAGCAGCAGCGCAGCAGCCTGCCCCTCTCGTGGGAGGAGGAGGTTCCCCGGCTCATCGCCGCCGGGTGCGGCGGGGATGTCCGCAAGGCTGTCAACGCTGTGGAGCTGCTGTATCAGTCCGCCAAGCCTAGGGACGGAGGGCTGCTCCTGACGACGGAGGATGCACAGGTGCTGGCCCAGCGCAGCGCCATGCGATATGACCGGGAGGGGGATCAGCACTACGACCTGCTGTCGGCGCTGCAAAAATCCATCCGTGGCTCGGATCCGGATGCGGCGGTGTACTATCTGGGGCGGCTGCTGGCGGCGGGAGATCTGCTGAGCCCCTGCCGCCGGCTGCTGGTCATCGCAGCGGAGGACGTGGGGCTGGCCTATCCACAGGCCATCGTGGTAACGAAGGCCTGCGTGGACGCTGCTCTGCAGCTGGGCCTGCCGGAGGGACGGCTCCCGCTGGCAGAGGCGGCGGTGCTGCTGGCCACAGCTCCCAAGTCCAATTCCGCCCACAATGCCATCATTGCCGCCATGCAGGACATCGACCACGGCAAGGTGGGGCCGGTGCCGCGGCACTTGCAGAATGTCCACGCCGACAGCGCCGGAACGGGGAAGGTCCCGACCTACAAATATCCCCACGTTTACCCCAATCACTATGTAAAGCAGCAATACTTGCCAGACCTTGTAAAGGACGCTGTTTACTACGAATACGGCCCCAACAAAACAGAGCAGGCCGCCAAGCGCTACTGGGACGAGATCAAGGGCGATAGCGCCAGCCGCTGACGCTGCCGCCGGTGATTTGATAGTGCAGCGGCGTGGGGAAGTCAGGCTGCCCCAGCTCCTGCACCATCTGCAGCTTGATCTTACCGGTCTGAGGCTGGATGGAGCGGATGTAGACCGACACCAGCCGTCCCTCCGGGATATCCTCCCGGCTGTCCGCCAAGCCCGACAGGTTGGGCGTCAGCTCCACGAAGCAGCCATAGGGCTTGCAGCTGCGGACAATGCCCGGCACCGTCTCGCCCACCCGGAAGCGGGCGGCGTTCTCCAGCCACGTTCCCAGCAGCTCCCTGTGACTGAGGACGATGCGCTTTTGCTGTGGGTCGATGCTCTGCACCACGGCACGGATGCGCTGGTGCAGGGCGAAGCGCTCCGCCGGATGGCGGATGCGTGCCACGGAGATATTCGCCAGCGGCAGCAGGGCCACAAGGCCACAGCCTACATCCACGAAGGCCCCGAAGGGTGCCAGATGCGTTACCTGCCCCCGAATCACCATGCCGGGCGTCCCGTGGCGCAGGATGTGCTCCATGGCCTCCTCCTGCGCCAGACGGCGGGAGAGAAGAAATTCCGTGCTGCCGTCGGCTGCTATGCGCTGACCCGTTACCTGAAAACAGACGCTGCGCCCCACGCAGGACAGCGCAGCGATATCCCGCTGAGCGCCGGAGAGAAACGGTGCCGCCACCTGATCCTGTGGGATGATGCCGCCGCAGCCTCCCGGCCGAAGGTGCAGATTGCGCTGGGCATCGCACCGCAGGACGGGAGAGGCGAGTGTTTCGTGGGACGCCAGTGCATCCTGCAGCTGCCGGAGCGTACAGGGCTCCCGGAATCCCTCCGGCAGCGGCCATTTATATTCTTCCATCATGACACACCCTTATATTCAGATATCCCATACTATGCGCCGGTACAGGCGTGCTTGAACGAAAGGAGCGCCTATGGATCTGAAGCTGCACGATATCGTGGAGATGAAAAAAGAACACCCTTGCGGCAGCCGCCGCTGGGAGGTGCTGCGGGTAGGGATGGACCTGAAGCTTCGCTGCTGCGGCTGCGGACACGAGGTCATGGCCCCCCGCCGAAAGCTGGAGAAAAGTATCAAACGCATGATCACAGAGGAGGAATCGATATGAGACCCAAATGGACCCGTTATCTGGCTATGGGCGTGGCTCTGCTGCTGGCTGTCTTGATGCTGGCAACGCTCATTGTGCCATACCTGAGCCTGTGAACCCACGGCCGGGGATCGGCGTATGCGGTACATGGGGAGAGGACCGATGGGGTCCTCTCTTTTTTTGACGCTTTTTTCCGGCGGAGGCGGGTATAATGTGGTCAGCGGAAGGGGGGGAAGCGCGTGACGGTGGTGTATCTGGACCGGGTGCTCCTGCTGAATCTGTTGGTAGACTATCTGCTGCTCCTGACCACGGCCCAGCTGGCGGGTATTCCCCTGCGGAGGGGAAGGCTGGCTTTGTGCGCCGCCGTCGGGGCGCTGTACGCCGGGGCGGTGTTCCTGCCGGGACTTGGCTGGCTGGCGCACCCCCTGTGTCGGGCGGCTGTGGGAGCCGCCATGGCGCTGACGGCGTGGCGGCGGGAGGCCCATCCGTGGCGACTGACGGCGCTGTTTTTTCTGCTGGCCGGAGGGCTGGGCGGCCTGATACTGGCGCTGGGGCTGGCCTCCGGCTCTGTGGCGGCATATGTAGGGAGACTGTATCGGGCGGAGATCAGCTGGCCGGTGCTGCTGGGTGCAGCGCTGGGATTTTATGCGCTGCTGCATCTGGTATTCCGGCAGGCGGCCAGACATGGGGGAGGAGAGATCATGGACGCAACCATATCCATCGGAGGACAGAGTCGTGCCGTGCGGGTGCTGCACGACACGGGAAACACCCTGCGAAGCCCCGTCACCGGACAGCCGGTGCTGGTGCTGGAGCAGACGTCGCTGGGCGGGCTTCTGCCGCCGGAGGTGGAACGAATCGTGACCCGGCGGGCCCCGCCGGAGGAGCGCATGGCCCAACTCCACGCCACGGACTTGGGCAGACGGTTCAGTCTGCTGCCCTTTTGCAGCATAGGAGCCCCGGAGGGACTGCTGCTGGCGGTTTGCAGTGACAGCGTGCAGATCGGCGGCACTACATATCCCCGGACGCTGGTGGCCCTGTCGCCGGGGCCGGTCAGCGACGGCGGCGGGTATCAGGCCCTGTGGGGCGGAACGGAGGGGAGGAAGCATGAAAAAGCTGTTCAGGCGGCTGCTGGCGTGGCTGCACAGTCTGCGCAGGCGGGATAAGATCATGTACATCGGCGGCAGCGACACCTTGCCGCCGCCTCTGCCCAGAGAGGAGGAGACGGAGGTCATCGCCCGCTTGGAGCAGGGGGACCCACAGGCCCGGCAGACGCTCATCGAGCGGAATCTGCGGCTGGTGGTGTATATCGCCCGCCGGTTTGAAAACACCGGCATCAACATCGAGGACCTGATCTCCATGCCCAACGCCATCTTTAAGGTGGAAATGTTGAGCGAGGATAAGAACATCAAGCTGGCCACCTATGCCTCCCGCTGCATCGAAAACGAAATTCTGATGTTCCTGCGGAAAAACAGCAGCCAGCGGACGGAGGTGAGCTTCGACGAGCCACTAAACACCGACTGGGACGGCAAGGAGCTGCTGCTCAGCGACGTACTGGGGACGGAGGGGGACGTGGTGCTGCGGCCCATTGAGGCAGATGCAGACCGCAAGCTGCTCAGCGACGCCGTAGGGATGCTGTCCCAGCGGGAGCGGGCTATCATCACCATGCGCTTCGGCCTGTGGGGGCAGAAGGAACTGACACAGAAGGAGGTGGCCGACCGCTTGGGCATCTCCCAGTCCTACATCTCCCGTCTGGAAAAACGCATCATCCTGCGTCTGCGGCGTGAGATCGTGAAAATGAGCTGAATAAAAGAGCTGTAAGGCAACTTAGCCTTACAGCTCTTTTTGCTCATATCGGGGTCCTCAGGGCTCCAGAAACAGGGAGGCGGGCCGGTTGATGACCATCATGTTGTAGTATTTCAGCAGATGATAGTCGTCCTTATCCAGCTTCACGGTGTCCAGCAGCCGGTCGTTCTCCTCCAGCAGCTCCTTGGAAATCAGCACCTTCAGGGCCACGGGGGCGAAGAAGGGGGAGCTGCCGATGCCGGAAAGCATCCCAACCGCCGGGGTGCGGGTCTGCATGGGGTTGAGCATACAGATGTACATTTTTTCCGCCGCATTGATCTGGTTGTGGAGAACCATATGGGTGATGGTGTCATAGGGCTTCATCTCACCGGTAAAGAGGTGCTGACATTGATCCGGATCGTCGAAGCTCTCCACGCCCATATAGAGGATCACGTCGATGCCCTCGCCGTCGACGGCAGGGGAAAAGCGCAACAGAGAGCGCACCAGCTGATGGATGCGCCCGTCAAAGTAGTACATATAGGCCTGCGGGGTGTTGAAATAGAAATTGCCCGTCAGCACCTGCTCCTGATGAAATACCGGCGGCTGATAGTCGATAAAGCACTTCAGGTCGATATTCAGCGCCTGAGCAATGTCGTAGAGGGTCTCGATGTCGATGGTGATGGTGCCGTTTTCGTACTTGGAAAGGGTGGCCTTGCTCTTGTTGATCATGGCCGAAAACTGCTCGATGGTGTAGCCACGGCTCTTGCGGTACTTCTTGATCCGCTGGCCCACATGATAGGAAAAGGAACCCATAGATAGCCTCCTTGTATATATTCGTACTGATTATAGCAGGCGTTTTATGACAAGTCAACTGAAAGTTTCATTTTGTGAAACAATGGGAAAGGAGTTGGTTATTTTACCTTGTATTTGGAGATAGTATCTGGTATAATCGACATGATCTTATGCCGATAGGAGAAAACTTCTTTGAACTATTTGCAAGAACTATGGGCAGCGCTGGACTTCGGCTCCCTTCGAAATATTTTACTGCGGCTGGCATCGGTATTCCTGTGTCTGACCACCCACGAGACCTGCCACGGGCTGGCGGCCTATGCCCTGGGAGACCCCACCGCCAAGCGGATGCACCGGCTGAGTCTGAATCCACTGCGGCACATCGACTGGATGGGTCTTCTGATGATGGTGACGCTGGGCTTCGGCTGGGCCAAGCCGGTGCCGGTCAATCCGAATAACTTCAAACACCCCAAACGCGGCATGGCGCTGACCGCTCTCGCGGGGCCTGCGGCCAATTTTCTGCTGGCGATCATCTGCCTGC
>OLNU01001986.1_pt1 | contig 13598 bp, 13 predicted proteins | sample 1672241 | NCBI WGS metagenome assembly OLNU01 (sample SAMEA3136663, study PRJEB25190) | human gut metagenome | biome: human gut; feature: human-associated habitat; material: faeces | place: Austria | collected 2013 | reverse complement strand
CTAAACCCGAAAAAACTACGTGACTAAAACCTCAACTCCCTATTGAACACATACACATGATCATGATCTGTTTCCAATTCACGGCCATCATCGGCCTCCTTTCGATAAGGCGGCCCGCCATCGGACCGCTTCACTGAAAGACGCTACGGGAAACAGCACACCAGTACCAGCCAGACGCTACACCCGGTACCATTTTCAGGAGACCCCATTACCAAGCCGGATTATTTTCCAATCGGCTACGGATACAGGAACCTCGACAACCTCATCGGTCTCGTCATGCTCAAATGCGGCGGACTCAACCTCCGCCTCCCCGGATGCTAATAGGCAGTAAGCCAGACAGGTGATTCACATCCGCACAAACACCCGAAGAGCCTCAATTTGAAACACAATGGGTGACATCCTACTTTAGACTTCCCTTGAAGGTCGCTCCTGCAGTTGAATAGGTGGTTCCTCCTATGGTCAATGAACCATTTTGTGCTGATAAAATGCTCCCCTGATAATCCTGAGCTACTGCTCCGTCTAAGTCAACCGTTGTATTATTGCTGGTAATATCATTAGCTAGTATTTCTCCATCAATATGGGCAGAAGAATAGTGCTGGTCGTTGAAGAGCATGCCAAAATCCATTCTATTCTCGATGGTTACATTGTTGAAAAGAAGCCCTTGTTTCATACGTGCATCTTCAAATGATGCCTGAGAGAACTCGGAGAATTTAGAATAATCATGTGAATCAATGAATTTGGCCTTATCGAAAACAGAGCGGAATCTTCATAAGCTACCCGTGAAATCAACATTATTGTAAAATGTACTCCCAGTGAAAATGCCATCCTGTAGAAACTTGGTATGATTAAAACTTGTTTCATTTCCATAAAAAGTGCAATTGTCAAATAATGCCGTTTCTTTAAACGAAACGTCAGATAAGTTGAAATTGTAAAAGTATGATCCGGAAAAGCTGAGAGGAATTTCATCCCATGAAGTGGCAGCTTTATCGACTTGAAGATGGTCGGAGAAAGCCTTTTGGATGCTATCGCGTATTATGGCCTCGTCATCCGTCATTGATGAGGCATTCTTCATCGTCGGTTTTGTTTTTTAGGTATGTAAGGAGTGCATATACACATGTTATTTGATGATATTCATGTGATTGAAGGTCTGAATCACTTCCCCAATCATCAGCCAGGGCGACCAGCGAATTAACTCCCGCCATTCTTTCTGCTGCGCTCTCGTTGGCCAGTTTGCTCACCGCGGAGTCTCAAATTCTGACCGCATTCGAGTTTCCTTTGCGTCGATTGAAGTTTGATTTGCGCCATTGATGACAGTCAATGCAGTAATGAGAGCAGTGATAAGGGTGACTAAATATCCTAAGTTTTTAATTCCTAGTGATATTAATCTTTTTGCTCCTCTATTGTTTGTCTGAGATTTGATTACGTGATGTATTGTACTACCGTTTTTTGTCGGTATTTCATACGTGAAATCCGTTGTTTCTTTGCTTGTGCTGATGTTACAAAAAGCATAGCAAATGACAGTCAGCGCCGTGACTGCTGCTAATATAACGAGTAGTATTATGAGAAATGCAGAGTTGATAATCAACTTATTCTCTATCAAGTGATTTTGAAGTCCTGTAACTGTGCAATGGTTTTACCAAATCTACCAGAGCTGTGGTGATGTGGTGGGAGTCGGTGTCTTGTTCGTAGCGCTTCTGAGTCTCCCATGTGGGCATGAAGCCGTACTGGTTAGTCAGGACATTTTCGTAGCCTTTGGGAACTCGTATGGTGGTATCCTCGAACGGAATCTCAATATAAGAATCCCAGCTGGCGCGTTTTGTATTCCACATGGACTTGGTTCGATACATGCCGTAACGTGGATAAGAAATGTATTCGGACTCATCAAAAGGATATTGTTCAGCATAATGCCGCTGCAGTTGTTCATACTTTTCTGCGTAATAACGCAGTGGATGAAGTTGAATCCAAGCATACGCAATGGCGCGAATCAGACGATTCGGGTACAGCCATGCGATGGTATCCGGATACAGGTATTTCTTGCCGAACTTGCGGAGCAAGTCATAACAGTACAGCTTATCTATCTGAAAATACCATTGCTCACGTTCCTCTTGATTACTCGGAACTCCGTCAATAGGTTCGATATCAATGAACGCACCTGTATAACAGTCAGGGTACGGCAATAGTAGATTTGCGGTGAACATGGTTCGTGTATCGTGCAGCTTTAAAAAATGGAAATCCGCATGAGTGCTTTCTAAACCATCGAATACGGCTAAGTGGCGAGGCAGGACGGCCGGAGCGAGCTGTTTGAACCGCTCATAATCCGGCCTCGGCATATTGATGTCGATGTCATCATCAAAGGGGATGAATCCTTTGTACAGCAGGGCACCAATAGTGGTGCCTCCCGAAGTATAGAAACGAAGATTATTCTCTTCGCAGATTCGCCGGAACTCTTTAAAGATAGACAGGGCGGTTTTCTGGATATCGCGAATATCTTCGTTCTTCGAGAACATTAGCTTCTCCTCAAATCAACAGCGTCATACTTGAGCAACGCATAATCCGTGCCCTTGGCATCCTCATTGATGGAGAACAGACATGAATTCTCATCATTGGAGAAACCTGCCAACAAAGTGTGGTGTGGATCTGCGGGATCCTGCTTGCGTAAGGACGCGGTAATCTTATAAGTACCGTTGTTGAATATATTAAGCGGTAGAGAGAAGTGAACGGATTGTTTGCCATTCCCGCCTACGCCCATCTTAATGGAGCCGGAATCATAGGGAATGCCACCACGACGGGTGTCGAGCATGGAGACAGCCAAGAAATACTCGTCAGTCTTGGTGTATTCGAATTCAACGTCAAATTCAAACGTATCTTTGCTGGTCAGCACCATCTTCGATGTAGGGACACACCGCAGCATTGGTACCGTTCCATTCAGACCGGTGGGATACTCGCCTTCCTCGACTGTTTCGGCGGCTTTCTTCTGCAGACTCTTCAGATTCTCTTCGGTGTACGTGTTCGCGGCATCGTTCTTGTCGCCGTTGACGATGACCTCACCATCACGGATAAGAATAGCCTTGTTGCAGTACTTCTTCACCGAATCCATGGCGTGCGTGACGAGAATGACCGTCTTCGTGGGATCCTTCTTAATCTCCGTGAAGAAGTCGTTGCATTTCGTTTGGAACGCCTCGTCGCCGACTGCCAGCACCTCATCGAGAACGAGAATGTCACCCTGCGCTTTGATGGCGACGGAAAAGGCGAGACGCACCTGCATGCCAGAGGAGTAGTTCTTCAGCTTCTGGTCCATAAAATCGCCCAGCTCTGCGAACTCGACGATGTCGTCGTACATGGCATCGATCTCGTCACGTGAGAAGCCCAACAGCGCACCATTGAGGTAAACGTTCTCACGACCGGTGAGTTCTGGATTGAATCCGACACCAAGCTCGATGAACGGAACCAGCTTGCCGTTGATCGATACCTTGCCTGTTTCAGGAACATAGATGCCGGAAATGATTTTCAGAAGCGTGGATTTACCGGATCCGTTGCGCCCGACGATGCCGAAGAAATCACCCTGATGAACCTCGAAATTGATATCGCGGAGCACAGATTGTTCAGTGTAGCCTTTGATACCCTTGGTCCAGTTGATGAATGCCTGCTTTAAACCGCTGGCCTGTTCGGTTGGAAGACGGAACGACTTGGAGACATGTTCGACGGACAGTACGACCGGCTTGTCTTCGTTCAACGAGGCGTCGGCAACTTCCCCGTGAGTAGTGTTGGTGTGATCGACCATTACATGACCTCCGCGAACTTACGACTGTGCTTACGGAAAACGTGAATACCGATGACGAGCAGAACCACCGTCATCAGATACGGCAACAGTGCGATGAACGGATTGGCAATCATCGTCCAAACCGTGGGAACATAATCAGGTGCCACAAGGTTATGGCGAATGTCCATGATGGCCTGGGCGGCGGGATTCATCAGCATCAACTTGGCGATAACCGGGTAACGATTCGAAACCATGCTGAGCGGATAGATAATCGGGATGGAGTAGAACATTGCCTGCAGCACGACCTCCCAGATGTGCGCGACATCATGGAAGTAGACGTACATCGTGGAAAGAATCAGCGCGCACGCTAGTGCCAGCAGGTACAACTGGGCGACATTGAACGGAACGAGCAGGACATGCCATGTGTATTGCGCGTTGGAGAAGAAGCCAAACACGATGACCACAATCAGGTTGATACCCAGAGAAATCAGCGACCCCATCGTGGTGGAAGCAACGATGATGTAATTGGGGAAGTGTACCTTTCTCAGCAGATCGCCGCGGCCGACAATGGACTGCATGCCGACAGAAGTGGCTTCGGAGAAGAAACTCCACAGGCAGGTGCCACACAGCAGCGAGATGGTGAATGTCGGCGTGCCGTCGGAGAACTTAAGGAACCGGACGAACACCATGTACATGACGCCGAAAAGCATCAACGGCTTGACCACAGACCAAGCCATGCCGAGAATCGATCCCTGATAGCGAAGCTTGAAATCGGTCTTGACGAGTTCCTTCAGCACGATGAGGCCATAACGGTACCGTGCTTGGAACCGACGAATGAGCTCTGACACGAGAACCTATCCTATCGCTCAAACTACATGTTGCCCTGCGGCAGCGTAGTATTCGCCGTTTGCCGCACTTGGGGACATGCTACTGTCTTTTCACGACATTCACCGGTGCCAGTCTAGGTGTTGGTTCTGTTAGGATAGCCGTTTGTGATGCCAGAGAAGCCTCAAGCCATGTATCCAAAGGAACCCGGTCCAGTGACCGCTGAGCCGCTCGTATCGGTTGCGGTAATCAACCACAACTACTCGCAGTATGTGTGCGAGGCGATTGACAGCGTCCTGAACCAGACCTACCGCAACATCGAGGTTCTCGTTGTAGATGATGGCTCCACGGACGGGTCGGTGGACCTTATCAGGAACACATATGGAGATTCCGTCGAACTCGTCACCCAGAAGAATATGGGTGTTGTCGCCACGCGCAACAAGGTACTTGGGCTAGCCGAAGGCGATTATCTCATTCAGCTTGATGCGGATGATTATCTTGATGCTGACTATGTACGGAAGGCAGTTAATGCTGCGACCGAAAGTCGAGCTAATATTGTCTACTGTCAGGTCAAGTATTTCGGACGAGTGAATTTCGACTCGTTGTACCCTCAGTACAATCTCGAAAAGTTGAAACATGAAAACTACATCGGTGCGTATGCAATGATTTCCGTACCATATTTGCGTCAATCCGGTGTGAAATATGACTCGTATCTTAACGGTGTTGGATATGAAGATTGGGATTTTGCATTGGGACTATGCCTGACAGGTGCGTCGCCTGTTCTGCTTGATGAGCCGTTGTACTACTACCGGAAACATGAGAATGCCGATTCGCGCAACGATCAACAGGAAGCTGATTTGTTAAAGCTGTTGCTAGTGCGTCATCATATCTGGCAGAAGTATAACGCTCAGTATCCTGATGAATTCCGGTACTTCAGCGCGGAAATCGATTTGCTGCTGAACACTATTCACTCTCTCGAAGAGAAGGAACGGACCGTCCGGGAATCGATTGCTTTCAGGGAATCTGTGTATGCTTCTCTCCAGTGGAAGATAGGTGGTGCTATCCTCGCTCCAGTTCGTTATATGCGTCGTCTGCTAGGGAAGGCGAAATGATGTCAAAAATCGGTGCTTTTGCACAGTATCTCAGGAAGAGTGGTATTCGAGTCACGCTACTTCGCTCGTTGGATTACCTGAACCGTAGGCTGCAACAGCAAGCGGCTTCAGGAAATCTGGTTGCTAAGCGTCCGTTGGATGTTATGACTTCTGCCGAAGATGTCGTGGCGGCGGATTTCGTGGCGCATCCATATCACGCTCCGGTGAAGGTGGAGAAGAGCAAGCTCAATATTGGTTGGGTGCTGTCTCCCATCAGCGTCGGCAGTGGAGGACAACATACCATCGCACGCTTCGCCAAATCCTTGCAGGAACGCGGGCATAACGTTACGTTCTTTATATATGAGAGTATCGCCAAACAGCCGGCCGAATACTCCCACCAGCTGCTCAAGGAGCATTTCGATATCGATGTGACTTGCGTGCCGGTCAAGGACATCAGCAACATCGATCTTGACGTGCTTTTCGCCACGGGATGGGAGACTGCATATCCGGTCTTCAACATGAAGACCAATGCACACAAGATGTATTTTGTGCAGGATTACGAGCCGCTCTTCTACGGTATGGGGTCCAAGTCGGTGCTCGCCGAAAACACGTATAGGTTCGGTTTCTACGGCATCACCGCCGGCCGTTGGCTCACCAAGAAGGTCGGTGAATTCGATATGCCCGCCGACTACTTCGACTTCGGTGCCGACCTCGACATCTACAAGCCGAAAGGTGATGTAACCAAGAAGAAGCAGATTTGCTTCTACGGCCGCCCCGTTACCGAACGCCGGGCTTTCGAGATCGGTGTGCTCGCCTTGGCGAAATTCCACCAGATGCACCCTGACTACAAGATCGTGTTTTTCGGATGGGACGTGTCTGACTACGACATCCCCTTCCCGTACGAGAACCGCGGCATCGTCAACCCCGCGCAGCTCGCCGAAATCTATCATGAGTCCGAGGCGTGTCTCGTGCTCTCTCTCACCAATGCGTCCCTGTTGCCGCTTGAGCTGCTTGCCGCCGGTTGCGTTCCGGTGATGAATGACGGCGACAACAACCGCATGGTCATCGGAGAGAACCCGGACATCGTGTACACGCTCAATTCTCCGATCGAACTTGCCCACGGGCTTGACAAGGTCGTCAACGATTCGGACATCGAAGCGCGCTGCCAACGCATCTCCAAGAGAGCGGAAAGCTCTTCCTGGGATGCCTCCTATGAGAAGTTCGAACGTATCATTCTTAGAGAGGCCACCGTACAGAATCATGACTGACATCAAAGCCACCGTCTTCATTCCCACCTATTACGGCGAGGATAATCTGGATGAGTTGTTCACTGCATTGCATAAGCAGAAGGTGGACTTCGAATACGAGATTCTCGTCATTGACACCAGCTCCAAGGATCGCACGCCCGAGATCATCAGATCCTGGGCGCCGAAATTCCGGCATTTCCGGTACGAAACCATCACCAAACCGGAATTTTCCCACGGCAGGGTGCGTCAGCAGGCTGCGGAGAAGGCGCGTGGCGAATATGTCATCTACCTCACGCAGGATGCCACTCCCGCCCATGATCGTTGGCTGTACGAGATCATTCAGCCGCTGGAGCGTTTCCCACAGGTCGTGGGCGTGATGGGTAAGCAGGATCCGCGTGCCACCGCGCTACCGCTGCTGAAGGAGGAGATCATCCGCACGTTCAAGCAGTTCGGCCCGGACTTCGGTACCACACTGTTCTATGATGATGACTTTATTGACTCGCAACAGCTCTTCGACCTCGTCACGTTCTACTCGGACGTGAACTCGGCCGCGCGCAAATCCGTGCTGTTGTGCGACGTCCCCTATCAGGATATTCCCTATGCCGAGGACCAGAAGTTCGGCGAGGACCTCATCCGGCATGGGTACGTGAAGGCCTATGCCCCTCGTGCAAATGTGTGGCACACCAACGAGATTAAGCTACGTGACTACAGGAAGCGTATGTTCGACGAGATCGTGGGAGTTCGTCGCGTAGGCAAAACCATGGATCCGATTTCCATCGCGTTCGTTGTCAAGCAGGTCGTGCGTGCCTTCACGTTGGGTTCGTTGTTCATCCTGCGTGACCGGCAATATACATGGAAGCGCAAGTTGTATTGGCTTGCTCTCAATCCGTTGTTCGTTATCGAGAAATGGAAAGGCGTTCGTGCCGCCATCGCCGTCAATTTGGAGGACGAACAGGCGATTGCTGCGCAGTCGCTGGAAAGCAGCGAACAGCAGAAGCACGAAAGCTGAGCGGTGAGTATGCTACAATGCATGGGGTGCGAACTGCATTGCAGCATGCACAGATCAGCATGGGATGAATGAAGAATTCGGATTGATAGGGAAACGATGCGTGACACCATAGATATGGGTTTGGCTCGATTGGGCGTCTATCTGACCTACACAGTATATGCTATCTACAGCGTTATTGCCGTTATGATATTGTTCCTGGTGTCGTTCGGGTACTCATCGCTGGAAAATCCCTATGGATTGCGACCGAAGTATGCCTTGCCTATGCCCGTGTTTTTCGTTGTCGCGTTGCTTTTTGTTGTATTGCTGACATATGCATTGCTGAAGTATTCCTGTAAAGGTGGCAATAGCTACTGCTATGTGCTTCCCCTGTTGAGTGTCGCGGTATTGGTATTCCAAAATGCGGTTATCAGATATACGCCATATGTTGCCAATTGGGATCCTGACACGATATTCAATTATGCTGTAGCCGCCGTAAGGGGAGGGGATTTAGGGGCATTTCAACCGTATTTTGATATGTTCCCCAACAATTATGGGCTGGCTGTCCTGATGCAGTTTCTTGTGCGCGTGAGCTTCGTCCTTAAGCTGGATCCAGCGATGTTTACAGCGTCTGTGGGAGCACTGGGTGTCAACTTGGGATGTCTTATCCTGGCTTTAGGGATAGGCAGTGCTATCGGCAAGGCATGCATAGTCTATGCATCTTGGATTATTGCAACAATATTAGGTTCTCTTTCGTTTTGGATCGGAACACCTTATACGGATACGTTCCTGTTCCCCTTCGTAGCCACCGTCATATCGCTATATCTTATTTATCGGAATTCTGCCGCACCTATTACCTATATTGTGCTTGTGGTAATGGTGTTTTCCGCTTTCGTCGGCAGCTTGTTCAAGCCGACGGTATTGGTTCTTGTAGTTGCGTTAGTCATTGATTGCATACTCCGTTATGCCAGAAGGGAAGGCGTCCTGAAAGACATTCTCTGCATATTCCTTTCGATTCTTGTGTCGGCTACCCTTATCTACGGTGTTGCTTCTCCTCTGTTAAAGAAACACCTTCATGTCAATCCAAATCCAGAAATGGCGTTTTCCTATCATCATTATTTGATGATGGGGGCGAACCCGCAGTCATATGGTGCGTTCAATTTGAACGATGTGAAGATTTCTGCGGGCATTCCAGATAAAACCGATCGTCAAGCGAAAGATCTTGATGTAGCATTACGGCGTTTGCAGGCAATGAACGCTGATTCCGCAATCCATTTTTATGCCGTAAAACTCGTCACTACATATGGTGATGGAACATTTGGCATCGGACATGAGGGTAAGGGATTCCCTGAGGTGCCCAGTGAGAGGAATCTGCCTAATTCGCTGAAAAAGCTGTACTACATGGAAAACAATACGCCTTCCGTTTTTGGGTCACTGCAGCAGCTGCTGTGGATGATTCTGTTGTTGTGCGCCGCTTTACTGCTACCAAGGAAAAATACTGATGATTATGCGGTGTTTCTTCGCCTATCCTTTATCGGATTGACATGCTTCCTGATGCTATTCGAGACTAGGGCGCGCTACCTGTATTCCTTCCTTCCCATTTTTGTTGTCATCTTTGCCGTATCGCTGGACCGTATCGTTCTCCAGATGAATGCAGTGCTAGTCAAGAGAGGAATCGTTCTGTCCGGTGGAATGGGCGACGAATAGTCTGCATCTATTCCACAACCAGTTAAATACTCCGTCTCCCATCGGTATAAGTTGAAACATCATCTTGCGAACAGCCTCAAGGGCCAGTCCTGCTGTGAATACCAGCATGGATATTGCCAGCATAATAACAACCGGGAAGTGTGATTGGTAGTACTTGTCGAAGGCGAACCACTGGGTCCACAGTAAGTCTCGTATGTAACTGTGGTCTGTGATTAGATATACACCTAACGTCCATGAAGCGATCGTGTTGATTATCCGGGAGCGGAACTGCATGCGGGAAAATATGATGAACATACCCAAGCTCAAGCCGAGTATCGGCAGCGACCACTCTCTGTCCATGATGTACATCAGAGCCTGATACTCTCCGGCGTGCTTATCGGTGTATAACAGCTCAAACGAAACGTTCCATGCGAGCAACAGCAGAGTGCAGGCAGTCGCGATAATCAGGGCGGTTTTTGTCGATAGCGGTTGCATATACCAGCGATAGTAGGTGATCAACGTATATACGTAGATGAATCCAATGATGTTCAGGCCGATATTCAACGCCTCGTAGGGAATTAACGATGATGCGCCCCAGACCATGATCATGACAAATGCCAGGATTTTGTGATCATGTTGTCCTATTTTTTTAAAACTGAGATTAAGGAACGGTAAGAAAATGAGAAACAGGACGTAGCAGGTTGTGTACCACCATAATTGTGTGACAGTAGGGAATAAAGCGCTGATGATCTGTTGAAGATGTATGGTCCCCGGGTCAAGATGGTATTGCAGGATCAACGCGGTAAGACTCCAGAATACGATAGCGCGTTCCAGTTTCCATATTTTCCTGCAGGATTTCTTCAAACTTTGATTGCCTGAGGAAAGGAACCATGCCGAAGCTATAAAGAACAATGCAATGCCGATTTTTCCCGGAATATACTCAAATAAGGAGAGAATTACTTTTCTGAACGAATTGTCCTGTCCGAGAAAATCGAAACTGTTGTGATTGACCATATGGTGGGCGACGATAAGATACATGGCGATGATACGAAGCAATTCGATACCTGATTGACGAACCGTTCTTCCCGACTTGATATCTGTGCGCACCCCACTACCTCCTCTTCCGACAGATGCGAATGCACTTGACCCAAGGTGCGAATGCACTTGACCCAAGGTGCGACACCCTTTCACTGGTTATCTGGACAATCTCCAATTTAAAGGGTATCGCACTTCCATCTAGACAACGGGCTCTGTTTTATTGGACGAGGAGGACTGTACAGTAAAGAATGTTTATCGCATATTTTTGATTCTGCGGTCGTAGATATACTTCTCAAACAGACGAATGCGCTGGATGACGGCGCACCGTATGCGCTGTGCGCGGGTGAGATTGGCTAGTAGGGTATTAATTTCCTGACGGTCGGTTTCGTACTGCTGCTGGTTTTCTGGAATATGGAAGTTAGGAGATTCCCTCTCGGCTTCCAGTTCGCCGATCAACGTGTAGTAGCTACGCATGGGGAGGACGCCTCGGTCAAGACAGAGACGGAAATTATCTGATGCCGCAGTGATGTGGTCGTGGTGGAACGCGAAGTCACGCTTTTGGTGTGTTACGGATTCCGGGCGCTGAAGCCAGTTGTACAGGTTCACGTCAATATCCGCCACTTTGTTCATACGCACGTACAGGTGTCCTGCGATAGCTGTGTCCTGCGCGTACATGCCTTCCGGGAATCGCACGCCGTCCCATAGTTCGCGCTTGTACAGGCGGCACCAGTTCGCCTCGTTGAAATAGCGGGCCTCCGTGTTGTGGCCAAGCTTGTCGCCGATCAGGCGCAGGCTCTTGCAGAATACGGTCTGGTAGGCGTTCAGCGGATTCGTGAACACGCTCACATGTTCAGGTTCGGCGGCGCCTTCACGGGCTTTCATCGCGACTTCCTCGATTTGGGAGACGCCGAACTGCCTCCAGCGGGCCTTGCTCATGTCCGCGCCGGTCGAAATCAGCGCGTGCAGCAGCAGTTCGATGTTGCGGCGGTCGAGGATGTCGTCGTTGTCGGCGAACGCGATGTAATCGCCGTGCGCCGCATCCAATCCGGCGTTCTGCGCCTTCGCGATGCCACCATTCGTCTGGTGGATAACGCGCACGCGATTGTCTCGCCGCTGGTATTCGTCCAGAATCATCGGGCTGGAATCGGTGGCGCCGTCGTCCACGAGGATGATCTCCAGATGCTCATACGACTGCTGAAGAATCGAGTCCACGCAGTAACGCAGGTATCTCTCGGCGTTGTACACCGGCACGATGATCGAGACAAGCGGCGAAACCTGCGTCATGGCGAATCCTTCTTCACGTGTCTGCGCCCTGCGGTCGTAGCCGGCAGGCCGCCCTGTTTATGCGGACATGAACAGTATGTCACAGGGTAGGCGCACGTCGCGCGTGAACCAAGTAAAGCCGAAACCCAGCCTGCGCAAGCCGGAAGCCCGAAGCCTATAGGAGCCGCTGAATTCGGAATCGCATGTGTACATAGGTGCTTCTCGCTACACTGGTGGACAATGAAACGCGTGTGGAATCGCACATGCCGGTTGAAAGGTTTTGAGTCATGGCAAATGCGGCGGAGAATACGCAGCACGGCCCGTCGGAGGGCGCGCAGTACCCGGATTTGGTCATCGTCGGCGCGGGCCTGTTTGGCCTGACGGTGGCGCAGCAGGCGGTGGAGCACACCGGCGCCCGCGTGCACATCATCGATATCCGTGACCACATCGGCGGCAACGCCTACTCGTATATGGACGAGGAGACCGGCGCGGAGATCCACAAGTACGGCGCGCACTTGTTCCACACCTCCAACAAGCGCGTGTGGGACTACGTGAACCGTTTCACCTCGTTCACGAACTACGTGCACCGCGTGTACGCCACGCATGACGGCGAGGTCTACCCGCTGCCCATCAACCTCGGCACCATCAACCAGTTCTTCCACGCGCATTACACGCCGTCCGAGGCGCAGAAGCTCATCGCAGAGCAGGCGGGCGAGCTGGCCGGCACCGATCCGGCCAACCTGAACGACAAGGGCATTCAGCTCATCGGCCGCCCGCTGTACGAGGCGTTCATCAAGAACTACACCGGCAAGCAGTGGCAGACCGACCCCTCCGAGCTGCCGGCCGACATCATCAAGCGCCTGCCCGTGCGCTTTAACTACGACAACCGCTACTTCAAGGACACGTGGGAGGGCCTGCCCGCCGACGGCTACACCGCGTGGATGGAGAAGATGATCGACGACCCGCGCATCACCGTGGAGCTCGGCGTGGACTTCTTCGACGAGTCCCAGCCGTACAACAAGAAGGCGCTGCAGGCGGCTGGCGTGCCCGTCGTGTACACGGGCCCGGTGGACCGTTACTTCGACTATGAGCTCGGCGACCTCAAGTGGCGCACGGTGGACTTCAAGGAGGTCCGCTACGATGAGGGCGACCACTTCGGCTGCCCGGTGATGAACTTCTCCGACGCGGACGTGCCGTACACGCGCGCCATCGAGTTCAAGAACTTCAACCCGGAGCGCCGCGATGCCCAGAACCCGAACAAGACCGTGGTGTGGGAGGAATACAGCCGTTTCGCCGAACGCGGCGACGAGCCGTACTACCCGGTCAACACGGATGCGGACAAGGCACTGTACGCCCAGTACGAGGCCAAGGCCAAGGCCGAGCCGAACACCGTGTTCGGCGGTCGTCTGGGCACGTACAAGTACTACGACATGCACAACGTGATCGACACCGCCCTGACCGCTTACGAGGAGCAAGTCGCACCGCTACTGAAGAAGTAGACCGTCGTTTCGCCAGAGGATTAACGATTGAGCCTGAAACCGACTGAATATTGCTGAGGCAATAGCCGGTTTCAGGCTTTTGTGTTTTTAACGTTGCAAGTGGGGGGATGACGCTGCTTGAACATGGCTCGGCTTCCCCAGAATGAAAAACTGGCGGAAAGGCGTATAAAGTGGCGGTAGACTGGCGGAAAGGCGTATAAAGTG
>OLNU01001969.1_pt1 | contig 13707 bp, 8 predicted proteins | sample 1672241 | NCBI WGS metagenome assembly OLNU01 (sample SAMEA3136663, study PRJEB25190) | human gut metagenome | biome: human gut; feature: human-associated habitat; material: faeces | place: Austria | collected 2013 | reverse complement strand
GTCAAGAGCATATGCGATAGCCTCTCGTCTGTCGACTATTACTTTATATTTTCCGTCTGTGCGTTTCATTCCGACTTCTATCTGTTCTATAATAGAAACAGGGTCTTCCGTACGCGGATTGTCTGACGTTATAATACTGTAATCCGAAAGTTTTCCGGCGATTTCACCCATAATCGATCGCTTCGTATTATCTCTGTCACCGCCGCAGCCGAACAATGTTATAACCTCACCCTTTGCAAAATCTTTAACGGTTTTAATTATATTTTCAAGACCGTCCGGTGTATGTGCATAGTCGATTATAACCGTATAATCGGTATTTGTAGGAACAACCTCAACACGTCCGACAACTCCTGTTGCATTTTCAAGACCTTTGATAATGGTATCCATATCAATACCCATCTGCAATGCCGCACCCATGGCGCATATTGCATTATACACGCTGAACTTGCCCGGAATTACTATATGAACACGATATGTCTTACCGTCATATTCAACATCAAAATCAGCACCCGATGATGAAATTTCAATATTTTTTGCTTTAAGGTCGCAACCGTCCGAAAGACCGACTTTTAATATATCGCAGTCATTGTTTGCAACAATCTTCTTACCGCCGTCGTCGTCGAAATTAACAACACCCTTATCGCTGATTTTAAACAGCTTAGCCTTTGCATTTAAGTAATTTTCCATAGTCTTATGGAAATCAAGATGGTCACGCGTAAGATTTGTGAACACACCCACGTCAAAGTGACAACCGTGTACTCTTTCAAGTTCAAGTGCGTGACTCGAAACTTCCATTACAACACATTCCGCATCACTGTCAACCATTTCCGCAAATAGCTGTTGAAGTTCAAGTGCGTTCGGTGTTGTAGGGGTTGTACTTTGCGTAACAAGCACCTTGTCACCGATAATATTTTGATTTGTACCGATAACACCGATTCTCATACCGGCTGTTTCGATTATACTCTTTATTAAATATGTTATTGTAGTCTTACCGTTTGTGCCTGTGATACCGATAAGTTTGAATTTGCTTGACGGATTGCCATAATACTTACAAGCCATTTCCGCAATTTCAACTCTCGAATTTTCAACATACCAAACAGGTACATCTACATCTATTTTATCTTCGGCAACGATTAGTGACGCACCGTTTTTAACTGCCATTTCTGCATATTTATGTCCGTCCGTTTCAAAGCCTTTGATACATACAAAAATGTTTCCCGGAAGTACGTTTCTTGAATCGTACGCTATTCCGGTTATATCTATATCTTCATGCTCATCAAGCCATTTACTGCCTAATAATTCACTTGCTAACATTTGATATTTCCCCCTGTCCTATTAGTCTGAAGTTACTTGGCGGAATTCCACGCCTATTACTGTCGCAGGTGTAACCTCCTCGCCTGCCGCTATGCTCTGATTTACCGCATACGCACTCGACACTTCACTGTGTCCCGCACCGACAATCTCAAAGTTCAGTCCGCTCATTTCAAGAGTATATTTCGCATTATCCACGGACATTCCTTTAAGATTAGGTACTGTTACCGTATGTGTTTTGTCAATTTCTTCTGTATATAATATTACCGTTGAATCTTCGTTAAGCATTGTACCCGGTTTCGGAAGCTGGTCAACTACCGTATCACCGTCACCTCTCACTTGAACATTCAACTTTTTGTCAACAATGGCTTTCTTCGCCTCTGTCAAATCCATTGTTCTAACGTCAGGTATTTCCTGCTTAACGTCAGGTTCTTCATTTTCTGTGTACTGCTTTTCAACACCTAGATAGTTTAGTACATCTTCAATAACTTCACCTGCCAAAGGTGCGGCTATTGTACCGCCGTACTTGTTATCAACCTGCGGTTCGTCAAGCATTATAAGACACACTATTTCCGGATCGTTTGCAGGAGCAAAACCGATAAATGATGCAATACGTTTTTCTTCGTCACGGTTACCTTTTTCCGAAGTACCTGTTTTACCTCCGATACGGCAGCCTTTTACATACGCATTTTTACCTGTTGATGTCGGCAACGATACAACCGATTCAAGAATTTCTCTCATTTGCTGAGATGTTTCTTCCGAAATAACTCGGCTTATAACCTCCGGCTCATACGTTTTCAAAATTCCGTTTGAGTTTCTGATTTCCTTTACAATCTGCGGTTTCATTCTTTCACCGCCGTTGATAACCGCCGAAACGGCTGTTACAAGCTGTATCGGTGTTATTTGGAAACCTTGACCGAATGAACTTGTCGCAATATCGACTTCACTCATTTTATTATGGTAATAAATACTTGACGCCTCACCGACAAGTTCGACGTTTGTCTTTTCGGTAAGACCGAATGCAGTGAAATATTCCATAAATTTCTCATATCCAAGTCTTTCGCCCAATTCCATAAATACAGGGTTACAAGAGTTTCTTACACCCTCTACAAATGTTTGAGCGCCGTGACCGCTCTTGTTTGCACAACCGATTTTTCTGTCGGCAACAATCTTAAATCCCGGACAATAGAATGTTGAATTAAGGTCTACAACGTGTTCTTCCAAAGCCGCCGCCGCAGTAATAATCTTAAATGTCGAGCCCGGTTCATATGTATCCGAAATAACCTTGTTTCTCCACATTTTATTTCTTATTTTCGCAATGGCCTCATCACTTAAATTATTCGGATCTTCTGTCGGTTTCGGTGTTGCATCGGGATCGTCACTTGTGTCATCTGATGTATCATATCCCAAATCTATCGCATATTTTTCAAACTGGTCAATATCATACGGATTATTTACGTCAAAATCAGGCTTAGTTGCCATTGCAAGTATTTCGCCCGTTTTCGGGTTCATAATAATACCTGCCGCACCCTCTTTAAGCTTGTTTTCCGTAACCGCTTCTTCAAGGTGCTTTTCAAGGAAATGCTGGATTGTTTCATCAATCGTAAGCACAACGTCATCACCGTTTTGAGAACTGTTCAAATACTCATTTTGTTGGTCTTTAAGTGTTGTACCCTTTGCCGACTGATTAGTTTCTATACTTCCGTTACGCCCCATAAGCTCATCGTCGAAAGTAAGTTCAATTCCCTGCAAACCGTTATTGTCATATCCCGTAAATCCCAAAATATGCGGTGCAACGTTGAACGGATAATATCTCTTTGAATCATTTTCAAAATATACCCCTTTAAATGCTTTTGCAATCGTTGCGTCAACATCTGAATCTCTTAATTTTTTTACCGCCTCGGTCTGTTCGTTCGTAAGACGTTTTTTTATAACTTGGTATCTTGAATTTTTTGTTATAATCTTAAGGATTTCGTTTTGATCCATATTCAAAACAGGAGCCAATCTTGCGGCGATTACTTCACTGTCACCGTCCGCCTCAATATCCTTAGGATTGCAAATAAGTGTGTTTACCGTTGCACTTTCCGCAAGCACCTTACCGTTACGGTCGTAAATATCTCCTCTTGAGGCTGTAACAATACTGCTGCCCTGCTGTTGTGCCTTTGCCTTGCTCGAAAGCTCGTCACCTCTAATTATCTGCCAATATGCCACTCGCAAAACAAGCAACGCAAGCAGTACAGCAACGATACACACCATAAATATCGTTTTCTTTTTAATTTCATTTAATGATGGTTTCATTAATTTATCAATTCCTTTTAATACTTTAATAAATGTACATTTTTCATAATTTTATAATTATAGAAGTCCATTTTTATTTTATGCTGAAAAATTGTACAATATTACCACCAATCTTTTTCAATACAGACACAATACCGTGTCCAAAACCCTCTACTTCACCGGCAGTTTTCTCTGTCATATCATCTTGCTTTACGTTTACATATATTGTCTGATACTTTTCAGGTCTTTGCATACCCAATCTTGTTGTTGCCTCTTTTTCAATTTCTGTAAGGTCAACACTCTGTTCAAGATCAAAAACCATCTGACTTGTTGCTGATTCAAGCGTTGTAAGCTGACTTTTAAGTGACGCAACCTGCTGGTTCATTTCATTCACAGCAACGAATTTTGAAATCATAAATCCTGCTGATACAGCCAAAAGCACTGTCACGCATATTCCACGAAAAATTGTTCTCTTATACTGCATTTGTTCATGATTCCTCTTGTTACTGACTGCTGTGGTATTAACTGTTTTCTCTTTTCTCTTTTGTGGTTTTCTCTTTTTTATCGGTTCATCATACTGTTCCGGCAATTTATATGCCAAATTTCCGTATTCCACAATAATTCTCTCCCTTAATTATCCTTTAGCCTATCCTATAATTTTTCGGCAATTCTCAATTTTGCACTTTTTGAACGTGAATTATGTTCAAGTTCTTCTTCCGACGGTAAAATCGGTTTTCTTGAAAAAATTTTAATTTCCGGTTTCTTACCGCATACGCATACCGGAAATTCTTTCGGACAAGTGCAACCCCTTGCCAAATCCTGAAATGTTTTTTTGACAATTCTGTCCTCAAGTGAATGGAACGTTATAATCGCCAATCTGCCGCCCGATTTTATGCTTGACACAAAGTCTTTAATAGCATTTTCCAATATTCCGAGTTCGTTATTGACTTCAATTCTTATCGCCTGGAACACTCTCTTTGCAGGATGTCCGCCTTCCATACGGGCTTTTTTCGGTATTGCCGCCTTTATGATTTCAACAAGTTCAAATGTTGTTTCAACAGGCTTTATTTTACGTTTTTCACAAATAAATTCCGCAATACGCTTTGACCACTTTTCTTCGCCGTAGTCATAAAAAATACGCATCAATTCCTCACATGAATATGAATTTACAACGTCATATGCCGATTTCGGCGAAGATGTATTCATTCTCATGTCAAGAGCGGCATCGTGCATATAGCTGAAACCTCTTTCGGCATTATCGAGCTGATATGAACTCACGCCCAAATCAAGTACCGCACCGTCAATTTCATCAATATCAAGTTCTGATAAAATATCCTTAATCTCGCTGAAATTGCGATTTACGAATGTCACTCTGCCGTCAAATTCTTTAAGACGTTCCTTTGCCGCCGCAATAGCCTCTTTGTCTTGGTCTATACCGATAAGTCGGCACGAATCGTTTGTTGACAAAATACCGTGCGAATGTCCGCCGCCGCCGAGTGTGCCGTCTGCATATATACCGTTCGGTTTGATATTCAGCGCGTCAATGCTTTCCCCAAACAATACTGAAATATGTTTAAATTCCATTTTGATTCCCTTTCAATTAATTTTTTGAACCGTCAACACTTTATCGACAACCTCAAATCAAATATTAAGTCCGTAATTTAATATTCCGTCCATCATAATATCGTCTGAAAGTTCATCTTGGTATCTATCCCATTCTTCACTGTCCCATATTTCAAGACGTGTGTTTGCACCTACAAGCACAACATCTTTTTTCAGGTTAGCATATTCCATCAGACGCTTTGCGATTGGCACTCTGCCTTGCTTGTCTATAACGGCTGAAGTAGCCTTACCGAAAAACAAACGTACAAAAGCCGCAGCATTTCTGTCTGTGGCAGTTGGGAGTTGATTAATCTTTTCAGAAATCTTATCCCATTCCTCTTGTGTGTATAATTGAAGGCATTTATCTGACATTGAACGTGTAACGTACACTGTTTCGGACATATTTTCTCTAACTTTGGCAGGCAAGATAATTCTTCCGCGCTCGTCAAGTTGACGCGGATATTCGTCAACAAAATTTACCATATTCAATGTCACCTGCCTTTTTATTGATTTATGGGTTACTCTCTCCAATTTGACCGTTTGTCATCCCAAACGCTCCAATTCGCTCCCATTAACTCCATTTTACCCTAAATCAATCAAAAGTGCAATAGGTTTTTTGTATTTTTTTCAGCTTGTACATCTCATTTTAACTCATTTTACTGTTTTGCTTGTAAAATTAAGCTAAATGGGATATAATTAGCTTAACTGCATTTTTAATCACATATATATTTGGTGTTGAGTTTACATAATTGCACACTATATATTGTGGTTGTTACTATTATATCACAAATATTTCAGTTTGTGAATAGGATTTTTAAAATTCATTTGCAAAATTGTTACAGAACAATTTCAAAACAAAACATTATTTTTTGGAGGATATACATAATGGAAAAATCAGAAGAAAAAATTATAAATCAGCTTACGTCTGAATTTAACTTGCGTCCCGAACAGGTTACAAACACAGTAAAACTGATTGATGACGGAAACACAATTCCTTTCATCGCCCGTTACAGAAAAGAAGCAACAGGTTCTCTAAGTGATGAAATATTACGAGATTTTTACGACAGGCTGTCATATTTACGTAACCTTGAAGATAAAAAAGAAGAAATATTGCGTTTGATTGACGAGCAAGAAAATTTGACCGATGAAATCGCAAAATCAATCGAAAATGCCGTAACATTATCGGAACTTGAGGATATATACCGTCCGTTCAGACCAAAACGCCGCACAAGAGCGACTATCGCAAAAGAGAAAGGACTGGCACCGCTTGCCGAAATTATCCTTGCACAAAATCCGAATGATAATATAGAAAGTATTTCGCTTGATTTTATCGACGCCGAAAAAGATGTTGAAAGCAGTGAGGACGCAATGGCCGGTGCTATGGACATAATCGCCGAAGAAATCAGTGATAACCCCGAATACAGAAAAGATATTCGTCAAAAAACAATCGACTCTGGTCTTTTGGTTTCAAAAGCGTCAACAGAAGACGACAGTGTATACCGTCTTTACTATGATTTTGCCGAACCAATAAAAAAACTTGCAAACCACAGATTGCTTGCGATAAATCGTGGCGAAAAAGAAGGATTTTTATCGGTAAAAATTGATATTGACGAAGAAAAAATCACAAACTATCTTTTCAGACGACTTACTCCAAAACACGAATCACCGTCTACAAAATACGTCAAACTTGCCGCCGAGGACAGTTATAAACGACTTATTGCACCGTCCATATCAACAGAAATACGCAATATGCTTACGGAAAATGCCGAGGAGGCATCAATAAAGGTATTCAATCAAAATCTTTCGGGACTTTTATTGCAACCGCCTATTAAGGATAAAATCGTTATGGGCTTTGACCCAGGTTACAGAACCGGGTGCAAAGTCGCGGTTGTGGACGAAACAGGCAAAGTCCTTGACACCAACGTTGTTTACTGCACATTACCTAACCACGACAAAGACAAGGCTAAGAAAATTCTTACGGATATGATTTTAAGAAACAACGTAAACTTAATTTCAATCGGTAACGGAACAGCCTCAAAGGAAAGCGAAATATTTATTTCCGGCCTTTTAAAAGAAATTGACCGAAAAGTATTTTACATTATGACAAACGAGGCAGGTGCGTCGGTTTACAGTGCGTCAAAGCTTGCAACCGAAGAATTTCCGCAGTATGACGTTGCACTCAGAAGTGCCGTTTCAATAGCAAGACGCGTGCAAGACCCGCTTGCAGAGCTTGTAAAAATTGACCCTAAGTCAATCGGCGTCGGACAGTATCAGCACGATATGAACCAAAAGCGACTTGGTGAGGCACTCGGAGGAGTGGTTGAAAATTGTGTAAACAGTGTCGGTGTTGACCTTAACACCGCCTCTCCGTCACTGCTTTCATATGTTGCCGGAATTAACAAAACCGTTTCAAAAAACATAATCACATATCGCGAAGAAAACGGTAAATTCAATACAAGAAAAGAACTTTTGAAAGTGCCCAAACTCGGTGCAAAAGCATTTGAGCAGTGCGCAGGTTTCTTGCGTATAACAGACGGTGACAACGTCCTTGACAACACCTCCGTCCACCCTGAAAGCTACAAAGCCGCCGCGCAGCTGCTTAAACATATGGGATATACCGAACAAGACGTTCAAGACGGCACAGTTGCGGATTTAAAGCAACGTCTGTCGAAAGAAAATACACATAAATTAGCCGAAGAACTCGGAATAGGTGAAATCACTTTAAAAGACATTGCCGACAGTATTATAAAGAAAGGTCGCGACCCGCGTGAAGAATTGCCGCAACCTGTTTTAAGAAGTGACATTCTCTCAATGGAGGACTTAAAACTGGATATGGTACTGACGGGAACGGTGAGAAACGTTATAGATTTCGGCGCATTTGTCGATATAGGTGTTCATCAAGACGGACTTGTACACATATCGCAAATATGTGACCGATACATCAAGCACCCAACCGACGTACTTTCAGTCGGTGACGTTGTGAAAGTTCGTGTACTTGAAGTTGACGTACCGAAAAAACGTATTTCACTTACTATGAAGGAGGTATGATTATGAACAACATTGCTTTTCCTAAACTCGCTATTTCTCTAAACATTTCACCTATCGCATTTTCAATAGGTTCAAAGCCTATTTATTGGTATGCACTTATCATTCTTTCGGGTTTTCTTTTGGGATTGTTTTTCGTTTATAAAACCTGCGAAAAGCGTGGTGTGAAAAAAGATAATGTATGGGATATCGCCTTGTTCGGACTTATTTTCGGAATAATCAGCGCAAGAATATATTATGTGCTTTTCGCACTCGATGAATTTGACTCGATAGCCGATATGTTTAAAGTCTGGAACGGCGGACTTGCTATTTACGGCGGTATTATCGGTGCGATAATCTCAACCGTTATATACTGCAAAGTTAAAAAGCTGAATATCGCCAAAGTCTTTGACGTATGTGCACCAGGTCTTTTTATCGGTCAAGCAATCGGACGTTTCGGAAACTTTGTAAACGTCGAAGTGTACGGCGGTGAAACAAACAGCCTTTTCGGTATGTCCATAAACGGTGCAACACCTGTTCACCCATTATTTTTATATGAATCGATATGGAATGTTATCGGACTTGTGATACTTCTTCTGATTCGTGACAAGAAAAAGAATGACGGGCAGGTATTTTGTTTCTATATTTTCTGGTATTCATTCGGCAGACTGTTCCTTGAAGGTATGAGAAATCCGAATTATATATTATATGTAATTCCAAATGTTCTCGGCATTTCTCAGCTTGTTGCAATACTGTTTATGATTGCCGCTGTGTCAGCTTTTGTCGTTTTACAGGTTAAAGCGAAGAAAGACAGTGAAATTTAAACGGTTGTGTCGTTTTCTGCAACACGAAAGTTGCTCCTTTTATACCACAATATATTGACAAGTTTTATCATATATTGTAAAATAAATACAACAAGCAGTGGTTTACATATAACCGTGTAATCGAAAGGAGCATACATAAATGAACAACATTAAACAACTGAAAACAGATTTTGATAATCTTATAATTGAAAAAAATTATTGTCTTTCCGACCCCGAAGTCGTATCAAAAGCAATAGAACTCGAAAACATACTAAATAACACATTAAAAAAATCGCAGACCTTATAGTCTGCGATTTTTGTTTTTAAATTTGTTATTGAGCATTTTCGCAAAGTGCTGTCATACCGCCAAGCGAATCCCACATAAATACTTTCAAATTATTTTCTTTGATACTTTTGTCAAAAGTAATTTCACTTTCCAAATATTTGCCTTTTTCAACATTGGCAACAGGGACTGTCTTGATTTCAACAAGTTTACCGTCCTTGCCATACAATGCACCTATCAATGAAATGTCATCAACATCTTCATCAACAACCGCATATGTTACCGTAGCAGTCTTATCGTCTTTTCCACTTACTTTCACTTCTGAAAATTCAAGCGGTTCTTCACCTTGAACAAATTGTGACACTTTAATTCTGTCGATACCGTTCGGAACAGCCCAGTTAGGTGCCGCACCGGCACGAGTAAATCCGAATTTAACAGCATTTGTTGCGTTTTCTGTAGTATAATCGCCTACTTTTGTTCCGTCAAACCAAAGTGATGCTACACCTGTAGCAGTATTAACCGTCACTTTAACATTCTTAGTGTATGTTTGATTTGCACCGTTGAATATGCTGTCATTTGTGCCGTCACTGTCGCTGTCAAGCCATGTTGCTCCGCCGTCTGTGCTTAGGAACATCTTATAGCCATTCGTCCAGCCAAGACGAATATTACCGATTTGAAGATACTCAAAGTTACCATCTCTGCCTACTGCACTTCCGAAATACCAATCAACATCATAAGTTACAACAGCATTATCTTTCACGGCAAAAGTCTTTTCTGCACTGTATTCAGCACCCGGCTTTTCAGGATTGTATAAAATACGGTTATTGTCACTGTCTAAAGTAAGTGTCGCCGTATCTGTGCCTGTCTGTGTCCAATCTGTTATATCACTGTCAGTAAACTTACTGTCACCGCCCTTGTTATACAATTCCTCTGTTACACCCGAAGCAGTCGTTGACTTACTGTATGCAAGGTTTTCGATTTTCGGCGACGCTGTTAAAGTAGCCGAAGCATAATCTTCCATTTTTTGAGTATACAAACTTAATGTCTTGAATTTAGCACCCTTTAGTGCAAATGTTCTTTGCATTACGCCGTCATCATTTGCCCATGTTTTGTCTGTACCCATAACCTTTACAGTACAATTATCATTATCATAATCCAATGTGACTTTTACTTTCCAACGCTTTGAACTACCTTTAATATTACCCTCAACGTTACCGCTGTTTGACCAACCCGAACCTGATGCGGTTACAACAGCTGCCGCAGAATCGGCAGAAGTTTGTGCCATCAAGTCTTGAGCCTTTGTGGTATACGGCTGATATATAGTTACAATATTGTTACCCTCACTGTCAAGAAGTTTCATTCCCATTGTATATTCATGTCCTGTCCAGTTCCAATTTGAACCGTCAACCTTTACACCGCCTGTTGTAAGTCTGTATTCAAGCTCAACCTTACCGCTATCATAAACTTCAAAATCTTTATGTGCCTCCGCACCGTCAGACGCACCTGTTTGTGAAATCATTGCACTGTTGGCACTTCCTGTAAATGAAGTATTTGCATCAGTGTTTTTCGATACAAACTCATTGTTACCCGTTGCGTCAACTACATCTATCGGTTTAACTCTTACCACACACTTTGCGGTATATCCGCCGTCTGTTGTAGTCGCGGTTACAACCGTTCTACCGTAGCTTTTACCTGTGATTGTACCGTTGTCCGAAACTGTTGCGATTTCAGGATTTTCCGATGTCCATTCTACAGACTTATCCGTAGCGTCATCAGGCATTATCGTTGCGGTAATTTGTTTTTTGTAACCCATTCCCAAATCAATTAGTTTTTCTGAAATTCTTATGCCCGTAACTGCATTTTGCATAACAGTCACTTCACAAGTATCTGTAAAGTTGCCGTCTTTGGTTGTTGCCGTTATAGTTGCAGTTCCGGCTGAAATACCTTTCACAACACCGTTTGTAACAGTTGCCACGTTTGTATCGGACGAAGTCCAAGTTATACCTTTTCTTGTCGCATTTTCGGGTGTGATAATCGCATTGATTGTTTCTGTCTTGCCTTTTTCAACTTCTATTGACTTTTTCTCCAAAGTCATTCCCGTAACCGCTACTTGCTCCGGTGCCGAATATGTCACCTTTGTATAAGGTACTGCCGGTGCAAGATAGTTAAGTGTATTGCCGCTTTCGTCTGTTGCAAGTGCCACAGAACCTATATAATAGCTTGCGTGTGTCGGTTGGTTATATCCGACATTCTGCCACGCTACCGACAATCTGTATTGGCAGTCGTGCATTAATGTTGTAAGTCTGTAATCTGTCGGAAGTGTTGACGTATATATTCTCATTGCGGGTTGTAAGCCTTTATCAATTGCTTCCTGTGTATCATTTACGCCCAAAACAAATTCTTCTCGCCAATCTCCCCACAAATCTGCAACCAATGTCGGATTATATTTTGTTGAATTATTTGCACTTCCCGAAAAATATCCGTTTGCACCATCATAGAAACGTGTAGTAGTGCCTACTAAATTACCATCGGTATCAGTAGTAATACGATATTTTCCAAGCTGATTATCGTCAAGAAGCTCACGACTCAAATCTCCGTCCCAATAAACAAGGAAATTAGTCATACCTCTCGATGTTGTTGACGGTTTTTCGGCAACATCATTACCGCTAAAATCGTGAGTTTTTTCAAGACCGCTACTCCAACCTAAAGCCAAAGCATTTGGATGCGTCTTTGCATAATCATCGTCAATGTTATCCATAACGCCTCTGCCATTATCATCTGATGTAACCAGTTTTCCCGACTCCCAAAAATGATTTCCGGTACTTGCCACTCTCAAATCTTCGGCATACTTTTTATATTGGTCCTCTTTTACAGAAAATACTTCTTGTACACCGTCATTATTAAAGTCGCTCATATGCATTGCGTCACCATGTCCAAGTCGAGTATTACCGAGAACTTTTTGTCCGTCATTATCAAGTGCTGCACTTCCGTAAACAATTTCATCTTTGCCGTCATTGTCAATATCACCTACGGAAAGGTTATGATTTCCTTGACCGTACATAGTTGACGAATCATTTTTACTTCCATTATGTTCCCAAAGCATTGAAAGTCCACTGCCGTCCCAATTATATGCTCGAATTACCGCCTTTTTATAGTAACCTCGCCCCATAACAATACTTGGATGAACACCGTCAAGATATGCTACTGTGGCAAGATATCTTTCACTTCTATTATAATCGCTGTCACCCCAATCACTTACATTTCCGCAAGGTATAAAATCCGTAGTACAAAGAGCTGCACCCGTTGCACCGTCAAATATAGTTAAGTATTGCGTAAACGGATTTTTACCTTTCCTTTTTCCGCTATCGGCTGTACCTATATATGATTTTTCGTTATCGGTATTTCTGATTTCTTCCGTATCACCGACTTCCGTAACGTAATTACCCATACCGTCCTTAGTACCCGGTGCGGTTTTCATTGCCACTTCAGCCTTTCCGTCACCGTCAAAGTCATAGACCAAGAACTGCGTATAATGTGCTCCCGCAGTTACATTTTTGCCTAAGTCGATACGCCATTTATATAAATGACTGTTTCCGTTACTTGTAGTGCTGTTATTAGGATTAATTTCATATGCGTCAATGTATACGTTTCCCGTATAATCCGCTCCTGCACTGTCCTTTGCATCATACGGGTCCCATTTTAAAACAAATTCATAATCGCCGTCACCGTCTAAATCGCCGATACTTGCATCATTTATACCGCCTTCTGTTCCTGCTTTATTTCCTTTTTTTCCATATACGTCTGCTCTCTTGTATGAAGATGTTTTACCGTCACCCATTCTTGATACGTCATCGGGAATTTCAACAGGAATATCCATATACATAAACGCATTTTTCTCGCTGTATCCATTCCTTACGTAGTCATCTCTTGCGGTTGCAAACGTTCCCGACGGCTTTACCGACTCATCGTCTTTAGGTGTTTCGCCCTTTTTCACAACATTATATGTATCATTTGCCGTACCCGATGTATCAGTATAATTTGTGCCCTTTGCTCCCGATGTAGTATAAATTTTTGTACCATTTCTGTAAATATCAAATTCTTGTGTTTCCAAACTTTCATCGCCGAGCAATCTCCAACTTAAATATACTCCCGATTTTGTATTGTTTTCTGTACTTGCCGTTGTTTTAACGGCAATAAGTCCACGGTTAAGTTTTTCCATTTGGCGTGCGGTCGTTTGATACTTCGGTGTTTTAGTCTCCGCGGCGTTTGCCGGTAAGGCAAAACTGCCCATTGTGGCGGTCATTGCAACTGCAACCGCCGCACTTATCACTTTTCTGTTCATTATTAAATCTCTCCCTCAAAAATAATTATAATAATATTTTATAACTTTTTTCGAAATTTCTCAAT
>OLNU01001958.1_pt1 | contig 13785 bp, 10 predicted proteins | sample 1672241 | NCBI WGS metagenome assembly OLNU01 (sample SAMEA3136663, study PRJEB25190) | human gut metagenome | biome: human gut; feature: human-associated habitat; material: faeces | place: Austria | collected 2013 | reverse complement strand
AGCTGGATAGAGCAACGGCCTTCTAAGCCGTGGGTCGGGGGTTCGAATCCCTTCGGGCACATTGTTCTGGAAAGAAGCCAGATGCTGTGGTGGCTATAGCGCAGTTGGTTAGCGCGCCAGATTGTGGCTCTGGAGGCCGAGGGTTCGAATCCCTCTAGCCACCTTTCACAATGGGCTATCGCCAAGCGGTAAGGCACAGGACTTTGACTCCTGCATTCGCTGGTTCGAATCCAGCTAGCCCAGTTATTGGGCAACCAAGTAAAACATTATATGGGCCACTAGCTCAGGTGGTAGAGCACTTGACTTTTAATCAAGTTGTCCGGGGTTCGAGTCCCCGGTGGCTCACTGACAGGTGTAAGAAATCTTACACCTGTTATTTTTTGAAATGATTTAGCGGGTGTGGCGGAATTGGCAGACGCGCCAGATTTAGGTTCTGGTGGGAGACCGTGCAGGTTCAAGTCCTGTCACCCGCATGAAAAAGGATTGTCGATTGCGACAATCCTTTTTGTTTTTGAAGAATTACTAAAAAATCAAATAAAAAGCTACCTTTAATTAAAAGGAGATATATGGTATTATTTATTATGCTATTCACATGGGATATTAGAATCGAAGAATAAGAAAAGCCAATAGATATGGAGGAGAAAAAGGTGGAAAAAGAATTTAGAGACAAGGTTCTTAGATTTGGATTAATAACATTAGTTATATGCATTTTATTGGAAATTTTTGTGTTTAACTATAAGAGCTTTACGTTGTTGGGAGGTAAATATAATCAAAGGACAATTCCAGTGTCGGAAGCACAGGTTACAGGTGCAAGTGAGAGTAATGGAGTATATACTGCATCGAACAAGGAAATAGCAGTAAAGTTTCCGGTAAATGATTATGTTAAAACGATAAAGTTTAATATGGAATCTGCTGATGGTGGAAAAGAACAAACAGATGTAAGTATCGCATATACAGAAAGCGCACATAGAGACTCAGATAGGTATAGCAATAAAAAGATGAATATAGTTAAATCTATGCCTGAAACAAAATATGCTACTTGTAGTTTTACAGGTGAAACATATACGATTACCATGAAAATAGAATCTGAAGCAAATCAGAGGTATACAATTACAGGTTTGACTATAAATGAAAAAATCCCATTTAAATTTTCTTTTATCAGAGTTTTTATGATATTTATCATAATGGTTTTGGGATATGTATTTGCTAAATATCCAGGACTTGATGGAAGAATGAATCTGAAGAAAAAAAGTCAAAAGGCGGTAGTTATATTTGCAGTAGTTGTATCAGCGTTAACACTTACATTTATTGCAAAAATGTATACAGATGATTTGTTTAAAACAGAAGAAGTTGTGACGAATCAGATAAATCAGGAATTAGTTGATGCGTTTGAAAAAGGACAGGTATCATTGCTTGATCCTGTTCCGCAGGCGTTACTCGATGTGGATAATCCGTATGATTGGACGCAAAGAACGACAATGGGAGAATCATACAAATGGGATCATTTGCTTTATAATGGAAAATATTATTCATATTATGGAATAACAACAGTTTTAACGTTATTTATGCCATATCATAAGATTACGGGAAAATATTTTTCTACGGCCTTAGCGACTTACATTTATAGTATGATAGCGTTGATTTTTATAGCATTAATATATATAAGCGTTGTAAAAAACTGGTTTAAAAAGATTCCGTTTAGGATGACTATAATGGGATTGTTTACAACGTTGATAATTAGTGGAGTTACATTAAATGTTGTAAGACCTAAGTTTTACGAATTAGCATCAGCATCAGGACTTTGCTTTACAGCGATAGGAATGTTCTTTATTATAAACAGTGGAATTTTTCAGAAAAAGAAAATTAAAAAAAGTTTCCTGTTTTTGTCTGCGCTGTTTATGGGATTAGCAGTTCTTGCAAGAGTTACAGCTGTATTTTGGTGCTTCGCATGTGTAATATGGATTTTATATGGATTAATTCAGAACAATAAGCAAAATGGAAAGAATGCAATAGAGATTATCAAATATGTTTTGGCAGCAGGTGTGCCTTATGTTGTATTTGGATTAATTCAAATGTGGTACAATTATGCAAGATTTGGTAGTGTTTTTGATTTTGGAATTCAATATTCATTAACAATAAATGATTTTACTCAGGCAAAATCAACTATTGAATTGGTTATGGTTGCTGTTGTAAATACATTGTTAGTTATACCGACTATTAATTCAACATTTCCGTTCATACATGGTAATTATGACTCAATGCAGCTTAATGGGTATTATTTTGTGGATACACCATGTACAATGGGATTGATTGCAAGAGGACTTCCAATACTTTCAGTTCTATATGCACCGAAACTTGCTAAGAATTTTGATAAAAAAGAGAAGATAAAACTTGCATTGACATGGCTTATACCTGGAATTATATTCCCGTTAATAATGGTTTCAATGACATGGGAAAATGGTTATTCCATAAGATACGGATGTGATTATGCATGGCAGTTTATGATGGCGGGATTGGCAGTTATGTTCTATGTTTGTGGAAATATGAAGAATGAACAACTAAAAAAATGGATATACCGAGTTTTTGTATTATGTACGATATGGGCTGTTATAAGTACGATTGCAGCAAGTATTGCTGTTACACCTGAGAGCACATTAACATATTATGATAATGAAAAAGGTATGAGAATATATTGTCATTTAAGAAATCTAATAATGTTTTGGAACTAAATGATTGTGGTGAAATTAAAAAATTAATGAAAAGCCTCATTAGTATACTTACTTTTAAAAGTTAGCACAAAAAAATCTAACGATTAGAAGCCGGGACATTAATGAGGCTTTTTATTTAGTTAGCACAAAAAAACTAAAAGATATAATTTTTCAAAAAAAAGTGTAACCTGATATGAAATTATCGTGTCTATAGATATATAAGATAAAAATAATAAAACTAATTAGAAAGGGATAAAAATGAATACTAAAAAGAAAAATTATATAGAAGGTTTAGATGCAATGAGAGGAATCGCAATTCTGGGAGTTGTTTTTTATCATTTAATACCAGGCAAATTTCCAGGAGGATTTCTTGGAGTCAATATGTTTTTTGTTTTATCAGGATATTTGATTTATAAAGGGGCAGAATGGGAAGTGACGAATGGAAAATATTCTGTTCAAAAATTTTACATGAAACGGATAAAGAAAATTTTCCCACCATTAATAATTATGATATGCTCGGTGTGTGGAATGTTAGCGATATTTATACCGGAAGTGTTAAAAGGAAAAACAAGTGAAATTATTAGCGTTTTTGGAGGATATAATAATTTGTGGCAAATTCAACAAAATGCATCATATTTTGCCAGAATGAGTAACCAGTCGCCATTTACACATTTATGGGCTATAGCTATAGAAATGCAATTTTATATTGTTTGGCCTGTACTATTTTTCATGATAAAACGTGGTGAAAAGTACTTTTCTAAAAAGAAAACTTTAATAATACTTGCTTTAGTAGTGTTAGTTGGCGGAGCGTGGATGAGTGTTTTGTATAGCCCACAAAATGATGTATCAAGATTATATTACGGGACAGATACAAGAATGTTTTCGCTTTTGATGGGAGTGCTTGTAGCAATTATACAAAATAATTTAAAGCATAGCGAGTCAAAAATAGTTTCATATGCCAAAAACATTTTTTTAGTAATGTTAAGTGTGTTATGCATATGTGGATACTTTATTGTAGAAGGACAGAGCGCATATGTATATTTAGGAGGACTGTTCGTAAATAGTGTTATTTGTGCATTAATTGTTTTACTGATGTCTGGCAGTGGATTTAGTAGAGTAATTGAAAAGAGCCCTCTAACTATTGTTGGAAAGATAAGTTATGAAATATATTTATGGATGTATCCTATTATATTTATCTTTGGATATTATAAGGCAAATTATGGAATCACATCATGGGTAATACAGATATTGTTGATTTTAGGTATTGCAATAGTTCAAAATTGCTTTACAAAACGTTTAAACACCAATCGAATAAGAGGCAAAAAAAATAAATTTGTTAAAAGTTATTTAGCTAAGAGTTATTTATCTGCATGTATAGTTTTGATTATGTGTATTTTGACTGTTAGATGTGACTTGTCAAAGGTATTGAATAGAACATTAATAAAAGCTGATGAAAACAAAGTAGTAAGTGAGATGAAAAATGAAAACAATTATGAGAAAAAAAATAATGACATAGCAAATAATCAAGAACCTGTAACTTTAAAAAATGAACAAGTGAATAATAAAGATTATACTAATGAAAAAAAGAAAAAAACAAAAAAGCAGCAAATTAAAAATGAAAAAATTACAATAATAGGAGATTCTGTATTGTTAGGAGCATCAGCCGAATTGAAAAAAATAAATCCTAATATAATTATTGATGCAAAAGTATCAAGACAGGTATCACAGGCAAAAGATATTGTTAAGAATTTAGAAAGAGAAGGAAAACTAGGAGATATTGTTGTTATTGCATTGGGAACAAATGGAACATTTTCTTCTTCGACAGGAAAAGAATTGATTAAAGCTATTGGTGCAAAGCGACAGATATATTGGGTAAATGTTTTTGGCGAACATTTGCAGTGGCAGGAAGAATCAAATCATATGATTGAAAGCATTGTAAACGAATATAAAAATGTGAATTTAATAGATTGGTCAACATATGGAGAAAGTCATAAGGACTGGTTTGTGAATGATGGAATTCATTTAACAGAATCGGGGTGTAAGGCTTACGCAACGTTGCTATATAATAATATTTTAAATAATATAAATACGGATAACTGAAAATAGATTTTAGTAAGGAAATTAAAATGAAAAATTCGTCAATTAATCAAAAAAAAATAAATGAAATAGTGGATGATGAAGTTATTATCAAACAATTTTTTGAAAGGGATGAAAGAGCAATTGTAAATATAGAACAAAAATATGGTAAATATTGTTATTCAATAGCTTTTAGAATTTTGTTAAATGAAAAAGATACAGAGGAGTGTATAAATGATACATGGCTGAAAGTTTGGGATTCCATACCACCGATAATTCCGGAGATTTTATCAGCGTTTATTGGAAAAATAACAAGAAATCAGGCAATTAATAAATATAAATATGAAAATGCAAGCAAAAGAGTTAATTCAAGAATTGAAAAGACATTAGATGAATTAAATGAGTGCGAAATTCTATTGAATAATAATGTGAGTGAAGAAATGGATAGAAAAGAATTAGAAAATTCAATTAATAAATATCTCGAAAAACTGCCAAAACAAAAAAGACAAATATTTGTACGAAGATATTTTTATTTGGATGAAATAAAAGAAATTGCGGATAGGTTTAATCTTAAAGAGTCGGCAGTAAAAGTGTTATTGCATAGAATGAGAAGAAAATTAAAGAGCTATTTGGAAAATGAAGGATATGAAATATATTAAGGAGAATAGGCATGGACAATAAAAAAGAAAAAATCAGTAATTTAGAATTGCTGGAAGCTATGAGTGGAATTAATGAAAAATATTTAAAAGAGGCAGATTCTTTATGCATTAAAAAAAAGAATTATTGGCATATGGCAGTTGCGGTTGCAGCAGTAATTATATGTACAATAATAATTCCTAATATAAATGAATCAACAGCATATGCTATGCAAAAAATACCTTTTGTAGGTGCATATTTTGAAATGGTCACATTTAGGCAATATAAATTTGATGATGGCAAAAATTATGCAGATATTAATTTGAAAAAAGTGAAAAATAAAACAGAAGATACGGAATTAGAAATTAGAGAAAACGCTGATAAATCTGAAGAAAAAATAAATCAGGATATGAAGAAAAAAACAAATGAACTTATTAAAGAATTTAGAAAACAAGTTGGTGGCTTAGGGTATTCTTCTTTAAAGGTGAATAATACTGTAGTTACAAATTCAATTGATTATTATTGCATTAAGTTGTCAGCATATATGTCTCAGGCAGATGGTTATGAAGTAAACTATTTTTATACAATTGATAAAAAGACAGGACAAGTGATAAAATTAACAGATTTGTTTAAAAAAGATAGTCAATATGTAGATGTAATTACTAAAGATATAAAGAAACAGATGAAAAAGAAAATGAAAGAAAATTCACAGTATAAATATTTTATAGATGAAGAGGAAAAATATACAACATTTGAAAAAATAGATGAAAATCAACAGTTTTATATTAATAATTCAGGTGAATTAGTTATATGTTTTGCAGAAGGAGATGTTGCACCGGCATATATGGGCGCATTAGAGTTTACAATATCACATAAAACAATCCAAAATATTTTGAAATAAATAAAAAAGACTAATGTAATAATAAAAGGATTTATGCAATAATTAAAAAGGTAAAAAATTTTTAGTTATTGCGTTAAATCCTTTTTTTGTTGAGTTGAAAAAATTACAATATTTCTTTGCTCATATTACTGTTATGATACTTTTTGTCATATGTGACATCTTCTCCGAACCATTCAGGTGGAATAAATGAATTGGCATCTTCGATAGAATTAAATTCGACTTCTACCAGTAAACGACCATCAAATATATCGTGGAAAATATCTAACTCAGCTGTTAGAGAATTAAATAGAGGAATGAGATATCGTGTTTTTGTAATAATATTACCATCGGCTTTTGTCAAAAGATGAAAATAACTTTTTTGATTCAGAGGAAGATTATATTCTTCTCTAGACATCATTCCGCTACCTTTATATGTAAGAAAATAATCCTCATCCTGTTTTCTGATTCGAATAACAGGAGAAGTATTTAAATAAGCCTGTTGAATATCGTGGTGTTCATAAGAGTCTAAATTGTCAGGAAGACATTTAGGAATAAATTTGCGTTCTATTTCCATAAAAATACCATTATAACAAATACGTTAATACCTTTCATAAAATATAGTTGTATAACAAAACATTAAATACTAGAATAATATTATCAGTTTGCTATAATAAAGGCAAGAAAAGTACAAATATAAAGAAAGTGATTGTACAGAATAAAACTAATAAAATGATATAGAAAGGAATAAATAACATGAAGAAAATATATGCATTTTTAGCACAGGGATTTGAAGAAACAGAAGCGTTAATGGTAATAGATTTAATGAGAAGAAGCCATACAATTGATGTTGTTACAGTATCCGTAACAGATGAATTAATGGTTGAAAGTTCTCATAAAGTAAATATTAAGGCAGATAAATTAATTAAAGATATTAATTTTGATGAAGGAAACGGAATTTTTCTTCCGGGAGGTATACCGGGCACACCTAATCTTGAGGCATGCGATATGTTGAAACAGGCAATATTAAAATATTATAAGGAAGGCAAGTATCTTACAGCTATATGCGCAGCACCAAGTATATATAGTCATTTGGGCTTACTAAAAGATAAAAGAGCTACATGTCATGGAAGTTTTGAAAAAGAAATGGATTGCAAAGAATATGGTGGAAGCGTAGTTACTGATGGACAGTTTGTTACTGCAAACGGATTAGGAGCAGCATTAGAGATGGGACTTGAAATGGTATCTATATTAGACAGCGAAGAAAAAGCAGGAAGTATTGCTGAAGCAATTCATTTTAATAGATAGTAAATCTGCATAATAAAGAATTGATAAAATGCAATAGTTAAAACACTTAGAAGTTTATAATTTATATAGAGAAAGTTTACAAATAATATTATATAAGTATTAAATAAAAAAATAATAATTGATAAAAAGAGAGTTGAAAAAGTTAATAAAAAAATGATGACAGTATCTTGCATTTATGTTATAATGTTGTACTGCGTATAGGGTGTAGTATGCCCTGTTGCAATCAAAAAGATAGAAAGATGGACACTGACTCATAGTCCATTTTACATATTCAAGGAGGAAATATTAAGATGAGTTTACAAGTTGAAAAGTTAGAAAATAACACTGCAAAGCTTACAATTGAAGTACCTGCTGAAGAGGTTGAAAAGGCTATAGAAAGTGCATACCAGAAATCTAAATCTAAATTCAGCATTCCTGGATTTAGAAAAGGTAAAGTACCTCGTAAGATGATTGAAAAGATGTATGGCGTTGGCGTATTTTATGAAGATGCTGTAAATAGCATGATTCCTGGAGCTTATGCTGATGCTGCAACAGAAAGTGAATTAGAAATCGTTGCTCAGCCTGAAATCGATATCGTACAGATTGAAGCTGGAAAGCCATTTATCTTTACAGCAGAAGTAGTATTAAAACCTGAAGTAGAACTTGGAAAATACAAAGGAATTGAAGTAGAAGCTAAGGATACAACAGTAACAGATGAAGAAGTTGATGCTGAATTAGCAAAGGTTCAGGAACAGAACTCAAGATTAGTTGCTGCAGATGATAAAGAAGTGGAAAATGGAGACCAGGTAACAATCGATTTTGAAGGATTTGTTGATGGTGTTGCATTTGAAGGTGGAAAGGGTGAAGATTATCCATTAACAATTGGATCACATTCATTTATTGACACATTTGAAGATCAGTTAGTAGGAAAGAAAGTAGGAGACGAAGTTGAAGTTAACGTTACTTTCCCAGAACAGTATCAGGCTGAAGAACTTGCAGGAAAACCAGCAATGTTCAAGGTAAATATTAAAGAAATCAAGGTTAAAGAACTTCCTGAATTAGATGATGATTTCGCTCAGGATGTATCTGAATTTGATACACTTGCTGAATACAAGGAAGATGTTAAGAAGAACCTTGAAGAAAAGAAGAAAGAAGAAGCAGAACAGCAGAAAGAAGCTGATGTAATTAAAGCAATCGTTGAAGATGCTAAGATGGACATCCATGAAAAGATGATTAAAGCACAGGCACAGCAGATGGTTGAAGATTTTGCTCAGAGAATACAGTCACAGGGACTTTCTTTTGAACAGTATATGCAGTTTACAGGTTCAACACCTGAAATGTTACTTGAACAGGTGACACCACAGGCTGAAGAAAGAATTAAAGCAAGACTTGTATTAGAAGCAGTTGTTAAGGCTGAAAACATCGAAGTTTCAGATGAAGAATTCGAAAAAGAATTAGAAGAAATGGCTAAACAGTACAATATGGAACTTGATCAGATTAAGCAGTTCACAACAGATGCTGATAAAGAGACAATTAAGAAAGATATCGCAGTACAGAAGGCTGCTAAGTTAGTAGTTGACGCTGCAAAATAAATAACAGAAACAGGAGGTATGGCACATGAGTTTAGTACCTTACGTCATTGAACAGACTAGCCGAGGCGAACGTTCATATGACATTTATTCAAGATTATTAAAAGACAGAATTATATTTCTTGGTGAAGAGATTAATGATGCTGTAGCAAGTATAGTTGTAGCACAGTTATTATTCCTTGAATCCGAGGACCCAAGTAAAGATATCCATCTTTATATTAACAGTCCGGGAGGATCAGTTACTGCAGGAATGGCTATATATGATACAATGAAATACATCAAGTGTGATGTTGAAGTTACATGTATCGGTATGGCAGCAAGTATGGGCGCATTCCTTTTATCAAGCGGTACAAAAGGAAAACGTTACGCACTTCCTAATGCAGAAATTATGATTCACCAGCCACTTGGTGGTGCTCAGGGACAGGCAACTGAAATTCAGATTGCTGCAGAGCATATTTTAAAAACAAAGAAAAAGTTAAATGAAATTTTAGCTAGCAATTCAGGTCAGCCACTTGAGGTTGTGGAAGCTGATACAGACAGAGATAATTGGATGACAGCGAAAGAAGCTCAGGAATATGGTTTGATTGATAAGGTTATTGAAACAAGATAGCATGTAATTTATAAGGCACCGCATTAGTGGTGCCTTATTGTTAAAATTAGAAAGAGGTTATGATGGCAGGTAAAAATTTTGATGATAGCAATGTACGCTGCTCATTCTGTGGTAAATCTCAGTATCAGGTAAAGAGACTGATTGCAGGCCCGGAAGGAGTATATATATGTGACGAATGTGTAGAGACTTGCGCAGAAATTGTTGAAGAAGAGGTATACCAGGCGCAGGATAGTGCTGTTACAGATGACATCAACTTACTTAAACCAAAAGAAATAAAAGAATTTTTGGATTCATATGTTATAGGACAGGATGATGCAAAAAAAGTTCTTTCAGTAGCTGTATACAATCATTATAAGAGAGTATTGGCCGGAAATGATTTGGATGTAGAATTACAGAAATCAAACATTCTTATGTTAGGACCAACAGGTTCCGGAAAGACATATTTAGCACAGACTTTAGCAAAAATTCTTAATGTACCGTTTGCAATTGCTGATGCAACTACTTTGACAGAAGCAGGATATGTTGGAGAAGATGTAGAAAATATATTACTTAAACTTATTCAGGCAGCGGATTATGATATTGAAAAAGCACAATATGGAATTGTCTATATTGATGAAATAGATAAAATAACAAAGAAATCTGAAAATGTATCAATCACTAGAGATGTTTCAGGTGAAGGTGTGCAACAGGCATTACTTAAGATTTTAGAGGGAACAGTAGCAAGTGTACCACCTCAGGGAGGAAGAAAACATCCACATCAGGAATTGCTTCAGATTGATACAACAAATGTTTTGTTCATCTGTGGAGGAGCATTTGATGGATTAGAAAAAATTATTGAAAACAGAATGGATCAGAAAGCAATTGGTTTTAATTCTGAAATAACAGATAATACTGAAATGAATAACGATGCGTTATTTGGCGAAGTAATGCCACAGGATTTGGTTAAATTTGGAATTATTCCTGAGTTTATAGGACGTGTGCCTGTAACAGTTGCATTAAAATCATTAGACGAAAATGCATTAGTGGAAATTTTAACAAAACCCAAAAATGCGATTGTAAAACAGTACGAAAAGTTATTTGAACTTGATGGAGTAAAATTAACATTTACGGATGAAGCTTTAAAGACAATTGCTAAAAAGTCGTTTGAAAGAAAGACAGGGGCAAGAGGATTGCGAGCAATTATGGAGCAAACAGTATTAGATGTAATGTATGAAACACCTTCAGATGAAACAATCGAGGAATGCATTATTAATGAAGATGTAGTAAACCAGTTAGCAGATCCTGAGTTAAAGTACAAAAATAATTTGGATGCGAAAATAAAAAGAGCAAATAAGAAAGCAAAGAACGAACAGATTCAACCAGCTTAATGTAAGGGAGTAGAAATGCCAGACGAAATGTTAAATTTGCCGGTAATACCACTTAGAGGATTAACAATATTACCGGGAACGACAGTTCATTTTGACGTCAGCAGAAAACAGTCTATTGCAGCAGCGAATGAAGCTGTGACGACAGGCGAAAAATTATTTGTAGTAACACAAAAAGACCCGGTGGTAGACGCACCGGGTTTTGATGACGTTTATAAAGTAGGAACTGTTGTTGAAGTAAAACAACTTAATAAGATGCCTGACCGGATAGTGCGTGTGATGGTTGAAGCAAAAGAAAGAGGAATAATTCATTCTTACAATGAAGAAAATTCATGTATTAAAGGCGATATTGAAATAATTAAAGAGCCGAATGAAAAAATTATTCAGGTTAGAGAAATTGCATTATTAAGAGAACTTAAGGATGAATTAGCACTTTATGATGGTATTAATCATGAATTGACACCTGTTGGAATAAAAAATATTGATAATCAGGAGTCATTAAGTGGTACAATGCTTCAGATTATTATGAGAATCCGAATGGATTTTAAAACAAAGCAGAAATATTTAGAGGCAAATACACTACTTGAAAGATATGAAGTGATTTTGTCATTTTTCAGTATTGAAAATGAAATAAGTCAGGTAAAAGCTGAAATTATAGAAAAAGTTAAAACAAATATAGATAAAAATCAGCGAGAACATATTTTAAGAGAACAAATGAGAGTCATCAGGGATGAACTTGGCGAAAATGATGCTACGTCAGATATTGACGAGATGATTGAAAAAACTAAAAAGTTAAATGCTGATGATGAAATAAAAGAAAAAATATTAAAAGAAATAAAAAGATTACGTATGTCAGCGGGTAATCCGGCAGATAGTAATGTATTAAGAAATTATATTGAAACTATGTTGGATATGCCATGGAATAACTGCACACAAGAAAATCAAAATGTAGAAGATGCTGAGAAAATTTTAAACAGAGATCATTATGGACTTACAGATGTAAAGGAAAGGATGCTCGAATTTCTATCTGTAAGGGTTTTAACAAAAGATAAAGGCGAAAGTCCAATTGTTTGCTTAGTAGGGCCTCCGGGTACAGGTAAGACATCAATTGCGCGCTCAATTGCAGAGGCATTAAATAAAAAATATGTCCGTATATGTTTAGGAGGAGTTACAGACGAGTCTGAGATAAGAGGACACAGGAAAACATATGTTGGAGCTATGCCTGGTAGAATTGCAACTGCTATCAGACAGGCAAATACAGCTAATCCTCTTATTTTACTTGATGAAATTGACAAATTAGGTCAAAGTATTCATGGTGATCCGGCAGCAGCAATGTTAGAGGTGTTAGATTCAGAACAAAATTCTAAATTCAGAGACAATTATTTGGAAGTGCCTTTGGATTTATCGAAAGTAATGTTTATTGCAACAGCTAATGATTTGTCAACTGTTCCAAGACCGCTTTTAGACAGAATGGAAATAGTTGAAGTATCAAGTTATACAGATAATGAAAAATTCCATATTGCTAAAGAGCATTTAATTCAGAAAGAATTAGAGCAAAATGGTTTGAAAAGATCACAACTTACAATATCTGATGAAGCAATAAATAAAATTATAAAATATTATACAAAAGAAGCAGGTGTCAGAAGTCTTGACAGAACAATTGCAAAAATTTGCAGAAAAGCAGCTAAGATAATAGTTGGAAAAGAAAAGAAAAGTATTAAAGTAACATCGAAAAATATTACTAAATATTTAGGAAAAGAAAAATTCCGCCAGGATGAAGCAAATGAAAAGAATGAAATTGGAATTGTTAGAGGACTTGCATGGACTAGTGTAGGTGGAGACACATTACAGATAGAAGTAAATACAATGCCTGGAAAAGGAATACTGGTTTTAACCGGAAATCTAGGCGATGTTATGAAAGAGTCAGCACAGATTGCGCTTAGTTATGCAAAAAGTGTTGCCAAAGAATATGGCGTTGACAGTAAATTCTTTAAAGAGAATGATATACATATGCATATTCCGGAAGGTGCAGTTCCAAAAGATGGACCATCAGCGGGTATAACTATGTCAACAGCAATAGTTTCAGCTATTGCAAATATTCCTGTAGACAGATATTTAGCAATGACAGGTGAGGTTACTCTTAGAGGAAAGGTTCTTCCTATAGGTGGACTTAAAGAAAAATTGTTGGCAGCAAAAGATGCGGGAATGAAAAAAGTACTTGTGCCGGTGAAAAATAAAACTGACGTAGAAGAATTCTCAACTGAAATTACTGATAGATTAAAAATAGTATATGTTTCAGAAATGACTGAAGTATTGAAACAGGCGTTAGTTAAATAATAACGACATATAAATAGAAAGGTAAATCAACATGATAATAAAGAGTGTAGAATTAGAAAAAGTTTGTGGAGTTACAAGCGTAATTCCGGACAATGATAAACCTGAAATAGCTTTTGCCGGTAAATCAAATGTAGGTAAATCATCATTGATAAATGCGTTAATGAATAGAAAATCATTGGCTAGAACATCTTCACAGCCTGGAAAAACACAAACAATTAATTTCTATAATATTAATGACAGCATGTATCTGGTTGACCTTCCAGGTTATGGATATGCCAATGTAAGTCCGGCTGTCAAAGCC